>Ga0181612_173954_pt1 | contig 13099 bp, 5 predicted proteins | sample HoacroProtozoa21_FD_119630 | JGI IMG/M metagenome (GOLD analysis project Ga0181612, IMG submission 119630) | Hoatzin crop microbial communities from Cojedes, Venezuel. Combined Assembly of Gp0051906, Gp0051904, Gp0051908
CCTGGACGGGGTCCTGTGCAGCCTGCTGTAGGTGACCCTGCTTCGGCAGGGGGGTTGGACTAGATGACCCACAGAGGTCCCTTCCAACCCCTACTATTCTGTGATGCTGTGATTCTGTGATCACCTGAATTTAGTAACTTTTTACTTCTCTGTCTTCTGCTTGGACTTTTTAAAATCTACTCTTAATTTGCTATTGTGGTTGGTGAAACTTTCAGCAGTTTTTTTAACTACAGACTTTCTGGAAGTGCCAAGAATGAGCCACGCTTACTTTCTACAGTATGAGACAAATGGCACTTATTTTGTGCCATTTAAAATGAGATCTAACTACTTCTGTCTGAGTTCCCCTTAGTCTTGTAATGCGCTCTTCTCAAATAGCTGTGCGGTTCAGCCAGCATGGCAACATCCAGGCTTTGGTGTCCTCCACTGACATTGGCAGCGCTTGCTCTGTCTTTCTAGCTGCTAAGGGGAGATTTTCTGACCTTACTGCATGTGAGGAAGCAGAACTTACTGCTGCCGCTGACACCAAAAGAGTTAAAGACAAGGACAGTGAAGGCAACAGACCTTAAAATGCTAGACTGACTTCGATGAAACGCTGTAGTGATTAAGGGCTACCTCTGGGTAAATAAGCGGGGACCCTGCCAGACCAGTTTTTCTCCTTTTTGCCTTACCCTGCTTGTATAAACTAAGCAATTCTGAAATCCCTTGTTACGGGCACATATGGCAAGAGCTGTGTAATCAAGTAGTTATGCAATCTCTATCCAGGCATATGAGAACAATGATACATGATTGCAAATGAGTCGTTGTCTAATAGTCCCTGCAGTTGGTTAAGTACTTGTGTTGCACTTGTTAGTGTTAGACTCTGCAGCACCCTGAGCGCTGGCACGCTCGGCCCCACCTCGCAGCAGTTCTCCAGCACTCCACTTGTCTGATCTGCCAGGTCCTGTGCTCCGCGTTGTGGTGGGAACTGGCCGCTCACTGCTGAGCACTGTGGGAAAGGACAAATAATGTTTAAAACTAGTTCACTGTAAGATACCATGGGAGAGGAAAAAAAAATAACTACAAATGGCTATGGACACTTCAAAATATTTTTTTAACATAAATCAATGGCTAAACACTTCTGTTTGTGGGGGTTTTTTCTAAGCATTGCTTCATAAGGGTTTCAAACAATATTTTTTTTGCTGAATCTTACCCTGCTAGTGCATCTGTCCTTCCACAGGGAATTATGCAATTAAAATAGCAAATCTGAAGATAGCAGCTTGCAGCATAGACTCATGTTTTCTTAAGTGCTATTTAGTATGTATAGGAATGTCAGCAATTGACTCTCAATATAGCAAAACAGACCTCAGTAATAAAGACCAGCAGATCTACTGCAGTATGTTTGCAGTAGTGTCTAGTTTGGTTTGGTAATAAAGACCAGCAGATCTACTGCAGTATGTTTGCAGTAGTGATTAGTTTGGTTTGAAGTTCTTCATTATAGTATCTTTGGATACACCCTTTCCTCTGGAGATGATCAAAAGACTACTTTTGTTGGAAACTTTCCCATCTGTGAAGAGTTCATGGGAGGTCCTGAACTTGGGTTGAGGAGGACTAGAATGGCTGTGCTGTACTGAAATGAGATTACTCTCTGATGCTGTCCAAGAGGATTTGTTAAAGTAGCTTATGCATTTTGGTCATTGTAGCATGTGTATACGTCTTCTTCACCAGGCAGTGTACTTCTGTAAACAAGCTGCTACCTACAATTTTTTACAGGCTAAATATAATTAGAAATATTTCCAATTAAGGAGGGATAACTTGGTAGGTGCTATAATGAGATCACTTTCTAGGACATTCAAAATTCTGTTTTGTAGTGTGTTTTGCTTAATGGTAGCCAAAAGCTTTAATATAGGTTTGAGTTTGCTCAGTGGAATCTCCCACCCTTCTCTAATATCAGGGTCTTCTCAAAACCCAGGAAATAAGGAGTGGAGAGTCATTCCAATACAATTCCGATATATATGGCCTTGGGCCACTGTATTAACTGCCTTTTTTACCATATTCAGTCCCATTCCTTGTAGGCAGATGGGAGTATCATCAGTTTTGTGGTCCTTTTCCATTCCAAGCTTTAAATTTCTAGTCTTATTTTCAAACTCCCCAGCACCACCCTTCCCATCTCCCTTGGATGTCAGCTCCTAGTGACACGGTCTCAGGCCCTGGTAGAGGGACAGGTTCTCTCCTGTGTTCGCGCGTCCTGAGGTGAAGGCTGCAGGTATGCTCTAGAATTGCATTAGCTTCACAATTCTTCCCACTCCTCACTACAGCTCTGACCTTTCTGCGCTGTTCCTTCCTGGCCCTGTGTAGTCTTTCCCTAAATAATTAAGGTAATAATTCATCATCTTTTATGGAATTGAGATCCACCACTTCAGGGAACTTGTTCCAGTGTTTGACTATACTCATAGTAAAAATAAATAGTAGTTAAAAAAAAGACAAGGTCATATACTATTTGTTGGATAATAATACATATTCTGAATATTCACTTTACCCTTTTCTATACCCCTATTTTAGTAAAGCGAAGTTATCTTCATTCCTTCAAAGCTGTTATTTTCAATTACAGAATTTACTCTTGCACAGAAATCTCTGATGCCTATAGTGCTGCCTGTGCTATGCTAATTACTGTTAGTCTTCAATACTAGTAACGACCGAAGCCTTAGAAAAATGATCGCAGCAGGTGAGGGAGTGGAAGCTGTCAGGCCAGGAGCCTAGTAATGTAAAATACATGCTACCATTCATAACATTTTATGTTGTGAATCAAAATATCAAGTCCTATTTTTGTCAGACTATAAACTGTTATTCAGATGCAATAGAAAAAAAACAAAGAAAAAAACAGATTGTATAGTATATCAAACCTGTTTGTACTAATGACATTTCTATCCATATCTTTGATACCGCTATTGAAAGAAACTTAATAAATAAAATGCTTTATGACTTGTTGAAATAGCCTGTAATAGCTCAATTTGCTTATGGCTTCCTCTTGAAATTCCAAAACCACATTGTGCTAATGCAGCTAATGGAAAGTCCATCATTACACTACGTGTCTGTGATTTGAAAGGCCTATTAAGCCTATTTATCATTTGGCTGATAAGGAACAGAGAAGAAAGAGTGAGGTTAGAATAATTTTCACAGAGGAAAATAGTACTGAATTACCTAAATCAAAGTTAGCAATGCACAGGCTCCTAGCGTTGTTCTTCCTTTTTCAATCAAAAAGGCAGTAATTTTAATTTGATGCTTAAATCTTCAGAAATACTTGTGATTGAGACAAGTGTATTGGCTAAAACTTTATTAAACCAACAAAAGACTGCCATTTCATTTGATTTGGTGGGGGGGGGAAATATTTAATGGAAAAAAGGTAGGTTGCCCTTCAACAGTAGAGAAGTTACATGAAATCACCTCTTGGTCAGAGTGAAGAGGACTAGTGTCTCAAAACGTCTCTCTTGAATTGGTTGGTTTGTGTGAATGCCAGCATTTTTCCAGCTGTGGGAAGCTTACAGATCCTTGCATGTTATGAGAAGTAGCTTCAGAGGAGAAAAACATTGAATGGTTAAGAGTAGGCAATGTAAATTCTGTAAATGCTTTTTAAGTGTTGCGTAATTCAAAGATGAGAAGGGCTTTACACAGAAAAGTAATCTAAAAGGTTAGAGATGAACTTAATTAATTTTAGCCTTGCTGACATTTTGTTCCCATACTTGCGTGGTGTTACATAGATGGAGACTTACAAAAGCTATACCAAATAACTGGGCTGCTGCCTCCCTGCTATTAATGTAATGAGTGTTGGCAAAGGTAGATTAGAACTGAAAATGGGCATATTGCAAAGGTTTTTGATCACTGTAATACAAATCACCAGTCTCTGCTGTGCTTTAGAGGTCTCTGTGGCAACTCGACCACTGGTGCAATTGACAGTATGGTTTGCTTGGTCTGATACAGAGTTCCTGGTTTTCCACAGCGAGTCATGTACTGGGGACTTGGTATGAAGTTTCTGCAACCTTTCCTAACGTCTGTAAAAAGCCAAAATGAAAACTTAATTGGCAATCATGGTAACCGAAGACACCAGTGCTCCTTGACACCATGAGATAAAAACATAATTTCTTGGCATAAACGTTTGAGCCGTAAGAGCGAGACAGTTGAGCTCTACATTTGTACCCAGAAAAACTGTTTGATTTGACTCATCTTTTCGGAAAAGTTCCTCTAGCTAAATAGCATGAAGGAAGATAAGTTATCCATGTCAGGAAGGCAGAATCAAGCTTTTAAAGTACTATGTGCTTCAACTCCACTACTGAGGAAAATAGTATTTTCTGATGTTCTTTTGTATGTTCAGAAAGCAAATGGTTTTGCAACAGGGATATGAGAGAAAATGATGAGAACTAAAATATCTTGTCAAATAGTCACTCAGCTTTTGAAAAAAGTTTGAGTAGTGTTAAAAAAATGCAGGCTTAGAAAAGAATAAAAACTGAAAATACGATTGAAGAAAACTGAGGAAAACTATTAAAAACAGGAGAGAGCTAGTGGAAAAATCTTTGCGTGAAACAAGTTTATTCGATCTGGCATAGAATTGTGCACAAGTGTGCATGCAGCAGGGACATTTATTACTTTTAAATGTGAAGTGCCATTTAATTTTTTTCTGTCTTGTTTTTAGGAAAGTTCTGTGCACTGTTAACAGTATTAGATTAGGTTCTCATTTTGAAAGGAAAAAACCCAAGTAATTCTTCTTTCTTTTTGCTATGCCTTCGGAAATTATCATGCATAAGAATAAAGAAAGGAATGAGAGTGAAAATGTTAGAGTGGGAGAAAAATAGAACGTTAAAGACAAATACAATTTTTCTTGTTATAACTAATTACATCCAAGTATATAATTTCTGGTGAGCCCTGAGTGTTGTGTGGTGTTTGTTTCTCGGAGTGTATCAGATACAATTGCCTTGTATGAACTGTCTAGGATAAAACCACTTGGAATGGAGCTTTAATACACAGACTGGCAGAATCACAACTATAGTATTGTTAGCTGTACTATAGCTTGAATACCTGTTGTAGCAAAAAGCATGCTGTTTTCTACTATTCTCCTGCTGTATATTCTTCTCATTTGATGGCTAGATGAGCCATCTCGGTTTGAATGAGCATTGGAAGAACAGAGTTACCTGAACTTCCTGCAGACGTGCAAGCAACAGAAATTATTAGCAAGGATAAGCCGTGATATTTTTACTTGGATTCTTTTTGTCATTTCTGCGGTGTACATTCTGCTCTCGTTTTCCAGGCAGAGCTAGCCAAACATTTTTAAGTGGGCCAGGTGAAGCACTTGTTAAATTAACATAAAATAGAGGAAAACTTGTTCAGTCACAGTTCTCTAGTTCTATAAATTCTAGTATTTTTTAAGAATAAATTGGAATGTTCCCCTAGACTTTGATTAAAAAAGCAATTTTCAATTGGTTTCTGAAAAAAAAAAACCACTATACTGTGGTAGGTTGAGAGTACCCTGACAGACATCCTTCCCTTCGCAGTCTGATAATCAAGGAGAACAGACTGTGGGGCTTATCCAAGTCCTGAATTGCATGGAGTAGTCATCTATTTTGGATGAATTTCAGTTCTCTGGCAGTGTGACTCCAGTGGAGATTTTAGTTTAATTTAGAGCTTATTCTCCTCCAGAACAGCACTTCTGGCTTGTAAGCAATTTCCGTAAAGGTCTAGGCTACATGCTAATTCTATACTTGTCTATCAACAATCCACTACATATACACACAGCAGAAAACAAAATAACTAGCAATATAATAGAGATAAGAAACAATTACAGAATGCTATAAAATCTCATTTAAAATGATGTATTGCTCCAATAGCTTTATCTGGGAGAGGGAATGGGGGACTATAATTCTCCTTTAGTTGTGTAGATCACATTGGAAAGATTATTTAATAATTATGTTTCAGAGTGTTTATTTTGGTCCCGTCTTATGTGAACAATGCACTATTCTATCGGCTTGTACCTCTACATCAAAAGTAAAAATGTCCCTTATCTTTAACAGCAATAGAACACTTACAGTAAATGCTGTTCTTAAACAAAAAACCCCTAGAACTTAAGCATAGCATCAACTCCCAGGAAGCAGGTCGGACCTGATGGTCCTAGCACACTGGGTGTAGTGACCCAAAGCAGCAGACTGCCTGTGAGTGTACTTTGGTGGCAGGATCTGCAAGCTCTATGTAAATCAAAGGGATTAATTTCAAAAAGGTATGTAATCCTTTCCAGTTGTTAATGAAAAACATTACTAGGGAAAAAAGAAGGGTTGATAGTACCAGTAACCTTCAGAACTCTGTATGAATGGCTAATGCTGTAAGTATTCATGCAGGACAAGAAACACAAGCAGAATAGCAGATTTTTTTTTTCATTGTTTCCAAATTATTGCAGCTTACAAAATTACTTTTTCAACCTTAGTAGCGTTTCACCCTCCTAATCGTTAGAGGCTATGTGATATTACTAACACAGAGTCATTATTGCTGAATAGTAGGGGATTTTGTTGTCAGAAGTTAAAGCATATATTCACTATAATGCTCCTCAGGCATGTTCCTGCGTATGCCCACTTCTCATAATGCTGGAAGAGTCTCCTCAATGGCTTCAACTCCAGAACGGAGCAAAATGAAAAAACAGAATTATTTTCACAGGTAACCGTTTTGTGATATATCCAATGGAACTGTTCTTGCAAACTTACTACAGTATCTCTTGAGTACGTAATGTGAGGGCGTCATACATTTCACTAGCCTGAAGGCTAAAACCTGGTTCACATCTTCTATGGAAGCAATGGGTGCATGATCAGCACAACAACATTTTTTTTTTCTTTTTTCTTTGTCCTTCTGGAGACACCTAGTTGCTTTGATTCACAGGAATTAACATCATTAGATATCCAGAAAACCCCCCTGCTCCTTTCAGCTAGTGCTGTGACTAGCCCCCACATCTTCCCTCCAGCTTCAAGGAAGAAAGTTATGATCATGCATGAGACTGGTTAATTTTTATAAATTGCCCAATCATTCTTTTGCTTAAAATTGTTAATTAATCCCTGTATTGCTTGTGTTGGTTGAGTAGGTTGCGGTAGTTGTGAGGACAAATCACATTAGTGAACACTTTTATGTGAGATATGTGCCTAACACATGCCTGTCTTAGGCAGTAACTTAGCTGAACTGGGTAGTCAGAACACTTCGATGCTGCTAAAGCTAATGAACTAGTCATTAACAATGCACATTTGTACCCAAATAGATTAGAAGAATTATTTCATTGTCCAATGTGAACAATTTATACATTGTCCCATAATAACAATTATTACTAAAATGTTGACTTTCCTAAAACACTAGTGACTTCATGATGTCTACATCTCAAAGCAGTTGATTATTTTTCTATTTTTTTTTTAGGTTTCATTACATTAAACACTGTATTTGTAGAAGGATTGACCGAATTTTTAGCAAATCTTTAAAATCTTCCCATTTAAAAAAGCCAAAAAGAATACAGTACTGAGAGGTTAAGTTGTACACTGATGCATTGAAGGACAATGTCACACAGAGAATTATATTCATGTTTTATATAATAATCTGAGAATGCTTATACACATAAATGACATATATAGCAGAGAAGTAAGATTTCTCTCATCTTTTCATCAAGGTAAAATGTAGTTTGGGCAAAAAATTATTTGTGAGATTCCAGGATGCTGTTATACAGCTGCTGCAGCCTTACTGTAAGTATTTTGTTATCTGTGAAAACAAGACAGAATTTGGTCCTTGATCATAGAAAAGCTTATCCTGGCTAACTCTGCGATTGGCACGTATGCCTCACCTTCACTGCTGTGTCTTTCCATTCCAGGTTCTGCAGAAGTTCTAATGAAATAGTTCTGTCCATGCTATATATCATATAGTAAGCACTAAAGGTGTTGTATTACCTTCTTTTATAGTAGCTATAAATTATTTGAGATTATATTCCAACTTGGAATAAGCCTGCAGCATCCAAGGGGTCTGTTTAGAGAACTTGTTTAAGAGGAACCTCTTCTGCAAACAGCAAATGCACAATTCCGCAATTGTTCGCTAAACTGTTGCATGCATGATGAGTGCATGTTTGCATGCTGTCTTCTCTCTGGCTTTGGCTACCTTTGCTCTTTCAGTGTAAGAGGTGTTTTGTCATTGCAAGAAATGTATCTGTAAAAAGCGCAAGTCAGAAATATTAACAAGCTTGCACCAATGTGCAGTCTCGGCCCAAGACCACTCAGCAACAGTTACTGCACCAGAAACTGCATTCAAGCAGTAGTCTGATGGGGAAAGAGGGATGAACTGAGCAGTAGGTTCAAGCAAAATCTTCTGAACTACTGAGTGATAAACAGGCTGGGGGAGGAGGGGGGAACTCATTTAAAGGCCTTCACTAAACTTGGTTTCTCCTTGAGTGTTTCTCCAACAGCTGTTCCCCTAAGAGACTCCCTTCTGAAATACTCAATTCCACAATATAACACACATTCCTACCCAAGGAACTGGAGTATTTATAAAGAAGTCAAAATAAGAATCCAGCCAAGTCTCATATTCTCTGTAACGGACTAACTGCCTCCATGTTGCTCTTGGTATCTCAGGCCCCAGTGTCCTTCCAGCTAGATCAGTACAACACTAGAGATGTGTATGGAATGGTACCGGTTTCAATGAGAGGTAGATCTGGCCCCTTATCTCTGGTGGTGCCAGCAGGAGAAATGCTTATTGCTGCAGGGTGAAACAGAGAGCACTGAACAATCTGGCAAACTGTAAAAAGGCTTCTTGGGAAGAAATGCTTTAACAAGAGGGAAAATTAAAAAAAAATAGTATTAAGAATTGTGCTAAAATACTGGATGAAGAATAATCCTAGTTGTACTAAAGCTGACCTTGTTAATTTTGCTAGTTCTTGGAGAAAGAAGCACAAAGTCTTCATGAAATTTCTCGCAAGTTTCTTTGAAGGGCAGCAAGACAGTCTGTTTAATTATTTTTGACAGTTAAGTCTTGTTTTTTAAGAGCATGTCATAGTAACTAATACTCCTTTTGAGTAATTGCTTTTTGCGTACATCTCTCTATTTAATGTTTTTGTATTATTGTTTTTGTTATAAACCCTGCAGGGAATTTTTCTGTCTGCCAAACCATTTTATATCCCTGGCTTACATCCTACCTATATAGTTTTTGCCAGATTTTCCTGTACTAGTCTCTGACAACCATCACAATTTAAGAAGGATGTGAGGGGTTTTTTTAATATTTTTTTTTGTCATCACCAAAAAAATTCCCATTTTGAGACATCAGAGAAACGAAAACAGAGGTTGGTGATTGAACAGGATTCTTCAGCATATGAAATAATTCTCATTGTGGCACTGCCAAAACCAAAAGAGACTTTAACTCCACCTGCCATCTTTGCAGACCCCAGGCCATTGTGGCTAGGGATGCTGCCAGCACTGTTCTCCGGGCAGCGATGGCAAACTACACCGCTCGTTATGCACTGGCATTGCATGTCGATTCCCCCCACCTCAGGCCAACAGTAAGCTGCTTTTGAAAAGACATAGGCGGTATTTGTTCAGAACAGAAAGAACAAATGCCTCCCACCTGTCGTCATCAGCAGATAACTGTTCAGAATTGCAGTCTTCCAGATAGAAGAAACGCTCTATTGGAAGTTGTAGAAAAGATTATTTTCCTGCTGAGCAAATCATCTTCTAGAAATGTTACTGGGTGCAAATTCAAATAGATAAGATTTACTGTTTGTAAGAACCTTCTAAATGCGTAAATAACAGTTTTCAGCTAGAATGGCCAGCATCTGTCATGCTCTCTTGGCCACAGTGAAGCATGCATATTTTAGATGCCCTGCTTGGAGGGATCTGTTCCTTCCAAAGTATAGAACTACTGAATCGTAAATCCCATGATCTTTTTTGCACCTTCCAACATACGAGTATTAATTCTGATTAAAATTTAGCCACTTACTTTCTGACTATGCAAAACCTGTTTTAAGGAGTGCCACACATCTGTTCAATAAATATCCTATTTTAAAAACACTTTGAAGAGGAAAGCAAGCTGTGTGCTGTTCAAAAATAAAACCACACCTGACATTCAGAACACTGTCAAAAACTAAATATTGGATTTTTATACCACTTTAAGTAGATAGCAAAGACTAGCTAGTCTCACAAATGTAATTTCTTGACTTACCCTGTACTAAAATGTTTATGCTGAATGGGAAATTATAGTTTTGTGCATAAATAAACCACTTAGACTTAATGACAATATAATTAAAGATTTTTAGTACATATGGCTAACGATTTTATAAAGGCTTTTTCAAATAGTAATTGTACATGAAAAATATTTTAAAATTAATTCTGCAGAAGCTTTAATCTCTCCCTGAAGACTATTTTTTCAGAAAGTGTAAATGAAGTCTTTCTCAACTTATTTTTGTAGTAAATATAGATACGTTTCTGCCAAATTCATTTTAAAAAGTCCATATAATGCCTAAGAATTATATGTATCTCAGGGAAGAATGGAATTTATTCAGAAAGAATATTTTATATGGGTGATACATTTGAGAAGAAATAGCTTCTGTTCAGACACAATTGTTTTAAACAATATTCTGCTGTACCTCAGAAAAAACACTTTCCAGCCAATACATTGAAGTCAGAAAAAGAATTTCCCTGCAATGCCTGGACAGAGATGAACAGTAATGAAAGTTTGACTTAAAAAATGAATCTTTATCACAAGTGAAAAAATTAAAAAAGAAATAGCAAATTGGTGTAGGAAACATAAGAATAATAAAAATCTGACATAATTAATCAGACCCTTTCAGTCTCTTTTGAATTTTAACAACTGTGAAATTTGGTTTTTCTCTAAACTTTTCAATCCTTACATAGTTTTCTACTTCTTTGGCCATCTCAGCCTCAGCGGCAGGTGCAGTTGTACCATTCTGCAAAGGGAAGTGTTAGGTTTCTGCCTGACTTCCTTCAGACATGTGGGGTTTTGCACCTGTCCCAACTTAGAGCAACTAAAACCTTTTGAAGAAGTGTGGATCTTAGATGCTTTCATTACGGGTATTTACACAGTGAAGTTGTCTGATGATATAATTATGCTAAAGCAATTGTTACTTTTTGTGATGTGAGTCAGATCAATGCAATATTCTGAGCAGAAGTGATTTCCTTAACTGGGTTTGAAAATCTGTATCCTTAGCATAACAAAAAATAGTTTTTAAATTCTTCTCAAAGTGCAGACTGTAACCTTGGAGTTCTAGAAAGAATGGCTGAAGAACTGTACCCCTATTACAAAAAACTTTTCTTCTTCTAAGCTGCCATTGAAATTGTGTGACTGAAAGTGGGAGAAGTGTTGGTTCAGGCAGTCGTCAGTCAGGGAGGTCCATCCACACGTCTAAACACAGAAGGTTGCACAGTGTTCGTGACAGATAAGGCGTCTGTGTCAAATACTACTTGCTCTGCAGTTCAGTGCTGCCCAGCATCTTGATGCCCAAAGCTATCCAGGACACTTCTGGATCCTATGGTCTTCCCTGCCTTGATGGAGCTAGGATTTAGGCTTACAGTTGCCTTTTTTTTTTTTGGTTTTCTCCCCCGCTGTCTTTTCGTTCCTTTTAAAGTGTGACACACACAAAACCTGAAGCCAAAATTTAGCTCTTAAAATTGTAAGAAGATAGAACTTGCAGAAAAGCACTTTCTCATTTGTAGGTTCAGCTAGACAAATTCATCTAGTTTTAAACTTGAGACCACTTAATAGTTGTGCAGGGTAAACTAAATTGGTGTAAAATGGTCATATTATGTTCATGCATCCCTTGAGGCACAATGTGTTTGTTTTTAAAATAGCAGGCTAATGATTTCCAATTTTTGCAATTGTGCTCCACTTTAATCAAGACTTAAGGCTGCTGACTTCAATGAACATGAAAACAGTGTGTTTATTGCTACAGCAGAGCTGTTGGTGTTGTAGGGAATCAGAAGTAGAATATTAAATAGCATAGAAATAAATATGGTAGACATGAGCAAGTGTGAGTTCATGAAAAATGCAAATAGAAGCCAAGAGTCGTTTATCTCAGTCTCAGTTTCTGGACTACTAGGTCTAACACATGTAGCAAGCAAGTTCCTCACATTGCTTATAACGCTTGTAGAGACTTGCTAGCTTAGAATAATAAAGATTATTTTATGAGGGAAGCTCTTTCTTGTGTTTGATCCTAAATGCATCCTGTACTTCAGCAGTGGTTACAACAAATCCGTGCTATAGTAATGTATGATGCTGAAATAAGCAAACAGCAGCAAGACGTTTTCTTTCTTTGAAGTCTTCTGCTTTCAAAGTGGACTTGACAAAAAAAAAATAAGAGCAAAAAGGTTATAATAGCCTAGTGAGCTTCCAGTGTGCTCCCCAAGAATAGCTTTCCAGGCATTGATGTCATTTTCCTCACTTTACTCTGCGTATTGTTGCTCTGAAAACCTAATATAAAACATTCCTTTACTAGACTTATTTAGGGAAGGCCAGAGGTATTTAGGAGGATTAGAGGAATGCAGAGGATCAGGAGGGCTAGGTAAGCAAAAAGGAAAGGAGGGCAAAGACATAAATGTTGGTGGAAGTACATCTGTGCTGGTGGAAAATACTACACACTGGAGAAGAGGGTATGAATTAAAATAGAAAATATTATGCCAGTATTTGCAGGTTTTTGCTTGCAGTCTAGTCCTGCTGTCTCTCTGTCTGGAGCAAGGGGGCAAAGTAGTAGGGACTTGAGTATCACCAGAAGGTTGCTTCTACTCTAGGTCACTTGGGCTCCGAAGGAGGAGGATGAGTTTGACAGACCCGTTTCGAAACCGCAAGTACATTGCAGCTGTTAGATGTGAGTAGGTGGAGAATACTGTGAAGCAAGTTTGCCTGCCTTAGAAATAAAAGTTGAAGCCCTGTGTTATGAAGGAAGACTTCTTGCAGCAAATAGATTTGAGATATTATTTGAGAAAGTCTCTATTACAGTCTAACCCTTAGAGTATTGCCAAGGTCAGCGAGTGATTTGCTGGGTAATTGCCAGCTGTAGAAGTCTCAGGTTGCCCGAGGGCTGTTCTAACTTACACATGCAAGTTCTCCAAAAATGTGAAAA
>Ga0181612_102956_pt1 | contig 13098 bp, 7 predicted proteins | sample HoacroProtozoa21_FD_119630 | JGI IMG/M metagenome (GOLD analysis project Ga0181612, IMG submission 119630) | Hoatzin crop microbial communities from Cojedes, Venezuel. Combined Assembly of Gp0051906, Gp0051904, Gp0051908
ATAAAACCTCAGGGGAAGAAACAAGAAAAAGGGTAGGGTATTCCTTCTTAACTCACTGAGCTTGAACAGTCATGCAGATCTGATGAAGGTGTCCTCCTCTAGTGTCACATAGTCACTAGCTGCACCCTGCAACCTGAAGGCATCTGCAAGACCCTGGCAAAGGGAAGAGCCTAACTCTCTGAGTGCACACTTTAGCTGCACTTCTCTGGGATGCCAAGGAGTATGGCATGTAGGTGGAGAGCTTACTCATAGGACGCTGGAAAGCCTTTTTTGGATAGGAGACTGGCGGGTATGCTGACCAGTGCTAATTGCAATTCTCCAGAGTATTACCTCCTCTCCACATTTCCCCTCACTATACACGATCAGCAGAGAAGGGGAGTGACGACCTGCCAGCTGTCAGGTTTTTATGTTGGTTGCTGATGGGAAGTTACTTCCACATAGTGACTAACTGCTACAGGTTACTGGTGAGCAGTAGTGGGGCTGTGCAATCACATGACTCCCAGGCAAATCTAGCCCTCAAATGAATCAAGACTTGGCTTTGCACACAGCCTGTCCAAGTCATCTTTTCTGTGTAGAAGTCAAAAGGAACTCTTCCTCTTCCTCCTGACACCTCCATGTTTTCCTAAGCATTTGTTAAAGCTTGTTGGAAGGCTTGTCCAGACATATTTTAAATATGCACCTACTCTGGTTTCTTCTCTCAGAGAAGGCTTTCCCCACCCACATCCCACTCAAGATGTATGTCTACTTATACCGTAGTTCATAGCCTGTTCGTCATCCTGTGGACAGGAAAGCTTCTTCAATTCACAGAAACAGGCACTCCTTTTAACACTTTTACGGACATTCTAAAATCCACAGGGAATAGGCAGAGATCTATTTCCATAAGTTTTCAGCTGTGAAACTTTCCCATGTAACCAAAGTTCAAAAATCAGTTTGAATGTCTATAAAGGAAGATTAATCAAGACAAGGAATCAGCAAATAATCACTTTACACAGCTCTGTTAATGAAAAAACTGAAAGCCAGGTAGAAATCAAGGTTGTGTGGTCAGCATTAACGTATTACCCAAGTAACTTGGATCTAAATTGGAATAAATAAACAAATTGAAATCAGCAAGTATTCTAATATGCATATCTATATATGCATATTTCCAAAAATACATAATGTACAGCACAACCCACAAAATTCCATTACCTTACAGGACATTTGATGGTATACCTATATAGACTTCGGCCGTAGTTTGGATAGTCCAAATGCAAATGAGATCTGTAAGCTATATAGCTTTAATAGCTTGGCTCTAATTCTGAGCTACTACACATTTCAGAGAAAATTTGACTTCACTCCTGCAGTTCTGGATAGGAGGATACTCAAGTCCCATGTTGACTAGAATACATACAGACGTGTATCAGCTTTGGGAGTTGTGAAGAAAAGGAGTATGCACCTTCAGTGTGGGGAAAGCGTACAACCAGGTAGTTAGCATGGACAGCTCTGAGGTACTTCAACTTGCTCATTGAAAAACAAGTCTTCAGAAACTTTACTGAATCAATTCTCAATATTCCTTAATAAATATATTCAGGCTGAGATTTTTCAAAATCCTTTATCCTTATCTCCAGTTTGATGAAACAAAAAACTATATTTGTGATTAAAATGTCCTTTTTCTGCCAAGATCTCTGCATACAAAATCATCAGTATCTCTGAAAGATCATCAGACCTTTTTAATGCAAAAATATACATATAGTCTCATTCTTGTCCTCAGAAATACCTAGAAGATTTTTTTTTTAGCTTTAGAGAAAGTTTGCCCCATGTTAGAGCTGTGGGATAAGATCACATTGTTAATTTGAGAGAAATGAACATTGAGGAAGACAGAATGTGAAATTTCAAGGGAATCCCGTACAAATAGAATTTCCTGACTTGAAATATATGTTTGCAATATTAATTGAATTTCCAAAACTCTATTTCAAAAACAAAAACTATGAGTATTTTGTCTGTTTTGATCTCCTGAACAACTCAGGCCATATGATTTCACCAAGTAACTTCTGTGTAGAGTCTCCTTCTTCTACTGGAGAATGATTTGAAGACTTCAAGTTCTAGAATACCACTACATGCTTGGAAAATTGCTCCAGTGATTAATAACTTAACTTACCACTAAAATTTGCAGTTTCAAGTTCAAATTTCTCTAGCCGCATCTTCAATGCACTAAGTCTTACTTTAGACTTTTTTCTGCTACTTAAAGAGACCTTTGCTATTTGTAATCTTTCCCCCTTAGAGTTCCTTACAGGTTTTCATTTTTGTCTTTGATTAATTCAGTAATCCTTTTTTTTTCTTAAATCTCTGGTCATGTGCTTGTTCCTAACCAGAAAAACTTGCAAAGCATTTCCATTTTGGAAGTGTTTGGGTTTACTATACAGGCACATAATATGACATGTTTAATTTAACGCAAAATGCATGAATTGACAAAGGTATTTGCTATACTTGTAAATGATTTCTCAAGTGACTTTTAAGCTTGAGAAATTAAATAGTTCATACAAGAAAAATGTACCAACTTTTCAATTCCTGCTTTGGACATTGAACTGCTTTTCACTAATTTAATCTCAGAAAGATTTGTCTAAAATATTCCATATTGAAAGTCATGGCACTAGGATTTTTGAATTATTAATTTTTTACAAGTTAATGGGCAGATCTTGTGAGTTTCAACTGTAATGAATATAACAGAAGAGCATGAAGGCAGCACTGACTTTACATTCCTTTTAGTAAAGTTCATTTTATTATTATAATTCCTTCCATGACTATTCCAGAATAGATTTCTATACTGAATTAATCAATACATTGAAATACTTCCAGAAGAGAAGAAATATATGCATGCAAATAAAGCAACTTCAAATCCTAGTTATTATCAGAATTTATTTTTGCAGCAAGTGAATTAATTTCATCTGACTTTTATACTCATTAAAAGTAAAAAAAGAAATAAAAATTTATTTCTTCATATAAACAAAAGTCATACTATCTTTTTATATTTCTGACAATGAGGTTCTTCATGGTTGGTTCACTGTGAAAGTAACCTAATTAAGCATACATTGTTTATGTAAAAATAGATAGAAATCATAGAAAAAATGGATAGAAATACCAATGTAGGGGATGAAGTAGCTATGCCAGAGGGATAAAGCATCAGAAAGCTGTGATAAATACTCACTGTGTGTCTGTGGTTAGCATTAATAGAAAGTCCTGCTATTGTTAATAGTCCTTTTAAGTCACCCTAAGCTTCTCCTGTGCTTGAAGTAAGAATAATCAGTAAGGTGTTGTTTTTCTCAAACTCTCTTCTCTTGTTAATCTGTGCTTTTCTTTTTCATTTTCTTTTAGGGCTGATCTTGTACTCAAATGTACGATTTCTTACAACAATAGTTGTGCAACTCACAACATCCTCCAACAAAGAAATTATCTTTTTACTTGAGTCATGTTCCAGTTTTATCACTTTTCATTCTCTCTCTAGTACTATGACTCTTCTACTCATACCTGTGGACAGTAAGTACTTCAAGATCGTTGAAATGAGGGCATTTCTCTGGAATGCCCAAGATTTGTTTGAACCCTTTTCAAACTAGGAAAGCGCAGCAACAAAATGTTCCACCTTCCTGACTGACAACTAATTATTCTGTTAAAAGTGGGCACTTGCAATGTCAAAGCTACTTGTGAGCTGAAAACATTCTGAGTACCTTGGGCCTAGCTCTTGCATGTGCTTTGTTTTCTGCATCCCATGGAGACCTGAGCAGAGCTAACCTTGGTTTCAAATCATACCAGGTGCGCATATGTTCCCCCCCTCTCCGGGCTGAGGTATGTTCACGAGTCCAAGCTTACATGGCTTGGGAATGCCAGGGTTCAAAACTGAGATTACTTGAATAATTGTTCACATCTCTTTGCCAAGTTAATTCATTCCCTATTTCACTATGGACCTTTAATCTTCTGGTCACCCGCACTGTTCTGATTTGGAACAAGCCAGATAATTCTTTTCATGAGGAAACAGGGATATGGAAGAGAAGATGTTTTCTGCCAAGGTCCTTGTTCTACAGTTTGATCCCACCTCGTTGTCAGATTTTGCTGCTTCTTCCTAATAGAGTCTTCTAAGATTTGCAAGGATGTCTTCTGTGCTCACAGGATTTGCCATTCTCTTATATGCCTGCCATGAGCTTGGCATTATGCTGTAAAACATCAAGCCTGACAGTCTGCAAATTGCACTCCTGTTATATGTACAGTCATTTTTATTAATTGTGATGGCTTAGGATCGGAGACCAGAGGGGATAGGAATCCGAGTCTGCATTTGCAAAGAACTTGCTCTCAGCCAGAACTCTGCTGTATTATGGGGCTGTGCCGGTAGTCCTGCGGAAAGCCTGCTGGTCAGTTCAGCACTGCTACTTTTTAGATTCCAGCACGGCACCAAGCAATACTCTTTTAAATACAGGAAATTAAAATTGCCTATTTCAAGGTGCAGAACCACTGATCAGGCAAAAGCATTAGCTAGCCATAGGATTGCCACGCCTTCCCTTTCAACAAACTTCATCAGTCCTTTTCTAAAATAGTTTAAAATAGAAGTGTATATTTGTGAGATGCTCCACTGTAAAGGTACAAAGGATTCTGTGGTCCTGGACAGTGCTCTCTAGAAGATAAAAAGGATGGATATGAGAAATTCTGTACCATCTGATCCAGGGACCAGGTTGTGTACATAGCGAAAATAGTATAAATGTAAACTGAACTTTTCAATTTAGCTGCAGACAATGAAGGAGCAGTGTACATTGCAGGTACACTGCAAGTGTACCTAGCTCAAATTACTTTCAATATCAAAACGTTAAACATCCTTTAAAATTTGCCCTTTGTTTCATGAGAAAGCTAGGATACTTGTAATTACTTATCATTGTAATCTACAGTACACATTCTATCTACTCATTCATCTAATTTCTGCAATGTATCTGTAAGACACACTGACTGCCCTGTAGTGCTTCAGTATTTTGTAAGTTTTCATCCAATTTCATTGTGTTGCCATGCTTGCTTTTTCAGAAGTATTCAGAAAGACTGCCATTTCCCTGGAAGGATTGTTTTCTCTGTCGAGTGGACATAAGATTTTTCAATTTAATTTTTAAAACAGATTTAAACACATCCTCTTTATAGTTCCAAGTTTCATTGATTTTTTGATCAGTCAACAGCAATGATAGAAATAGTATTTGAAAATTTGGATTATCTTGATATTTCATATTTATCCAAATGCTTCAAATTAAATAACTTTTGAAGGAATTACATGTATCACTTGAAACTGTAGGCACAAACAATTCAAATGTGAAAGAACCGCAAGATCAAAAAGATAAATGGTGAGCAAATCATAACCCTAGAGTTACGTGCAACTGTCTCAGAGGATGCTCCCATTATTATACAAATTTTCATAAGACTGATACATCATTTTAGTAACTGAATTCTCATAATGATTTAAGATTGTTGCTTCTAACTCTCATTCCTCATCGTTAATTTAATCTATGAGCTTCCAAATTGTCTAGAATAGCAAAGGATCCAAAATATATTCTAAGCTGTTTCTACCTAACTCATTTTCTGTATTAATAAATCCCTCAGATTTCAGTGCAATTACAAACAGTCTGCAAAGATGTTCTTCCTCAAAGGACAAAACCTTTTTGGAAAGAACATGAGAATATTTTGATTTAAAGATTTAAATACAATTTTTGCTTTAAACTGATTTTACCTAACACTTCACCAAGGGCATGTCACCTACCAGAACGTGATCAAGTGCACTTGCTCAGTAATTCATCACCTGTCTTCCAAGAGTTCATAACAGACTGTAAATCCATTTTTAGCTTTATACAGTTGTGATGCCCAACACTTTGGCTTAAATCACTTTGGGTGCCTAAGGTTATGAACTGAATGTGGAAGAAGAGAAGTCTGGGTATATGAATGGCCTGTTACTGTCTCCCAGCTGAAGTCGAGCATCTTTGCCAAACTGCAGGAACCAGTTTTTATACGCTTCTACTCTGTGTTGCATTGCCTCCTATACAATAGTGTTCGTCACTTCAGTATCTGCACAAGAGGCTTTCACAGACATGTTTTCTTCCTTTCTCTGGCCATGGAGCTCTGTCCTCACAGCTTGGTGATGTTCTTACTATCTCCAGGTTATATAGATGTGCGTCTACTACAGTTTACTTTTTTTTTGCATCTCACTTCCCTGTGGGAGCCCCAGCAGTTCCTGTAAACCCATGCTGAAACTCCAGAGCATCTCTCCTTCCCTGTGAGCCACAACATCTCATCTCAGAAAGGTCAGCTTCGAAGCAAGTCTTTCACCTTTTTCTGAAATTGTCTCTTCAACAAGCTGCTAACAAGGGATTTTGCAAAAAGAAAAATTATCCATTTTTCTTCTGCTGAAGCAAAGCCTCTTCCAGAAGCATACCCAGGTCTACAACACTCTACTGTTCGCAATTATTTCTTTTTGACAATGCACAGCTGCACTGTGTAGGCACGGGAGTCAGGAATTTCGCTAATTTGGGAGGCAGCAGTTGAAAGGTGTTGTGCTAGATATGTCTGCGGGATGAGCTTGGTACTTGTAATTACTTTGTAATTAACCCTGTTGATATTTTAAACTGGTATAGTAGTTATTATCTCGTGTTTGAAAAGGCCCAGTCACATCCCTGAGATAGCTCAGACTGCTTCTGAATAGGAGCGTTCAAAAATGAGTGGGCACTGTCACAGATTTCCATGGTTCTGACTCAGTGAGCAAAGAATTCAATTAAGTGGTAATTTAGTAGTTAAATGGACTGTGTTTTGGAGATGTTACAAATCAGATGCATTCCTCCTGGAACTAGCAGAGTACACGGTGCAAAATTAGGCAGGGTGAATGTTTTCTCTCAGAAACCTGAGAAAGCAGATTTTACAGGAAACTGATCTTAAAGAAAAGGCTAAAAATCAGTTTTGCTCTTCACTGATATGAAAAGTCCAGAAAGTTTTAAGACTTTTCTTTAAGAGAAAGCTACTTTGAAATGGTAATTATTTCAATATATAGGTAATGAGAATCCACATAAAGGAGTGTACAAATCAATAGAAGGAGAATTTTTAAGGGAAAGGGTTCAATACTTATGGAAAACATGAAAAATTAATGAAATAATTCATTCTTCCTTATTACCATTTAGATGAGCTCAAAGCGAGCAGTTAGTACAATAAAATGGGATTACTTTCAAATTATTCAAAAAAATCTGAATAAAAGGCAGTGTTTAAGTATCATATCACAAAGTGTTTAGAATGCAATTTTTGCCGTGAACTTGTTAAATAGTATGTCTGAATAACAGGTGTTTTAGTGATGAGAAAATACGACAAAACTACTAAAGATTAATTTCCACTTATAGGGAATGAGAAGTCTTATATTTCTCTTGCAGCAGCAGTGTCAGAACTCCAGCTTTCATCAGACGTATCATGATACATGATACAGAGTTTGAAACTCCTTTCTCTTGATTGCATACTGTTCTGAGATTATTTTAGCTTTAATTTTAGAAACAAACAAATTTCCAGGTCTCATAACCACATAAAAAAAATGCTTGAAAATGTTTTCTAAGAAGCTCATAATCAAACAGCAAAGACTAGAGAAAACATGTTTTTCTAACTTTTAATCGCATGATTTCAGTCTTAAAGAGTCTCATACAATACAGAAACCCTATAGCCTGTGTAACTTCAGGACAGTTCTCCCCTATGATGATATACTTCAAAACAGCTGATGTTGTGATAACATCACACTTGTGAGGCCACTTTCAGTTATCTGGGAAAGGCCATGATGATCAGGTGAGGTTCTTGAGGACTGGAAGAGAGTGAATGTCACTCCTGTCTTCCAGAAGGGCAAGAAGGAGAATTCAAGGAACTACAGATCCATCAGTCTCACCTTGATCCCCTGGAAAGTGATGATGCTACTAATTCTGGAAGCCATTTCCAGACACATGAAGAGCAAGAAGGTGATTGGGAGCAGTCAGCATGCATTTACAAGGGGGAAATCATGCTTAACCAACCTTCTACAATAAGATGACTAGCTTGGTGGGTGTGGGGAGAGCAGTGGATGTTCTTTGCCTTGACTTTAGTAAGGCTTTCAGCACTGTCTCTCATAACATGCTCACAAATGAGCTTATGATGTCTCTCATAACATGCTCACAAATGAGCTTATGATGTACAGGCCAGATTAGTATACAGCGAAGTGGACTGAAAATTGCCTGAACTGCCAAGCTCAGAAGGGTTGGGATCAGGGGCACCAAGTTTCAGCTGGAGGCCACTCACTAGTGGTGTGCCCCAGGCATTCATAATAGGCCCATTCCCGCTTAGCCTCTTCATTAATGACCTGGATGATGGGACAGAGCATACCTTCAGCAAGCTCACAGACAATACAAACCTGGGAGGAGTGGCAGATACATCAGGTGGTTGTGTACTATTCAAAAGGACTTTGAGAGGCTGGAGAGATCTGCAAAGAGGAACCTCATGCAGTTCAACAAAGGGAAATGAAAGCCCTGCACATAGGGAGGAATAACCCCATGCACCAATACGTGCTGGGAGCCAACTGACTGGAAAGCAGTTTTGCAGAGAAACTTTCCTTAAACAACTCCAGTAATTCTATAAATCTCAGATCTCAGTTGCAAAGGCAACATGGTGGGATGCAAGCAGTTAAGGAAATTTTTAGTGTGTGTGAAGGATAACATGCATAAAAGTACTTGTTGGGGCACACAAGTGATGCACAGTTGGATCTGATCTTCACTAACAAGGAAGTATTGCTGATTGAGACAAATTTTTTATTCATAGCTGACACTGATTCTGATGAGGAGGTGACCAAGAAGATAGAGCCAGGCTCTTCATGGTGGTGTATGGTGGGAGGGCCAGAGACAATGGGCATAGGTTAAAACAAAAGAGATTCAGACTGGCTGTAAGAAGAACTTTTTCACTATAAGGACGGTCACGTAGTGGAACATATTGTCCAGAGAGCTTGTACAGTCTCTGTCTTTGCAGATCTTTAAAGCCAGACTGGATAAAACCCTGAGTAACTTAACCTGACCTCATATAGCTGACCCTTCTTTGAGATGGAGGTTCAGCTAGATGACTTCCTGAGTTACCCTCCAGACTGGATTGTCCTATGGTCTTATCATTTCATTTTTCTATTATTTTATTAACAAAATCTGTTCTTCCAGAAGTAAAAGTACAGATTTTTTTTAACTGATTTTTTAAATCAATATTCAGTACATAAACCCCCCTTACTAAGGCCACTGTATTTCACAGACTCCTCATCAGTTATTTTTCCCCACGTTATAAGGGTGAAACTATATTACCATTATTTCTGTTAGTCTGTTCCAAGTCATGCTAATTGATTTAAATAGCTTTACATGTATTAAAGAAAACAGTTGCTACCAGTGCTGACCTTGCAGCATGCATCGTCTTTTAGATATACTGTTCTGTAACATTTTTAAGAAATCAGTCAAATATTATGCAGCTAACCTTGTGTTTCTGATTATTTGAAAACCCTCAGCTTTGAACCTGTTTTCCTGTTTTGCTTCAATTGTGGTCTGTTGAAGAGACTACTTCATCCCTCTGAATTTTGTTCTTGGCTGTGCATGTTACTTTTCAAACTTTAGGTTGAACATACCCAATCTATTTTTGAGTTGTTCAGTTAAACAAGACATTGGCTGTTGCATGCATTCTCCTTAAAGTTATAAAAAAAATACATGTTCTGAACTAGTCCTGGTGGTGATCATTATTTGAAATGCAGACCAAATAACACTTATTCTACTGCTAACATTTCAGATTTCTTAAAATGTTCACAAGAGAACTATAAGGACGTACTTAAAGAGCTGGAGTCTGTGGGACTCTTCTGTCACATTGGCAAGATACAGAAGGAATATCAGGAAGCATGGGAAACTTTATTTTGCAAATTTCCCCTTTAAAAGGGGATTAATGGTATTCTGCTCCAACTTCACACCCACTATTAAAAACATATGGGTTTTGGGGGGTTTTCCTTGTTTGTTTGTTAATTTTGGGGGGTTTTAATTTTGTTTAATTCTCATACAGGGCATGGAATTTGAGGTTGAAATCAGGAAGTCTTAACAAGTGTCGGCTACTCTGCTATGTTTCAGTCAGGTTTAGAATTACTACCAGGCAGCATTAAAAGCATCAAGAGAAGCTGTTAGAAAGGGGTGTACCAATGAGAAGACTTGAAGTGGGAAGGGTAAGGCTGATTATGGTTTGGGAGACCTTCAAGGGAATTCAGTGAGAAGTGGAAGATGACTTGAGAGTGCAGAAAAGGCGCAGCACTTGCTCCCACTCCTGAAACTTAGAAACTTCTTTAAAATGTCAGCTTAGACAGTCAAGGCAGCCACACTGATCTGCCAGAGATGGGAAAAAAAAAGGCGTTCCCTGCGAAAGTGTTGTAGTAAGCTTGGATGTGTGGCATGGCTTTGTGTAACATACACTCTGAAACATCAGAAGTGGAAATACAAGTTTTTACTCTTTCTAGCTTAGTAGCAAATATTGCTAATTATTTGAGCTGGGAATCTAGAAATTAAACAAGGCTTTTTGCTGAACATATGCCTCCAAGATACACCAGCAGAATATTTCACTGTCATGACCATTTTTGTTGCTTGTGCAGAAAACAAACATGAAAGGGCAGCCGAAGGCACATTTGGAAGATCTCTTTAATTACTGTCTTTGGCAGAATTTATTTCCAGAAATGATATCACAGAACTGGAAATAAAAATGTCTTCTGGCACCACAAGAGCATTTTCAGACATCACTCTCCAATGTGACACTTCTGAACAAGTTGGAAGTAAAAAGAGAGAATATTGTGCCCACTGACTTCTGACAACGTACTATAACCCCAGAAAAACTCATTTTAAGAGACTGTCTGTATCATCACCTTAATCCCTCAACACCCCTGCTAATCTACCAAGGCATGGTCACATTGCTTCAGCTTCTGCTAGTTGATTATCCTTTTTCAATTTCTGCTGTTGGACATGGAGACAGTTCCTCAGGCTTCTCAGTATTAACCTGCTTAGCTCTTATGTCTGCTGTGCATAGAGAAGACTTGAGTCCCTTTCAGACTAAGACTAAGACTAGACATGGCCAATATCAGGTAAGATATGAGGTAAGGTAAGACCTAGAACATACAGAAGAGAATCTCCGGAAATGTTAGGAGAATGCACTTTAAGCCAGAATGCTGCTACAGTGCTTACCTGGCTGTAAGTTGTTGATGTGTGAGGCCCCAGCTAGATGTGCCTGACATAATCCTGTCTAGTGTCTTCTTTTCTGGCTCAGCATGGCACCGGCTGAGGCAGAACGTACTGCAGGTAGGTGAAGAAAGCTTAGTGAACTCCAGACATCAAGACAAAAGGTGAGTGTTTCTAGAAGGAGGTGGTGAACCTGGTGTTGGATTCCTGGCTTGGACAGGTGAGACTTGTGGCAAAAAAGTGGGAGAAGTGGGGACGATGAGCCTGGGGTCCCATTTGAAGAAGGCTGGTTCTTGTGGCTCCAGAAATTGGTGCTGGAGCTTCTGCTTCTGCTGCAGCAGCTAGTGCCTGCCACAAAAGGTGGCCCCAGAGCACACTGCCATGGAAAGTCCTGGGCTACAGAAGCATGACTCTTCTGCTCTAGGCTGATCTATTTCTGCTGTAGGTGTGTAGACAGACCTGGATCAGTGCTCACTTTGACTGGAATCACAAGATCAGAGAAAGTACAACCGAATTTCTTCCATGCTGTAACTTCAAAGTACACACTTCTTAGTAAAAAATTACAGGAGAAAAGGAAAGAAGGAGGGAGAAACAAGTTGCTAACAGAGTACTGAGATGAGTGAAATACTTTATGGAAATACAGACATGCTACCCACTCATTCCCAAGGTTATAAACTCACTCTTCTGTTCTCCTCACACAGAAGCTGGCAGTACCTGGGTTTGACAGGAGAAGTCAATAATGCTTCTGGATATTTTTACATCATCTCATTATTCTCATTTTTGTCTGGTTTTGAAACCTTCTTAAATGATTCTTAAAACTTAAATTAATTACAAAACAGAGTGACAGCTACATATATTGTGCATAAATAAGGTCTTCACACCTATGTGTTTTTTTGCAAAAAAAGCTTTTCTCTGCCTCTCTATACATCAGGTAATACCCAAAGACCAGTAATGTGAGCATGTTATTTCTGTTCTCTTTAGTTATCTACAGATGCGGACTGAATTTCTCATAGGTGAGAGCACTGTTTCAGAAAATAACTGGAGAGATGCATATCCAAACTGTCAATACTATTCTGAAACAAAATATGTTGTCACAAATAAATTAATTCTTAAAAATAGGATCCGGTCTGAACTTTGCACTGGTTTTATTGGCTCTTAAGATTTATCTTTAGAAATTACTCTAACAAATTTAGAAATGCATTACTCAGATGCCATAATTATTTTTTGTAATGTTTGAAATTCTTTGTCAAAAGACTTTCAGAGAATTAGAGCCATTTATAATAGCTCTGACTTAAATGTGGTCCAGTCTTATCGATAATGAAAATTATTATAGCTAAGAAATTGAGACAGAGAATATATTATACGAACATAAAAGGAAACTGTAGAAGTCGTCCTCAGCATACATTTCCAGATTTGAAATAAGCTGAAAACTTGAAAAGTTCTTGTCAATGCTTATGCTTTTATTATCTTTGATCAACATCGTGATTCACTCCAGACTGCATGTTACATTCCAATGCCACGAATCATTGATGTCTGTTATAAAATTACAGTCAGTTTAGCTCACCTTTCACTATAATCCTCTAAACCTGAAAGCAAACAAAACACTCCCTTAGAAAAACAATGTGAAACCTGCTGGCTTTGCTAATCCAAAAGTCTGACAGTGGTGCAGTAAGAATCATAGAGTCACAGAATCACAGAATGATAGAATGCTTAGGATTGGAAGGGACCTATAGACGTCATCTAGCCCAGCCCCCCCTTGCAGTGAGCAGGGATATCCTGCATAATCCAACTAGACTCGATCTAGGTAACCCCCCCACTGCAAGGGGGTTGGGTTAGATGACCTCTAAAGGTCCCTTCCAACTCAAAGCATTCTATCATTCTG
>Ga0181612_126546_pt1 | contig 13098 bp, 7 predicted proteins | sample HoacroProtozoa21_FD_119630 | JGI IMG/M metagenome (GOLD analysis project Ga0181612, IMG submission 119630) | Hoatzin crop microbial communities from Cojedes, Venezuel. Combined Assembly of Gp0051906, Gp0051904, Gp0051908
AAGTTTGACATATTATAATACATCCTGAATACTTTGGCTGTGAAATAATTTTGCTGTGGAGCTAGGTCCTTGGTCTATATGTGGTGGTGTCAGGAGTAGTTTTATTTATGTGGCTTGAAATAATGATAAACCTGTTTCAGATATGGGTTATACTTGTCTCTTCTTTCACTGAGATAAGACAAAATGATTGTTGCATTTGGTGCTTCCTTGAAGGGAGGAATCTCTTGCCTGTGCAAAGTATTCAGGAACAAGATGGTTATGACAATGTCATATTGCTTGAAAATATTCTAAGTTCTGAATGTTTAATACTGCAAAGCAGGTGTTTTGCATGGGCCTCTTAAAACCTGGAAGTGGTTGAGATAATTCTTAAACAACAACTTAAACAAGAACTATCTCAAGTAATAATTATTTTACTTACACTCACAAGCTTGGTTAGCATTGCTTGTCATGTACTAGAACATTTGAGACTGTGTCTTAGTTTTCTTTAATGGAACGACTATTTGCCTGGTACTGAAAACCACAAGATAAAGAAAGATGAACAGAGAAGTGTGAAAGGATGGTTACAAAAATTTGAAACTAGAGATGCAGGGTGAAATAAAAAATGCATTTGAGCACAACCCTAAAATGGCTTTTAATTCACACTGTTTTTCCTGAGATAACCTAAAGCTATTGAAACCTATCACTATTTGTAAATGTAGAATGTAGCAGGAAAGAACACTTGGTAATTTTACGATGTGGAAAGGTGCTATGTAGGAGTCCTCAACTGCGTTTCAGTACTGTTTCAGTTGGTCTGTCATTTATTTAGGGGGCTGTTTTCCTAGTGGCTACTACTAGTAGGATGCGAGGGTCTGTCACAAGTTTGCGTTCATAAATCCTCTTGAAATAGTGAAGAAATACTAAAACTCCAGACAGACTCTGAAATTGAAGTTGCTACTTTCAAAGCACTGAATTTTCTCTCTGTAGACAAAGGATAATGGCTTTAACTCTTTTAGATGTGGTGTGTGAATTCATTTGTTACTGTTTAATTTTAAATTAAACTAGTTTCATTTAAATTTCATTTTAAAGTATTCAGAGATGCTTTAGAATTACTCATACTGTAGATGTGTCTGTAATGTATGAATCAGCAGGACACATAAAGTCAGTATTTTAGAAGAGCATGAGTGTATTTCATAGATAGCCCAGTGTATATTCCACCATTGTCTCTTGCTATTTTTGGACCTTTTTTTAATCTCAGCTGCTTTAAATTCTATCTTAAGATTTTTATTCTGCTTGTTTATAATGTCATTGTTAGTAAGATAGGCCATGTGTTTTGTTCCAGCTGTGAATTTTCACAGGTGTGGGGTCATAGAATGCTTTGGGTTGGAAGGGACCATAAGAGAAGCCAAACTAACTAGCAAAGGCAGAGATAGTTTCTGGGAACTTCTTATCCTTTATTGTTATGGTAAGGTCTGGCAGCATAACAACAAATAAGGGTTGCAAAAGCTCTCCTAGATTATAGACACATGTGACTTTTTATAAAGAGTGTCTAATGCAGCTTTGCTATTATTTAAAATTTAGCCAGCACTGTAGAGTTAAAAGTAGTTTTCTCTCTTTTTGTCAAAGCAGAAATAAAGGAAGTTTCACTCTTTGTAATTCTCAGAAATAGCTTTAATGACAAGGTTTAGTTTCATATTAAGTATTTTTTGTGAACATACTGTGTTGTATGAAAGCAACTTGCCATCTTGAGGTCGAGAACAATAACTAGGTTTAAATTCCTTGTTAGAAAGAAGCTATTGTCGGTAACTTTATTGCTCTTCATTCTAAGAAATCCTCTTAATTTTTTCTTACATCTTTAACCCAAGGGCTGTTAAACATTCAAAGTATTTGGCTTTTGTAAGTTCAGAATTTCTCATGGGAGTTGATATGGCTGGAAAAACCAGAGCACTGAGAGCATTTGGAGGAGATAATTGTTTTTTTCTGCTCAAGACCTTTGTGAAGAACTCAAACAGGTATCAATCTGAGCCTTGACAGAAGATCAACAGCAGAATAAGTATCCCCAGTTTACACCACAGGCCAGCAATGATGCAATTCTATTATGCACGGTGGAGTCAGCATTTTGTTTAGAGGTTTTGAAGCATGTTGATTACTTTCCTTTTTCGCTGTATTGCTTTACAACAGGACATGTCCAACAACACTGCAAGTTCACTTAGGGTAGGAGGAAATAATTAGGATATCAGCTGGGGACACTGACTGGCCAAAGCCACGTGCTGTTTGGACTCTTAAGACTTTCTGAAGAAGTCAAAGGTGTGCCATCTTGTGACAGCCCACAGCTGGGACTTTTGAATTGGAAAAAATACTTCTGGAGAGTCCTACTCCCATAAAGTTAGGCCATGGAAAGTCTCATGATAGACTCAAAGGATATTTTGAGCAGTTCTGAGATTTTGGGTGATAAACAGCTGTGGTGAGAGGAGGAGAGCAAATGGGAAGTACGTCCCACAAAGTACTGTTCAGTACAGTTGTTTGTTAGGAGTTTACAGACCAATAATTCTTTTGGTTCCTTCTCTCAGAAAAATAAGAATGTGGAACTCACCAGCATTTCATCCTTGTGGTTTCTGTTTACTAAAATTTGAAAATATTAGTTAAGCCACAAAATTCTACTGAGAAGCTCCAAAGAGTTTAAAGAACAGGTGATGGGTTGGAAGGGTGTTGAGGGTCCATGTAATAAACAGGATTTTTAGTTTAGCTGTTATTTCCTTTACTCTTGCTTGACTTGTGCTTTGCCTGATAATATAGGCAGATGTAAGGTGTCATTGTGTATTGATATTAAATCCATGGGTGACTTTTGCAGAGATACTGGTAAATTGACACATACTTGATTTAAATTGGTTCATTTGCTCTGGATGATAAAAGGGGTAAAGCAACTGAAACCACTTTTAAACCAATAAATACTTTATATGAGTATGTTGTGTTAGATTAGCTTGATGGGGACAGTCTACTGGGAGAAGGAATTTCTCAGCTGTGAATCAGCTACAGAATTGTCTTCATTTCACAGTACAGAGGTTTATTGCTATTGCAATAAACAGTACTGATGCAATAGTAAGTTCCTGGTGCAATTGTCAATGGTCTGAGAACCTCAAATGTTGGCATATGTATCTAAAAATGTCCCTACCTGGTAATATAATAGTTGTTGAATACTGTTTGACACTTTAGCTTTCTGAAGTGTTGTTATGGGTATTAGCTGGTTCTGAATATTCTGCTAACATAGCATCTATTATCTGTCTTTTATACATAAGGAAGTTGAGCTTCCCCAGTTTAAATTGACTTCCTTTAAAGAGTAATAAAATTGTGTTTGTGGCAGGCAGAATTAAGGTTTTTGAACTCTGGTCTTCCTGTTGAGACTATAGACGTAAAAAAAGATAATTGTTCAATGAAACTGTGAACTATGTGCTGTTCCTGAGCTATAATGAAAAATTACAGATCTGGAGAAATGAAGTTGCAAGTGTATTAGGTTATAACTCTCCCCTCTACTATGAAAAGTGGAGAGATGGAAATTATACTTCTGTCTTTGGTGTGGTTACACAAAGGACTTAATTTTCAGTTTTTTCTCGTGGATTCTTGTAGAAGGGCACGTAGTGTTCTGTGAAAGTGCAGTGGTCTTAATTAGGTGGTTGTGTCCTTCTTACAGGACCCTTCTTGGCTTGAGTTTTGTCTGAGGGGGAGATGAATCCTTGAGTTGCTTACCTTGACATCTGTTCATTTGGCTCAGGATTTGACAACGTTTTATGATGGTGATTCCAGAGGTTCTCTGTTGCCCATTCTTTTGATTGCCTTGAGTGTATATTGACTTTAATTTCACCATGTTGTTGCATTAAATGTGATTCATTAAACATTTATTAATACTTCTTTTTGGAAGTGACTTGTTGCGCATGATAATAAAGGTGATAAATTAGCCCTGGGGGACTCTTGATCCTCAGCCTGCCTAAGATCTACCTAGATCGGAGCTAGGAGGTGGTAGTAAGTGAAGACAGAATCTTGACAACTTTTCTGCACTGTCTTCAAGAGTCAAAAAAGCCAGAGAGTCTGAGCAAGTTTTGTCTTTTCATGTTTCTAAACCTCTTGGCATATGAGGAGGAGCTGTGGATTGAGTGGACCTGCTTAGTTAATTTCTTGGCTTTTGGGTTTGGGAGTCAAGTAGTATTGCTATAATGTGATTTTGTATATGTTCTTTTTCTTTTCTTCTGTTCAGTGCTGGTTTTAACTAAATCAAAAAGAAAAGGAGTGGAAGATCTGAGAAAATGTGATGAAAGTGTACAGTGCTGCTACAATATATGGGTTATTGATAAGTCATTTGAAAACTTTTATGGAATACTGTATGTACTTGTAGCTTAAGCCACATACATCAGGTTTTGAATTAGGTACAGATTATGCCTAACAGCAGTAATGCACTTAAATCCTTGTCAATAACTTCAGCATACCTTCCGTGGAAATTTTAGTTCTACTTGGATTCCAGATCCATGGATGCATTGTCCGGTCCTTGTACTTTTTTTTTCTTTCATTTTGCATGAACACATTCTTTTCTGTTCTTCCAAATTAAAACTGTTGTAGCTGGACTTCAGAAGGGAAAAAAAAATGTTTAGAAGACCAGAAATGTAATTAAATGCATGTTTTGTTTTTTTAATGCAAGACTTCACACTATAGAGTATGGCTGTCAAGGAGGTGAAGTTACTTCCTTTTATACCTTTATAAATTGAGAGGGAGGCATACCCCTAAGTCTCCCCAGCATACTTGTCTTTATGTGAATTAAAAAAGCAACAGCACAGAATGCCTAAGTGACAATGTATCTTGTGGATAAACCAAACCAAAATGCTTTTGTGAGACTTATATTGCTTTGAATTAGACAATGAACAAGATGTCCTGACATACAGCTGCACTTTATTATGCCACACTTCTGCCATTCTGTTTTCTCTAGATAATTGTTAAATAAAGATTTGGGCTTGGCCTTGCTGTAAGAGATGAAATGCTTTTTTGGTGGACTGACTGTGGCAGTGGTGGTCAGAAGTACCTGTTTTTATTTTGTACATGCTCCTGCAGTAAGAGCTGGGTTGTGTATGATGTAGGTAAGTGTTTTGCAGATTTCCCATTATGACACATCTCTGCGAGCTTTCTGGAGTAGCTGGCTTATGCCATCTGAAGCTTTACTTCTATGTAGTGTGGATTTTTTTTTTTTTTCTTGTTTCTCAGAGTTCCTAAATAACATACACTTTATGTCTGGCTCTTCAGGTAAGACCAAAGGGTGTTTTTTGTGTCATTGAGTGAGTGGTCTGCCAGCTACTTTGTTGTTACCAGGTTTTGTTCTTTCTTGCACCCTGTTAGGTAGTTGGGCACCTTGTCCTGTCCTCCTCCATCAGCCCATCATTTTTAGGATGCTACGTAAGCCATTGCATATCCCTATGTAGCCAGGCTTTGTCTGAGGCCATTGAGGATTGAAATCTCAGTGTGTTGAATTTTAGAAAGTCTTCTAAGCAGATTTCTTTAGCTTTAGTTTTAAAAGTAGTGCGTACTTGATATTTGAGGCAATGTGAAAGGTGTTTTGTCTTTATTATTATTGTTGTTCAAGGATTGTTTAGAAATAATTGCTAAGGGACAGTTTCTACAAGTTTTTGTGCAGGTAAAAAAAGAAGTTTTTGTGGGCAAAGAGTGATTGCTTTAAAAGGACAACCACAAAGCTGTGGTATTTGGAGTAACCTAGGAAATGTTGCGGCTGTGTATCTGTGTTCAAATACTGTTTTTAGTTCAATCACTTAGACTGGTGTCTTGGTGATGCCACAAATATATATTCTGAAATAGAAGTATGTTTGTATCTGGTTTACATTTTATTATGGAGGAAGAGAAAAAGCGAGAGTTTGACTCTGATAAGCTGTCTCTGCTGATGACAGTGAATAGTTTGAGGAGGAGAGGGAATGAAACAGTTATTCTCTGATGTGTAACTATAGGGGATGTCTGTATAACATACGTAGTGTTCTTTCTTAGCAGTTGTAGCTTAATACAAAAGCAAGCATGCTGTTTCTGGAGCTTCTTAAAGCAGCAGAATTTTACTAAACCCTAATGCTTTGTTTTATGGAAGGTGTCACCTTTGACCACAGAATCATAAATTACACAGTGTTAGATGTATATTGATCACTACTTATATTGTGCGTATAGTTTAAAAGAGCTTTGGAGGCTTTAATTTGTGTAATTCGTTATTTCAAATAAAGCGTGGCTTACTTGTGAATTCTGTCCCATTTAAGGAGGGTCACTCATGGCCACCAAGTTTGCTATTTTCTTTGTCACACTTTGTTTTCATTTCAGGCATTGAAAGTTTTCTGGTTCTAGAACAATTGAGAAGCTCAGAATAGAGTTGCCTGACCTATAGGAATGTATTTTGACATAAAATGTGATACAGATTATATAAATAGTTTTTATCTTTCTTTGGATTTTTCTGATTGCCTCCCCTGCTTTATAGTTGGCTTGAAGTATGACGTGTTTAAACTTTTTTTTTTTTGAGAGGAAAATGTTTTCGCTGCAGAGATCTGTATTGGTGACTTACCTGAATGTGTCTTTTGCAAAAGATGTGAAAGCAGATTAAACTGCCATGTTGGTATTCATGTTCTCAAGTCAGAGCCAAGAGGATGAAAATGCACACGGGCAGCATTTTCCACTTACAAGGTCTGCCCGGCCTTGGCTGGTTTAAAAAAAAAAAAAAAATTCTACAAATTAACTGTGTCTTCAATAGCTGAGTAAAAGAAATCTGTAGTTACAGAGAATATTTGTCTGTCTAGGTTTTAGCAGCGTGTTTTTTACTGTCTGAAGAAAGTTGACTGTTACTTACCGATGTTCTAAAACTCAAGTTTGCAGGTGTTCCAAGTGCTAGAAAGTGTATACTGAGAAAGAGTTACACATCTGGACTTACTTAGGCAAGCTGCATAGTGAGAGTTAGGTAGGGTGTGGCTAATGCAGGCGAAACTATAGTGAAGCCTCAATAAGTTGAACTTGAATCATTTGCAAGTCTTTCCCTTTTACCTGCCCTGAAAACCTGTATGAACCTGTATTTTCATCTCATCTAATCTTTCTTCAACACCCACCCCACCCTGAGCCACAAAACCCCACTACACTTAGCGTCAGCTGTGACTTTGGAAATCTGTGCACAGGAGGAGAAGGTTTTCTATGATGCCATTAAAAAGGTGAATTTTTCAATTGCAAAACTCAGGTATGGCAAATACTGGAATGAACCATGCACCCTGTAAAGAGTTGGGGAATATTCCTAGGGGCTTTTTGGAACGGAGTAAATAATCTCTTAAGCAAGTTTAAAACTTAGTTTCTGTGAACATTATAGCTAACGGTGAAACTGGGAGAAATGCATACACGCCAGCAAAAATTTAAGTGAGTAAAGGATGATATTTGCAGTCAATAAACCATTATCTGCAGGTGTTCTGTAAGAGTTGCATATGGAAAACTGAAGTGAGTTCTGTAGCTTGCGTGCAGAACTAATCCATACCATTTGAACTTCGAGTGGCGTGCTTGACACTTGGTGAGTATATTAACAGTCTGTTGCTAGGTCTTACTTGCCTCATCAACTTTGACAAACAAGTTCTACAGATGGTTAGTATTTTCAGAGGAGTTGCTGCCTGCTCACAGCCAGTTTGTGGGCAAAAATGTGATATAGGTTGAGACTAATTTTCTGTCTGAAATGTTTTCAAGGCTGTGGTCATTCCACTCATCATTACCATCACATCTGGCTGCAACTGAGAAATTAAATGCTCAGCTAGGGAGATTTTTAATTTACATTTAAAGGGCAGAGAGTTGGCCATGAAATTATCCTGTCTACTTTTGAACTTTCCTTCTTCTATTAAAGCAACAGAAAACAACATGTTTGTCAGGATTGGGGGGTGCTAATCCTTCTACTTCAAGGAATCCTGGGTGGTTGTGACAAAATCCCCATGTTAGATGCCCGTTTATGTTGAGGTCGTTCTGCTGTTTGCAAATTTTAGTGTTTTAAATAGCTTTCAAGACATTTGTGGAAAGTGAAGCCGTTTTGCGTGAGCCGGAGAACTGAAAAATGCCTGGATTTTACTTAGTGACTGGTAGTTATTCAGAGTTTAAATGTGCTACCAGACCACTCCGTTCCCTGGAGCAGAGACAGATTTGCTCGTACTTCACAGAATTGCCGATGAAGGGAGAAGTAATCTCTTACAGGGTCTTGGCTGGTTTATGCTGAAGTATGTATGTGTGGAAGCATGTGAGATATTTGGTGGGGGGAGGGAGGGGGAGGGTATTCCACATAAGCGTATCTATGAATGTATGTATAATATGCATGTATGTTCTTAGGTGCTTAAATGCTTGGTTAACCAGTTTCTCCTACTCTGTATTTTTCCTTTCATTCTAATGGTTGTGTTATTGAATAGGCTTCCGTTTCCGAAAAAAAACCCACCCTGCTTTTTATGTAGACTTTAACTCCTGAAGTTAGATCTTGGTACGTAATTTTAAGAAGGAAAGTTTCACAGTTGCTACATGTGGGACTGGAATTCAGTGTACCTGAATTTGTTTTTGGTGGTGTTACTGAAGCATGCCCTGAAGTCTGCGAACTCCAACTTTTCATCTGAGAAAACATGACAGTGATACATAAATGGTCTCTCTGAATGAATCTTGCAGTGTTTCACACAAGAAGCACCCACAGTAATTTTTCCTATACATACGCTTTTAAAATAACGTTGTAGTAATAAACCTGCTTTGTTTGACTCTGCTGTATTCCTCTCTCAAAGACTGGTATTTCATTAGAGAGAAATGAAGCTGCAGACTAACAGAGTGGCAGGTAAAGTAACCCTGAAAAGGTAGGGTGATGTATATTTTATTAATCAAAAGCATATGCCTCATCAATTTTGTGCACCTAAATCTATGATCTTTCATCACCACTTTCCATACCTTTTGCAGTCTTTATTTTACAATTTCTGTGTGTTGTATCCTCCTTCTGTATTGGCAGTATTTCTTCTCAGCTTGAAAGCTCTCCTAGGTAGGGAGCTTGTGTATTGTTTTTCCTTTTACCTGCTTGCTTTGTGTTGTGTCATTGTCTCGCCCCCCCTCCCCCAAGAACCAAGATTGTTGAAGGCTGGAATGTCTGTAGGTGGGTAATTAAAAACAGTGGTCAAGACAGCTCTTGAAAACTTGCTGGATTACTTCTCTAAGTAGGATGATGAGGCAGCATCGTTGAATGGGAGGAAAAAATAAAACACCAAACCAAAACAACAGCCCCAAACCATCCTCCTATTTCTGGCAGTTTGAAGAGGCTGTCTGCTGTCCCCTTAGCATGTGGTTCTAACATTACCTGCCCATGACTTTCTGGTAAAACTGCAGAAGCTGCAGCTCAGCCTCTGTCTGAGGATTGCTGCTTGGCATTCAGCCTAGTGCACCGAAGATGAACAGCTAGAAGTACTTTACACTTGTGACCTCTGTTCCATATTATCTCTCAACTTATGTGGTCTAACATAAGGTCTTCATTGTTAGCTGCAAAAGATTTAAGTGATCTAGGATTCATTTACTTTGGGGGATGACCACCTTGACACATCCAGCCCTTCTCCATCCTGCTACAGTAATTACAGCTCATGGAAAATAACTCTGGTTGCTGATACCCAGAGGGTGGAACTCCTGGCATCTGGAGATAGAGCACATCTGGCACTGGTCCTCAGAGGCAGAATTCCACCAGCCCAGAGCTTCTTGCATGTGGGGAATGATGCCAGTGACTTGTTTTCTCTGAACACGGCTATGGGATTTTTGTAAGCATTGGCCTCTTGCCTAGTTATTCTGAGCTTTTTTTGTTGTGTGTTTTTTGTTTTTTTTGTATTGTTTGAGTTTTTTTAGTTTTTTTTTTTTTCCCCTGAGGAAGTCTGTGTGCAGTGAGGGAGGATGTGGAGTACTCTGAAGTTCTCAATACAACTGAGTCAGTCCTCCACGCCATACTTGCTCCTTGACACTGATGCTATTATGTATGTAAAATGCCTGTGTAAAAGCAGCTGTGCCCATCCAGAAGGCACTTGGTAGATACAGGTAGAGATTCTGGTGTGCTGCTTTGTGCTTTTCCTGTGGAGTCTGTTGCAGGGACACAGGAGAAAGTTTTATTTTTAAAGAAGATGTACTGCAGTGCCCAACTTTGAGGAATGTTCTTGGGACGTGTTAGTATCACCTTGTGCAGATTAAAAGGCTTTTGTAGGGTAACAAAACTTGCTTTGTTTGGGATAGGTTTTGGATTCATATTCTCACAGGTATTCAACAACTGCTTCCCAAAGGGTGCTTGTATTTTGGAATGGTTGCTCCACGAAGATCTGTTCTGGAATACTTTATTGTAGTCCTTTCTCAGTATGGCCTCAGAACCCATTTTGTACTGTAGGGACTGGGACTGTGTAACAAGCTCGTGTTACTGAATATGACCATCTGCTGGTCACAGCTTGATATAAACTGATTCGTTATCATGGTTGTTTATAACGGGACACCTGTCCGTATGCTTGTTGACAGCCTGTTAGGATGTTCTTGTCCACAAATGGTAGTTTCTGAGGGAGGATGCCTTCTTCTAGGTATTCCTTCTCTTAACATATTGCCAAGAGCCTATGAGAACGTTTCAGGTCACATGGCAAGAGTGTCTTCCAGACACGTTTCTGGCCCTTGATTGGCAAGGAGCCAGAGGTAGGTGGGGGGGCTTGTTTAAATGGACCACAGGAAAAACAATGATGTGCTTAGGAGCCCGCACTGCAGGATGGGTACACTTAAACCAGTATAATACGGGGAAGGAATTTGTTCTTTTACTTGCAAATTCTGCTGTTCTTTTTTAGTTACTGCTAAATTCTCCAGCTGTTTAGTTCCCTGGCCATTAGTTGTGAGGAAGCTGCTTTACACATTCTTTCCTATGCTCATTTTGAGACTCTAGAAGCAGTTTTGTTTTTGGGGTTGTTTTTTTTTAGTTTATTTTTGTAAATAAAATCTTGGTCAGTATTGGAAGCTAAAATGTCTTCAGGTCTCTCATGACTGTTGTTGCTGTTGCAAACCACTGTGTTGACAGGAACTCATCATTGGTTCAGTAAAGCTTCATAACAGTTGAGAGGCTGTACCAGTGCTAATGAAAAGCCTTTGCGTGGTTTATGGAGGCTTGGTCATCAGTGGGCATGTGGAGAGGTTGCAGGGATAAAAATATAACTTGTCAGCTGCTGAGCTCTGAATTACAGCTGCATGCAATGCTTTCTCCTGTATAACTTGCCTGCCACTTTATTGTGAGGCAGAAACAATATACTGAATTTTACAAAAACATCCCTGTTTTCACCAAGAACTGGAGTTTCAGTGACTTTTTTTAAACTGAAGTGTTTGTGTGCAAGAATAGAGCAGTCAAGCACAGTAAGAGATGGGTAAGCGTTATGCGCGCACACTTAGGATTGCAAAAAGAAACTGTAGCACCAGTTTGTTATTATGAAGTCTGAACTAATGTTGATTGTTTATAAAAAGGAATGGACTTTGCAGGGTTACTTTCCTATTTAAACATCAGCAGGACACTGGGAGTAGATTACCATATTTAAGTTGTGTTTGCTTAGTGTGCTTGGCAGCATTTCTTTCAATGAAAATTTAACTTTTTAAGCTATCCAAGTTCAATTTCAAAACTTTGGCATTAATCAGGAAGGTAAGATGGCTGGAAAAAAAAACAGTAAGTTTTTTTGTGGTTATTGATCTGTATGATGTCAGTTGTCAGGTCAGTTGTTGTAGATGTGGCCAGCAGTGAGTGTGTTTTATTATCTTTGTTTGGAAAGACTTTGAAACATGGAGTCGTAATTTATTCAAAGTCCTATCATAAATATTGCTTATTCCTAAGAGGATAATTTTTGCTGGAATGATCCCAAAACTTTAACAAATTGATTGATGTACAGCAGATAGCATTCTCTGCCTCCCCCTTTCTCCCACATTCAGCTGAGCATGTGCCAAATGTACGGTCAGACTCTTTGTTGGATAATATAGATAGTCCATTGTCAACTCCACCTGTGGCACTGGCTTCAGCGATTCATCGGCAAAGCAGTAATGATTTCAGAATGCTTCCCGGTTGCAGAAATGGCATGCAACTTTCTAGTTCTGACAGCTGTAAACTCATGTTAAAAAAGCAAGAATTCCTGAAGCTTATCTATTGGCAACCTCAAAGCACGTCTTTCTATACAGTTGTAAAATTGGCATTAGCAATAAAGTCTTTATTTGAATAGTACACAAAAGTTTACATGCAGACCCCAAATAGCCCTGACTTTAGTGTATCTGCAGCTTACTGTTTAGATTTTAATGTTTTTTTCTCTTCCCTGGAGGCTGAGTTGATACTTAAATTGAACTCAACAAGTGACTCTCTTGTTGCTTCCTAAATCCTGGAGAAGTGAAAAGGAATTTGTTTGCAACACCTGGGGTAGATTAGGGAGAGACTGAGTTTCGAAGGGAGTGTCTTCTCCAGTGGTTTTAGTTTAAGCACCATCCAGATTCCATGCCATACCCCATCCAGTGACCACACAAAAATGTGTGGCCATGTAGTAAACTAGATTATAGGGCTGGGCTGAAAGTAGCCTCCTTAGTTACCTTTTGTTTTGTGGGATGTCTTTTCCTTGCTCAATTATTTTTTTAATATATTTTTTTCTTCTTTCTCCTCTCCCCTCTCTCATCAAACATGTTATTAATAAATACCTGCATCAGTGAGGAGGAAGAGAGAGAGGCTGCTTTATGATATAGGGTAAAATATGATTTAAATAAATTTTTCTCTAGTCTAATAAAACTGTGGTACTGCAAGATCAGGGATTTGATAGGTCTAACATACTCAGCTTTGAAGGAAGGATAATGCCACATGTTTCCCTATTTCCATTCAATTCAGATGAAGAGCCTATGATGTTTTATTCTCTGTATTCTTTTTTTTGCTGTGATTTTTTTTTTTTAATAAATAAAATCGTTGAATCATAGAATGGTTTGGGTTGGAAGGGATCTTACAGATCATCTAGTTCCATTCTGCCTGCCATGGGCAGGGACACCTTCCACTAAGTAGGTTGCTCAAAGCCCCATCCAACCTGGCCTTGAACACTTCCAGGG
>Ga0181612_148226_pt1 | contig 13098 bp, 14 predicted proteins | sample HoacroProtozoa21_FD_119630 | JGI IMG/M metagenome (GOLD analysis project Ga0181612, IMG submission 119630) | Hoatzin crop microbial communities from Cojedes, Venezuel. Combined Assembly of Gp0051906, Gp0051904, Gp0051908
AAACCCCTCAGATTCGAACTGTGTAAACTGCTTCTAACAGCTCTTTTCCCCTCTTTGTTCAAACAAACAATGGCCTTTGGAAATTTATTTTAACGCTACCAAGACCAAATTATTATTTAATTTAACAAATGAATAATTTTCCCTTCCAGATTCCCTTTAGCTCCGCATGTATATTACTTAATAGCTTATCTATACGCCTATCAAATTCTTGCTCCTCTGAAAGAATACAATGAACGAGCCTTTGCTTGTACAGCAGATCAGGAGAGGGAAAGGGGGATAGCTCCTCTCTTTATTCCTGTCTTGCCATACAGAGAAAGAACATACTTTGGTTTTCTAGGGACCTGTTTGCCATCTTTTTTGGCCATGAGATACCAAATTTGGAGCTGCTTCTGGGAAGACATTTGTGATAAGCAATACAGCACAGAAACATATTCACCTCAATAACCCCTGCTGGCAGTATAAATTATAGATATTTTGTAAAAATCAACTTAAAGGTTACCCCTTTCCTTTTTTTGCTTGTCCTATGCATTTGGGATTCATGTTGATGAGGATCGTTTAAGTCTCTAAAGGCCCCCGCACTGCAGCCTTTGCATACCTGAGGAGCTACGCAGGTGAGCTGCAGAAGACTGTTTGCTCAGGAACACCTATTTTAGGAGCTGGGAGCTGACCTTACCTCCTTCCACCGCATTGCACCCTGCTGCCCTCAGCCAGAGCTTCGAGTTTGCCCAGGGACCTCCCTTTCTCCCGCAGATAAAGTGCAGCCCTGACAGCACAAGCTGAACATGAAAGTCAAGTGCTCAGCTCCAGCAAAGAAAAGCCACACGTGCATTCCCTGCAGCCCTCCCAGGCGCTACCAGGGCCCCCTCCTTGGGGAGCCATTGTGAAGAGCGTGCATAGGCAGACACCAAAGGAGCAGAGGAGAGCGGGGCGCAGAGCACCCTCACGGGCGTCAGACCCCCTTGGCACTGATGGGGACATGTTGCTTCAGCCTCTTTGTCAACTTGGGCATCACATTTCCAGGGCTTTTTCAAAGCCAGAGACAGCACCTTCAGCACCTTCCCCTCGCATCACTACACTTTTTGAAGGCCCTTTACTTTCATGACTTCTGCAAGAAATTTCTTGACAGATTAATTCAGGAGTGAGCAGGGAGAGCTTGTGTGTATATATATGTGTATATCATATATTATAGTTACTAGGATTGTCAAAACCCACATTTTCATGGCAAAACAGGAAGATGCAGGCTCTCCATGGCAAGGAGCACTGCAAACTGCTGGACCTCGCCGCGTGCTCTTTTTTGCCACGGCACGATAACTGCACATCGCCAGCGCAGGAGGACTTCGCTTCCTGGAGCACCAATGCATTTCTTCACCCTCCGCCACCGTGGCCGAGGTGGGTGCCCTCACCTAACGGGGCCTGATCAGGTGCCCACACTGGCCAGTGGGGCTCCATGGCCTTTGAGTTGGGCTCCTGTGGATGAAGGTAGGCAAGAGGGAATGGTAGTGCTGGCCCAGCTGAGTAACCTCTCTGCCTGCCTGGAAGGAGATAATAAAAAAAGAAGAGGTTACTAGGAAATTAACAGGGTGAATGGAGAGGGTGGGCAAGCCAGCTCAGCTTGGAACCTGTGTGGCTGTGGGGGCTTCTCTTAGCAATGGGTCAGGAGTCCTTCATCTTCTCTGGTGTTACAAAAATTACCTCTGGAGCTGAGGGCAGTGGAAAACAGCAGCTGGCCCGTTCTGCAGGTGTTTCAGGTATTATTAACCTTGAGAGCAAGAAAAGGTGTCTACATGGGACCAGAGAGCGGGCAACAACGTGGGAGCCTGCTGTGTATGGGCAGCATTTCAGCCACTGAAATGCAGAGTTTTCCTTATCCTTTCTCTTTTGACTCTCCAGCTTCTCTTCAGTCTCAGGCCGACTTCTGGATTCAGTCAGCCTCACTCCCCAGATTCTCAGATCTACAGAAAACATTTTCCAAGGCTTCTGCCCTTTTACTTTGTCATTTTAAAAAGGGACTTTTGAATAAATAAAACCATGAAATAATACTAGAGGGTATACAGTAGGACCTAGCATGTCAAATTATAAATAAACTGAAAACATTTAACTTTGAGAACAAACACCCCCGTCACACACAAAACACCCCCCCCACACTTCACCCTGCAAAAGGCAGCATTAGAAACATTCTTGTATTTAGGTAAAAATGCGAGGCCTAAGCAGTTAAAAGGCAATGTGTTCTAAAGCTTCCCTAATCTATTTTCCTCCAATTCTTTCCACCTCTAAGAAGCTTGTGGAGTTAGTTGCCGATTAACATTCAGGAAGATTGTACTCTGTCTCCAGTTCATTGCTCTCTTGTTGGCTTATTGTTATTCAGAGCCCATTTATTGTAGATGAGCCATTCATTTTCCTCTAATTGGATGGGATTGGATTTCACTTTCATTGTTGGATGCATTGAAAACCCGGGAGGGGCTGGGGGGATCAGCCCACGGCTGGGGAGATTTAACTCAGCACAAAGTTTAGGTTGCAGCTGGAAGAAGCTGCAATTTTTATTGATTTTTTTTTTTTAACGTGTAAATGCCTCACGGCTAGATTTGCAACATCTCCCTTGTGATCCCAAACACCTTACTGCATAACTTACACTTTCGGTATTTTTATATAGTTCCTCACCAAAAGCACTCATCGCATGGGGATTGCGAGGAAGATTCCTGAGCGTCAGAAACCCAGCAAGGGCTTTGCACCAGTGTCCCTCCTGTCACGATCCAACTGTTTTGCTGGAGCTCTCAAATGTTTGGATGAAATCCTTTCACAGTGCCGGGATCCTGCGCTGCAACATCCTCCCCTGCAAATCTGCTCAGATTCATTTGGAGTAACACAAGGGTCTGAAGCAGAGGGCAATATGGAGACCGTGCTCTGCAGTGATCTGCGCTGCAAAGTGCTCCAGCAGCTGCTGTGTCCCCACCTAAGGGCGAGCCGAGGGCTGCAGAGCCTGCCCGGTGCTGAACCACAGCCCAGTTTTGCGGCAGAGACACAAGCCTGGACCAAATCCATCTCTCCCAGCCATCTCGTAACTCACTCCGAAGCGCTGGCAGCAGAGCTGAAAATACACAGGGCACTCACACGCGGGCGTGCGTGTGGCCCAGCCGGCGAGTCGCCGTGCTGCGTGGGAGCTCCTGTCCCAGCCAGAAACACGGGATGGCCGCGGTCACGGCGTGGGCAAGGGCAGCACAGTCACTTCGGGCTCCTTGGCTGTAACATCTCGCACCTCACCAGACAGCTCAGGGGCAGCAGGGAGGCGAAACAGCCCTCCTCCTTCCCCCTGAAATACACATCTGCTGGGAGTGGGTCTCGGGATTTAACTATCATCTGAATTAAAGGCAATATTAAAATTAAACCCAAGGGTTTACCTGTCAGAAAAATAGGTGTCTGATTGGCTGCAGGCTGCTGTGGAGCCAGCGCGGAGACGGACACCCCTGGAGAGCGACTGATGCCTCCCAAGACCGGTCTCACAGGTGGGATGAGCTGCTCTCTGAAGCGGAGAAGCAAGGAGACCCCTACATTAGATGCAGCCCTGAGCTCTAGCACATGCCCTAAGCATCCCCTAAGCACCCCCAAACTCACTGCTAAACATCAGCTGGCAAGGTAAAGCCAGGGGCTGTCTTTCTGGGAGAGAAAGTGGAGAGAGAGGAGAAGGAGCAGGGAGGTAAAAATGCTGCGGTGCATTGGAATGGTTAACATCTGGCTTCCTGCAGATGTTCATCTGATGGGGACCTGGGGGCTGGCTGAGCTGGGATATTTACATGGGAAATTCTCCAGCAAACTGCAAGCACTGCAGCCTTTCCCTCAGCCAGGGGTCATTTTGCACCTCTCCTTTCTTCTAGGGCATGGATTTTCGCGAAACGTGTGGGAGTGTCATATCTCTGACACCTTTACTGTGCTGACAGATACGTTTCAAACTGGCCAACAGGCTTAAAAACTACCAGAGGGGAGAGAGGGAAAGGAGAGAAACACACATGTACCTACACACAGTGATGGTGTGATGGGAAAGCACGTTATTAGAAAGATGAAACAATTATCAAAGAAATTGTTGAGAAAGACCCTCTGCTCATACACACAAGAACCAGCCAAACCCATTTCCTACAGATAGCACCTAAGTAGGTGCCAGCTTAGCCCTAAACCCTACCTGCAGTAAGGTATTTATTAATTTCTTTTTCTTGTGGTTCCTCTGGTGTTTGATAAAGGCTAAGCACACACCTGAACCCTGCCCTCCCCTCTCCCTGCCTCCTTTAGTTAAATTTTGGGTGACTTGATATCTCTGAGAAATCCAGCCATCACCCAAACGCAGTGGAAGGAGACCAGCAGAGACCACAAGTGCCTGGGAGGGAGGCAGAGGGACCCACACCCCAGGTGGGTTGAAAATAAGAGAATTAACACCAGCCCCAAAGACCAGGCTCTGGCTGAGCCACAATATATTTAAGACATTAACCATTAAGACTGATAGACCAAGCAATGATGACAATGTGCAAAGGTGCCTGAAATGTAAAAACATATTAAAAGCAAGAGGTAAAATTTGTCCTGTTGCTTGCTGGGAGTTTTTTGTTTAAAAGGACTATGGGAGACACTATACCTAAAAGGCTTTGACATGAAGACATGTAATAACATGAAGTTATTACAAATAACTGGTACAAAGCACAGACGTTTTGAGGGCTTGCAGACCCCCAACAGCACATGAAACACCAATGGCAGCAGCAAGCCTGGCTGTCCAGATTCAAAGGCAAGTTGACCAACCGAAGAGCTTCAGGTGACAGCAAGCCCTCCAGACCTCACAGTCTATCACTCCAATGCCCAATTATGCACATAGAATATTATTTTGGGGTTTTTTTTCAGTTCCATTAAATAAATCAAAGTTTTACATACCTTCTTCCTATGGAGATATTTGGTGGTTATCAACCTCTGGCTCCTGGGGGTTCCTAGGGTCTCTGGGCCCCTGTTAAACAGTGTGTGAATGATAATGACACAAAGCAAGTCTATGAGCTCAACAGCCGCCATCCCAAGTTTGTACCTCCCCTGGAAAATTGTGGTGATCTGCAAAGCAAAAATTACAAAAACCATCTGCTCTGGCTCCCACACAGCCTCCCCTTAGCCTTCCTCTGAGTGTGCTAAGCAGCACAATTGTAAATCATCTCACTGGGTTTTTTAGGGCTCTGCAGATACATAGGTTGTGGGCACTGAGGCTGGCCATAGTCATGGTCTCAGCAGCACCGTACGGAGGGGATCAGCTCCCTATGGCTAATGGCAGTTTCCCACATTCCCTTTGCAGGGATTATGGGGCCTCTGCGTAACGCATTGCCTTTGACCATTACACACCACCTCTGTGTCATCTCCAGCACCTTCAGGTTGGTTTGCAAATCGCAGATGTAGACATTGAGTCCCCCAGGGCCACAGATCTTCCAGGAACCTGCTGGACATTTTCCTTTGGACGATGTTCTCCAGCAACAATTATAACTCAGATAGTGCTGAGCTACCTACAGTCACGCTCTATGCACTGCACCAACTTTAGCATTACTTTTTCTCATAACGTTACTTTTTACCTAAGCAGGGACCATGCATTTCCACCTTTAACCCAGCTTCAGGAGAACCTTGGTCTGTAAAATCATATCAACCTACATCAGTGAACATCTCAGTTGTATAACACGCTCAGAGTTCAGGTACTTGTCTCTTGGTTTTCTCCATTTTTTTTCAACTATCAGCTACAAAGAGGCAGCAGGACTCACCATCACAGGCAAGAAAGTTTGCTTCCCAAAATCAAAAGAGGACAGCGTCAGAAAAACCAAAGTGCAGGTGGGGAATCTCAACCTCTTCTGTCCTTGGGCACAGCTACCTGTCAGTTTTTCCTCTTGGACATCAGCCATACCAAACGCCGCTCTTCTGTAAAGGAAAGCAAAGCCAAACCGCTCATCCCATACCCAGGGAACTCTAGGAGGCATTGACCTCTACTGGTGCAAGGGCTTTACCAAGCAAAATCTACCAGGAATAGTAAAAATTATGGCCTTTTTAAACTCTTCCAGACAATTACAGAAGGAAATGAGGACTTTCTATGCCATTTTAATGCCCTGTTGTTTTAGTAAAAATTTGACGGGATTGTTTTATTGGATTTCAGGATTTTTTCTGATTTCCTGTTTTCGCCTTGGCTTTGTTTACTTATTTTTCCTTCCTCCCATTCTTAGAGATTTTTGCAGAGGTTAAAAAGAACACACACAAAAATTTGGAAACTGAGAAAATAGATAAGCCTGTTTTCCATCTGACTGCCCTTTCCAGATGCTTTTGACTGGAAACAACCAACCAGACAAAAAAGGCCTTGAGTGCTAATTAAAAAAAAATTGATGGGGGTGGGGAATGACAGAACTGGGAAGGTGAAAGAGCAGAGAAGACAGTTCCTAACAGCAGGACATCCCAACCCAAACTGCATCTCCTCACCCTCCAACTGCAGAAGCAGAGGTTATTCGCAGGCTGACCAGCTCTCCTGGCCTCACCTGCTTCCAAGCCTTTATTTCCCAGAAAGCCTTTTCCCAGGCCCAGACAGGCAGCAGGAGTGTCTGGACCCTAGTTCTGACCGGGCAGATGCGGGATCTATGGTGGCACTGACGCAGCCTCAGCCGTACTCTTGGCGTGCCTCTGGGAAACAGGAGACATACTTACACAGGCATTTTGCCTTAGACAGGGAAAAACTGTCCTCATCTTCCATAGTTGTCCAAGAAATGACAATGAACAAATGGCTGCCTGTCACTCCTTACTTTATTCCAGGTTTGCCTCCATGCGAACAAGCTGTGTCGTGACCTAGGGAACGAAAACCGCCCAATTCTTGCAGGTTTGCACCCCATGCTGCCATTTCCTCACTGCGGTCATTCAAGCTCCCCATCGCTATGCCTCTTACAGCCCGGCTGCTCCTCTCGCTGTGCCTCAGGAAGGGCTCCAAGCCTCTCCATGGCATGCCCATGGCCGGCTGGGCAGCACCTGGCGCAGCCCCTCACGGGGACAGCCCGGGGCGTTCCACCTCCCAGCTGGCCATTTGAGGGGTCATTTCTAGCTGAAGCGCAGGGCTAGGTCCTACCATACATCACTGTGAGCGAAAAAAAGACAGACCACTAGCTAACAATTAATGAAACCACGGCAATCAAGATGCCTGCCTAGGTCCTTGGGGTACGTCATCTCTGGAGAGGACGAGCCTTGCCGCCAGCTCAGCTGCAGCGCTGCCAGGGTGGCAATGGCAGGCCAGCCGTTGCCTGCAGGGCTTCCCCACGGCAATGACCCTTCACCCCCTGCCATCCCCGGCCTCCTGGGGCATGGCTTCCACTGGCTTTCCCCGCCCCAGGGCTTGGGTAGGGCAGGCAGTCTCTGCTGGCCCCGTTTCTCGCACGTACGGGTGGGCGTGAAGGACCGCGTCCGCCATGTTGTGTCGGCCGCCGGGGCCGGCTCACCACGGCTCATGGCGGGAGGCCTCGCAGGGCTGCCAGGCCACAAAATGGCCTTTCCTCTTGCGGCTGCTGTCCCCAGGAAGGGGAAAAGCGTCGTGTTTTTTCCATGGAGCCTGCCAAAGGCCAGAGAGGCTCATAGCAGAGCGAGCCCAGGGAAAAGCCCCTCAGAGCGGGGCTGTGCTGGGCAGGAGCTGTGGGGGCAGCCCAGGCCAGCTCCCCAGGGAGCAAATTTCACCCATGCCCCAGCAGCCGTTTCATCCTTATTTATTTGTTATGAATAATTACAGCTCCCCTTTCCCCTCCCCGCCGGCCTGGGCACAAAGCAGCCCGCTCCCCGAAAGGCAGCAGCATGTAAAAGTTGGTTGTCGCATCTCCATTAAACTGTACGCTCTCCGCCCGCCGGTGATAATGCACTTCAGATAATTCGTTGACGCAATATATTTTCCAGGATAGGCTTTTGTTTTCTTTCTTGGCCGCTCACCCTCTTTCTGTGGTCAGTTTTGCTCATTTCTCTTGTAAGCTGTCTAGAGGCAGAGAAAAGGCTTTCAGTTTTAAGCAGTTTCCTTTTCAGTCCCCCTTTATTGAATTCCAACCTCTATTTTTTTTTTTTTTTTTTAAAAAGCATAGGGACATCATTTATCTTGGACTTTAAGTTGCAGGGGCCTTCAAGGGGCTTCTTTTTTTCTTTCCCAGCTGCATTTGTTGACACACAGTCAATCTGTTTTTTGCCTTCGTTCCCCCTCTTCCCCCCAGCAGGCCATAAAGTATCGACAGCTGTGCCCTTTATTAGCATAGCCATTTTAAGCACAACAAGGGGGAAGAGACTAAATATATTACAGCCATTACCTCTGTCAAAAAGTGACAATTTTAAAACATTTTAGCTTTTCACTGGGAAAGCCGGCAGCACAAAAGAAAGTGCTATAATTTTATTGTAAATGCTTTTTAAATATGGGTCACTTGGCCATAATCAATGGAAAGGATGGAAAAGTTCAAAGCTTGAGAACAGTTCAGGCAGATAGCAGAATTTTTTTTTTTTTAAAAAAGGCTTGTCTTTAAAATATGCTAATTGGGGAAAAAATACAACAGTGAGAAGCATGCAAAATAAGATCTTGTTCCTGGTGGTTTTGTTTTCCGTACAGCTCTGTTCATGCTTTTCCCATCTACTTATAAGTGTGTTTTACAACTTGGATGGGAATTATTCCTCCCCAACAGGGTGTTATGAACATTTGGGGACTGAGAAAACAGGAGGGAATCCAGGCAGTCACTACTCTCTTCTCAAAAAGGAAAAAAAAAAAAAAAAATTAAACTGCTGTTTTTTCAAATGCCTTTGGAAGCGCGATGTGCCACAGCACTGATTTACCAGGAAGGATCACTTCTTGAGGATAAAATAATCCTGAAGCCTTGGAATCCTGGTAGTTGAAGGTCAGGTTTGGATTCTTATACTTGCTGGTTTTTATATGGCAGAAACTTGTATTTTAAGCTTCCAGAGTGAGGAATCGGCCTTTTTGGTTAGATGGGGACTAACGTCCCCAGTCAGCATCTGTTATGAGCTCTAAAAGGTAAAACAGGGCTTACAAATGCCCTGAAGCCTGTGGATCTTGGCTGCTTTTGTTTTAATTTGTAATGGGTTTATCAGGCAAAGAGGAAGGGGCGATCTCAGCAGGGTTTATTTTGAATGGCTTCACCTTCCTCTCCGTTGTAACACCCGGAGAGAACTTACGAGTCTTTTCTCTCTCTTATCTGTACCTCCCTAATTACAATTTTTGCTTGGGGTTTCACTTTGCTTTTTAAATTTCAGAACATATGTAAAACTTGGCTTATACCAAGGCAACTTGTTAAACAGCCTCCCAAAAGCAAAGCTGCTTTAAAGGATCTACTTAACCAAAAGTCCCTGAAATCCTACACGCACTATAATACAGTACCTATCGACTGTTGCAATGCGGCATTGGTCTTGTGGCGGTTCCTGGGGGTCCGTCTCCCACTGCACTGAGCGCTCTGAATTTGCAGGAGAGAGCGAGCATCTTGCTCTGGGGAGAGCGCGGTCCACGACAAAAGGGAAACGGGAAGGAATTGTCACCACCCATCTTTTGGCAGCCGATTTAGCAGTTAAATGTAACCAGCTGGTCTCCCCAGGCTCCTTCTGTAGTCGAGGGAGGGAAAGCAAAGCTCCCGTGGAGAGTCATTCAGCGCACCCAAATTAGCCTTACTCTGAATTGTCCTCTCTCTCATCCGTGACTGGAGAAGGAGCCTGAAGAGACTACCCAGGTAATTCAGCCAGCTAAGATGGGTGGTCTGAATAATTCCTTCCCTACCAACGCCTAAAAGCCGGCCTGGGTACCCCACAGAGACTGGCATGCCGTCGGAGGGATCGATTCCCAGGCGCGTCAGCCGGGCAGTAATCCGCTCTCATGCCTGCGCTAGAGAAAGCCGGGATGCTCGAGGAGCTTCCTCAGTCCCGTCGGACCCTGCGGCTCCCAGCCAGCACAGGGAGGCTGAGGGACAGCCTGGCCCTTAGAGGTGTCTAATGGCGGAGCTGAAAGCATCTCTGGCGCTGCACAGACAGGAGACACGGCTGCCCCTGCCTCCCTCCCTCCCAACAAACGCGTCCGATCCCTTCTTGGCGCACCTCCGAAATGAGGGACAGACATGAGACAGCCGAAGCGCTACCGATTCTCGCAGCCAAAGGCAATGCCCTAACGAAGACACAGCCTTCTGCGGGGCTCAGTAAGAGGTAAAAGCAGAGGATTGACCGGGCTCACCTGCAGACCGTGGTGATGGTGGAGAGGAGGTTGGCAGGGTGGCCTCAGCTCAGCCCCAGGCAGCCGGCGGGCAGCAGAGGCGAGGAAGGAGCGATGGCAGCCATGCCTTCAGCCAGCGATGAGCTGCCTGCGCCCGAGCCGCTTCCCCATCCCCAGGCACACCCAGCTGGAGGGTGGATGCACGGCAAAGCTAAAAGAATGTCGCTTCCCCCCAAAACTCCTGGCCTAAATATGGCAACGCCAGAGCGAGAACACGGATTTTGGAGAGAACCAGCTTCAGGGTGAGCAACAGTTTTTGCACAAAGAAACCAGGAAATGTTCCCTATCGCTTTTCATGAGAGCCAGAGCCATCCAAGTAACTAAGAGGTTGATACGACAAAGATTTTCCTTTGCCAGATTAAATTGTGCTTTTTTTTTTTTTTTTTCCTCCCTGAAAGGGAGCTATATCCTCATACTACCACTAAATCATCGCTTTTCCATGCTTGGCCAGAGAAGAATCTGACCTGGGCAGCTGTGTAACTTGCTGCTCATCAAAGACCAGCAAAGCCTGGCTCTCCACTGTTTGAACAGTGGAACAGTCTTTTTACAGCCAGCCTTATTAAAGCACAGGATTTTATTAGCTATTTTGTGGTAATAAGGTGAAGGACAATGTTGTGGAATGCTCCTTCAGGAGATTTGGGACCTTGTATACTTTGGGGTTTACTTTCCTCTTTTGGACTAGGATGCTTGGCAACCAACTCATACGACAGCTTCATTGTAATATTCTCTTCCTTAAAGTCACCTTTGACAATGAATTTTTCACCCAGGTAGAGGAAAATTAGTGCATGAAAAACCGTAAGATACTATTGCCCAGTCGTTCTCTTTTTTTTGTTTTTCTTTTTTTTGTTCTCCCCAAGCCATTGCCAATTTTCAGGTCCTTGGAAAAGGTCCAGATATAGGGTGAAAAATCTATTTTGGCTACACGCATGTACAGCAATATTGTATATTAAAAACATTGAAGGTAATCTGGTTTTCCTCTATGGCAAATTTCTTTAAAGTTCTGGTAATTATCTCACAACAACATTTTTAACAGATTGCAAACAACCCTTTTTCCTGAAATCCACTTTTGGGGCACAGAAAGTTTCAATTAGCATTTGAGAATACCTGCCAGGAAGTTTTCCTGAACATTTAAACACATACGTCTGTGTTATTTTGCAAAAGAACAAAGTATTCTGACAAATTTCCCATCATGTTTTGTTTCCTAACTCTAATGGGAAACAAAGAAGAGCAAAGCTTCCAAATCATTGATGATGAGCTTCAATGAGAATTGTGTTACTTTGGACTGCTGATGCCAAAATTAAGATTGAAGCAGAAGTTTTTGTATTTGGGACTGACTGTGAAAGGCTTTTTGGGGGTGAAAGGTACACGTCTCTGAAACCCCCTGGCTAGCACCTTTACAGTCATCAGAAAAGCTATCGACATTTTACTCAGGAGAGTTCCTTTTTCCAATTACAGTATTTTCTGTGTTGACTATACTCAAATGTTTTGAAGGAAAAGCATGTATTTCTATATACATTCCTATAATCAAATAATGTCATTTCCTCTGATGCAAAATAGCTCATACCATATGGAATGTAACTCATTAGCCAAATACACATATAATGACTCTAACAGAGCTACTGCTAGCAGAGGCAGCAAACCTTTCATCGCTCTCCAGCCTTGAGCCCACCAGGTATTGGTGCGTTGCAGCAGATTCTCGTGGTGACGTCTGAACAGGGACTTGGCACACTCGTTCAGAGGCAGACCTGACACCTCTGTGCTCTGTTGGGGAGGAAGGAAAGAGCATTCCCCAAACCAGTCAGGCTCGCTGACCAGTTTGCCGGTTCAAATAAGGTTCAGTTGCCCAAGTCTCCAATTTTGGAGGTTCAGCTTTGAAAACAAACTTGGGAGCAAATCTTAATTTGACTGTAAACACAGAATTCCAGGGAGGTGGGTTGTTCGGGTTTTTTTAAACCAGCAAATACTCACTTTGCTTCTCTCCAGGCTCCCAATCCAAGAGAAACCTTAACACGTGCCTGGTTACTTTGAAGAGACAACAAAGCCCACACAGCACACACGGAAGCAGATGCACTGTTGTGTTGGAGAAGCTTTGTCCCAAGATTTTCCAGCCGGTGCCGCTATGAATGGACCCATGTTACCTTTCAAAGATAAGCCAAAAAATCTGGCAGCACCCCTTCCTCAAACTATCACCTTGGAACAAGAGATGCTTGGGGATACTGCACGGGTGGAAGTTACTCATTTAACTAGATCAACCTGCACTCCCACTACAGGCAACCAACTCAGTTATGAAAATCACTCTTAAGCTGGAGGATTCAGGCAGAATCTTCAATGCTGGGTTTTCATTTTAATTGAAGCAGCATCTCATGCCTGCAAAGCCTACTACGAGCCTGTACTTTCCAAGATCAACTAAACAGAATAACTTGTTTGTTGCGACTGCTGTTGCCCTGTCGCAAGTGGCAGGAGCCAGACCACAAAAGCCTCATGCTATACCATTTGTAACGAGGTCCCTGGAGCCGTTATTATTAATCTCTTTACCCAGCTAATTGTAGGAGCATATTCTACAACTTGTAAAGCAACAGAGATTTTGCTCTTTTTCATGCGCTGTACTCATCCCTGTACAGCAGCCAACAGAGAAGCCCATTACTGAGACAGCTGCTTCTCCACTGCCCAGACACAGCCTCAGCTGACACCAAGAGAGGACTCAATTCCTCGTTAACAGAGCCAGTTAAGTTTTGCTTCTCAGGGAGGGTTTGTAATTCTTTGCACCTGCAGTGCACTTAATACTTGCCTGGACTGGGCTCAGAGTAGTCAGCAGATGACGTTAAATGCAGAATTAC
>Ga0181612_169173_pt1 | contig 13098 bp, 3 predicted proteins | sample HoacroProtozoa21_FD_119630 | JGI IMG/M metagenome (GOLD analysis project Ga0181612, IMG submission 119630) | Hoatzin crop microbial communities from Cojedes, Venezuel. Combined Assembly of Gp0051906, Gp0051904, Gp0051908
CCATGCTCCTCCCCCCCCCCCCCCCCCCCCTCCCCAGTGGGATGGGGAGGCGAATGGGCAAAAAGTACAGCTCGTGGGCTGAGATAAAGGTAGTTTAATAAGACAGCAAAGGAAATAATAAAAATAATAACAATGTATATGCAAAAAAACAATACACGATACAATTTTTTTCTCACCTCCCAACGATCAATTTTGTATCCAGTCCCCAACCAACAATCATGGAACGCTTAACTTGCTGAACTCCTGAAAATGTTCAGACTCATGGAAAAGAGAATTGAATGCCTGGAAAAGAGAATCCCTGCCCCCTGGCCAACCCCTATTCATAAACCTAGAATGACTTCTCTGGTATGGAATATTTCCATCGGCCAGCTTGGGGTAGCTGCCTGGCTGTGCTCCCTCGAGCTCCCACACACCTCCTCGTTAGCTCAACATGAGAGACTGGAGAAAGTCCTTGATTTCTTAGCAACAACTGAAAACACCAGTCTTACCAAAATTCTTCTTGTACTAAATCCAAAACACAGCAGCTACTGGGAGGAAAATTAACTCCATGCCAGCTGAAACCAGGACAACGGGTGAAAAAACTTTTCTTAAAACAATTCACATAAATACACCAGCACGGCGGATAGAAATGAACATGCCTGCATGATGCCATATCATAAAAATTCACAAATGAGATTGCAAAAATAGCTAATAACCATGAAGTGCATAAACCAGCCATGAATTCGCAAAATTCTGCTGTCTGAGGTGAGTATTTTGCTCCGCAGAAAAGGATTGCAAACTGCTGCAAAAAGCGTTCAAAATCACTGCAATATATATGTCAAGAAATAAATTACTCTGAAGTTCACTGCCCTGCCCTGGTTTAAAAAGTTACATAAATCAGCAAATTTCTCACTTCCACTAAAATACTAATTAAAATAAAGCAAGAAGAACATTATCATTTTCCGTGGAAAACTTGCCCTGGCCTCAGATAGTTGCAATATTTTACAAAGCCCGGTGACAATGCATATTGGAATTCATCAAGGCAATAAAATCAGGTATGACAGCTATTCTCCAATAGGAAAGCTACCCAGCCTTAAGAACGCCTGCTCACCCGTGGACGTAAAATACCCATTCACCACTGAAGAGACTCTTTCCGTCACTTTTCCCACATTTTACAGTCAGTTTTCCAAGTCTGTTAATAATTTACAGACACTCCCTATATGATTTCTCCTTGCAGCTCCCCTCACAGAGAACTCCTATACCACAGCACAAGACTGGCGTAGCTCAGATGGCATAAACAGATACAGAAAGGTACGTGTGAAGTACATTCAAGCCCACATCATGGCTCAAAGCTGTCCTGAGGAATCAGAGCTACCACCACTAAGTCCAAAGTCCATTCCATTGGCTGTGCCTAGCTGGGACTTGTTTTCCAGCTGAAATACATCACAGGTTTGATCCAAAATCCTCTGGGCTGAAGGAAAGACATGGCAGACTTATGCTAAGGGTTGTGAAGGATAATGAGTAACAGAGAAAGGGATGGAAATACCTCACGATTCCTTTGTAGGATTGAAATATCTTCCCAGGTTACCTGGCAGAGATGTCCCTCATGTCACTGCCAGAATGCTCCCGTCACCTTATCCTTTCCTGATCTACTTTGCATTCCTTTCTGGTTCATCTTTGACTCTCACAATTCAGTTTATTCTTGTCTATCATTGCATTCATTTGCAAAAATCTGCAAAATGTCAGAAGTCAAGGAAATGTAAAAACATGAACTCAAAGCAGAAGAAGGAAATTGATGTTTCTGTGTCAAAAGTCAACTTTCCCATTTCAGAAAGCACTCCGCTGGATTTTATACTTTAAAAGAAGCTATGGCCCCCAGCTCAGATATGTATTCAGATCTCCTGGTATCTCAACTGCTGAAACAGCACAAAATCGACAGTGTGGAACATTCAGCTACAGCACTTCTGCTCCGGGGCTCAGGAACCTGTTGGGACCATGGCAAAGATTTCCAGTTTGCAACAGATCTCAGTATTTGATACAGAAAAGCTGTTTCTCTGAAATCCCTCCTTATAAGCAGAGACAAGTACTGAACATGAAAGGCTAGGGAAAACTCAGCACAGACAGATACACACAAGCCGCTACATTGACATTGAATCTACCCAGCCACAGCAGCTACATATGCTGTGTATGTTCACATTATACACACCAGCTGACCTAAGTTGTACTGTATATATCACAGAAGAGTAACAGTTTGCAAATCACAGGTGGGCTACAGCATCTGGCATCTATTTTAGCTCATAGGAAGAAGATGGATGATCCAACATAAAGGGAACGTATAAAGTCAAAATTCAGTTTGAAGTTATGCTATAATGACTGTTGTAAAAGCAAAAGCAGGTATTCTGGCAAACTTGGAATTATACTGAAACATTACAAGAACTAACCATACTGCTCAACACCATTAACTGAACACCGTGGGCATTTGTAAAGAGATTTGAAGCTCCAGAATACCAGTTTGCTAAAACACTAAACAGAAGCAGCAGCTCTGCTTCTACCAAGACCTATTTTATTTGCACTGTACCCATTTAATGAAGCACAAATTTTAATTTAGTCTGACACTTAGATTTATTTTTAGATTTGATTTTTGCATCTTTTGTACACAACTCATTTTCCAGCTAGGAGATGTGTTACAGGGTGCTAAACCATGCACATTAAAAATCACTTTTTCATGTAAACTGTCACATAGCGCATGTACAAAAGTTCATCCAAAGCAAGAGGTCATTAGCACAGAAAATTCGTCTACTTGCGAGTGCAAAGATTACTCCAAATACAAGATCTGTCTGTTCTTTAAGTTTTACGAACACAGGTATTTGTCAAAAGGTATATATTTTAGTGGTAAAATTTTCAAGGTTACTTCTGTCTGTCTGCTGCATACACATCTGAGGTACCTAAATCTTTGTGCATTACACAGAGTATTTGGACAGTACAACTTCATTATGAAGTTATCTAGAAATGATTGAAGTACTCTTTGATCATAAATATACAGCAGCAGCAGCAGCAGCCAAGGGTTTGCTTGGAAAGTAATGAGTATCATATGGGAGACAGACTTTTGGAGAATTCATACGCTACTTTCTGCATTTCCTTGGTCCCTATGCAGCCTGAAAGTAAAGGGAAGACAGACACATGGGACAGAAGGGAAAATAAATACTTCTATAGCTTACAAACCTAGCCTGTCCTCTGCAGCACTTCATCTCTATGTAATTTATTTTAAGGCAAATAATGACCAGTAAGTGATGGATAAATATGATAAAGCCAAACCTAAATTTAACACCAAATACTGCCATTCACTACAGCAAGTTTAGAAGCAGTGCAAAGCATCTGATGAATGTTGCTCATAAAATTTTTCTCATCAACACACGCTCCCAGGAGGATGCCCAAGTGACATAGTTAACTCAGTTTCGCACTACTGGACATACACATACTTAATTATTAATTTTTTTTCAGCAGAGGTCACACAGAACATGATACAGACACTAGACTGTAGTAGGTGTGGTAGAAAACACAGTGCAATAGATGGCTTCTGACCCCAGGAGCCTGCAATGTGATGGTGAAAGAACAGAGCAAGACTGTACACAGACTAACTTCCCTGACTAGGGAAGTGCCGGCATGATACAGGCTAGGCGAGAGGCGTGGGTCTAAGACAGACCCACAAACTACGTAAGCGGTTGGTGAGCTTGGAGAGATTTTACGGTGAGGCTTTAAGGATGATAAGGATATGACCTCGCACCATTCCCATGAAGTTTAAAATCTGAAGAATAATCTAAGAGAAAACCTAAGAACCACTTCTAAAAATCTAAGTAGTCACAATGAGATGGCCTCGTTAGCCAAATAAACAAAGCAATGGCTATTCCAAAGTAGGTAAGGGTGAAAACAGGTATGGAAATATCTTTTAAAACTCTAATTTAGCTCTTATAATTAAATGGGTTCTGAGCCCGTTTGAAACTTTAGGTCCTTTAAATACAATCACACTGAATAACGTCCACTGCTTAAAACCAGCTACTGAAGATGTAATTACAATAGAAAAAGTTCAGGTATACTGCTCTGCTAGCTGTTTTTTTCTCTTCACTTTATTTATGCTATTTAGACTCAAATAAGCCCACGATATCAACTTTTTTCCTGCTCAGAATTTCAACTAGATGCAAGACAGATCCTCTGCCCACAATTCATAAACACGTTCAGACGCAGCCCATGGTGACATACCGTTTCCTGATCCACTGGAGAGTTACTCAAGTATTCTGCTATATTGTGTGCTCTCTTGGCTATCAAAGCAAACAATTGGCTTTACATCATGACAGTATTAAACCAAAATACACTGGGCAAGCACGTTTTATTGTTAAATGTTTGCGATTTCTTTTTCTTACTGTAAAAAAGTAGTTGGAAAACCTCAGATGGAAAGTGCTACAAATGGGTTCACAATAAATATTGTTATGTAATTAATAATCTAGTTTTAATATGATAAGGATTAATTAAATGACCCTTGATGTCGAATTTACCTAAAGGTGTGGACATAAAGTATCCTTTCATCTCTGGATTCTGAAAGTCGTCTGCAGTATTCACATCTTGCCCTTCCGTTCCCATGCTTAGCCACCTGAACGGATACCGGGGTGCTTCCGAGCTCAGCAGCAAGCTCTGAGGTTAGGGACTAGCTTCGTGGAGGCAGTGTGCATTAGGGTTTGTGCAGTGCACACTGAGCAGTGGTTTACACAGGAAGCAACAGATGAAGGAGCCAAATTATGAAGCTCCCTCTGGGATATCTGCAGCATGAAGCAGACTGGAAAATCTAAATCAATAAACCAATTAGAAGGTCTAGAATAAATTTGCCATAGAATTATTTTATCATGACCGTGGCATGGCACTCTCCATAGACTCTCCATTCTCTTATTATAACATTATGCATAAGTTAGCCTCTGCACACTCCTAATTTCCGGGCACTCAAGTAAATGGTGGGTAATGAATATATTACCAGTATTATTGTTTTATATGTTACAGTGGTGGCAAAAGCTGAGCACTAGTGATTAAACACAGGAAATTAAAAGCTACTGTCAACAGTTTCTTTCTCTCTCTAAAGGCTTTATTTCTTCACCATTCTTGCTCTTGTTGCTTTAAGCAGGAAAAATGCTGTGGTAGTGATTTCTTTATTAGAAATGTCAATAGGGTCTGCCAAACTTTAATCAGCTCACTTGGCTGTTAGACCAGACTGGCATAAACTTCCTTTATGAAATAAAGGCCTGCCTTATTGAGCTTGCTATTAAAATACTGCAAATACCCCCAGTATGTTGAATGCAGCATTATGTAACTATCAGTTTGAATCTAAAATATGTTAATCCCCAGAGGTGGAGAACTACTGCTGTCGGAGATTTCAGTCAGTGCTGGTGACTTTCACAATTCAAACTCTCATCTTGCTCAATTTTTAAATAATTGTGGGAAATATATTTTTCCCCCTTCTATGTTGATACATGTAAAGCTCCTGTGTCCACTAATTCAAAACCAGCTGCAGGTAACCTGCCAAGCAGCAACCTAAGAACAGCTGAGAAAGCTGTCACTTCACAACTTTGAAGAAGACTGATCCGCTTTCTTACTGTGATCCCAGAGGTATTAATTCCTTGGTGAGAAAGTCTACCACAATAGTCTGGTCTGAGACTTGACAGATTTATCTCCTATTGGTCACTCTGGAACCAGACAAGAAGAAGGGATAAAATTTTCGTCTCTTTGTCTGTTCTGTATCACCACTGCTCAACAGCAGTGAAAGCTGAAACCGTGGAAAAAAGAAAGATTTAGATTTCATTTGGTCAAGACTGTTAAAGAAACTAATGATATATGTGCCTAACTGGGGACACTGTGGCTGAACATTTTATTTCCCCCTGCCCCAAGAAGATAGTACTAAAACATTTCTGAAAATCAGATCTCAGCTCAGTTTCTAATTTGCAAAACTCAGATTTGATAAAACCAAACTCACTGCTCACCTTGGAATGTATTTGTCTTGTGTATTATAAGACCTGACATTTTTATAGTGCTCCAAGCCTGCCTGTCCAAATGGCTCTAGTCTCAGCAGCAGTCCAATCCAAAGAATGCGCAAGTCTAGGGAAGCCTATTGACTTTGCTGGTATTTTATCCAGGCCTTTCTGTAAATTAGTACTATGCTATTAAGAAATGGATGTCCGATGACTTACTCTAGCTAAAGATCATTACCAATATCTCTCGACATAAAGTCTGTGTGCTATAATTCCATAGCTTGCATTTCTTACTTGTTCTTTTTTCAATTTGTCCCCATCTTAACTTGAAACATGCTCTTACATCCACCCCTCCAACTGATTAATTTTAAATAAATATTTCAAGAAAGTATCATTGCTGCATTTCAAGCAAGTGTTCCAGTCCGACTGATGCCAGTAAGATTTAAGACTAGACTTAAATACTTCAGTGGATCAGGAGCTAGGGAGGGGATATAATGTGTGTTGTAGGTCAGCCTTATAGAGGTAGGTTGCAAAGAAGTGAAGGTAGCCATACAGTAATTATGCAAAATCCACACTTCTAAAACTTCCTGTAGAGCAAAATGAGGTGTTTCTTCTTGGCTAACCATACCAGTCTGTGATGCTCTGTGAAGGGCATTCACTCTTCTTTCTTTGCCTTCACCAGAGTTTTATCTATTGCCTACAAGATCAGTATTAGTTACACTGACTGTTCTCCCACCTCCTTTTGTGCTGCAGCAAGAGTAATCAAGAGGAGACTAAGTATTTGCATACTAATGAAATGCAACTAAATAAGCAATGCCAATGCTAACTGGAGTGATATGTTTTTCTATCCAAAGCCCCATAAAATATTTCAAAAAAGAACAAAACCCCCAGCAGCGTGTGGGACTTTCAATTTCTTTAAAACAAAACAACTGGGCCAGAGAGAAAGAAGTTGTGAATTTCACCATATAAATTTTATTGTTTGAGATTGGGTTCTTTGAGGTCGAGCTAAAAGAAGGAAACGCCACCTTTCAGCCTTGGTATATTCTTCCTAGCTACTCATTTCCTCCAAAACACTAAGAAGGAATCTTGACAGATGACTCCTCTGCCCTATTCGTTTGGCCCAGTTTTACAGCAGAGATCAGAAAATTTATTGGATTTTGCCTGAAAAGGAGACAGCGTGTAATAACCCTTGTCTAGGCAGGATAAATAACATGCTGAGTGGAGGTAGAAAAGCACCTTATCTATTAATTGTAAGGAAAACTGTAAAATCAATCTGGATAGAACAGACCAGTCAAAGCAAGTTTCAAATTTCTGTTCAGGTGTGAGCAACGAAACTGTGCCCATTGCCAAGAAAGAGGTCACTCCTGCCATTTTCCGTGTTGACAATGCACTTCTGGTTAGTTGTCTCTCCCCCATTTTGCTGCGTGGCTCTTTCATTTCTGTAATGGCTTTTCTCGATCATCTGCAGTGGTAGCAGCTAAAGCATCTCATGCAACTCAGGTGTGTTGATTCCTGGATCCATGCCTGGATCCCTGGCATGTGCCTGAGTACCGGGTTGCGTACTTCTCGTACTTCAGTTTTACAGAGAACTACTTCTTGTTTCAGGCAATCAGTTGCAGGGTGGGGGAAGAAGGGATAGAAAAGCAGCATCATGATTCTTAGAAATTCTTACTCTTGTCGTTCAAAGCAATGAAAGCAGTAACATCTCCCTACCTCCACTGCTTCCTCCTCTTTCACTCTCTCCCCAAAGAACCCCCAAACTCCGATGCAGCTGGAGAACTGTGTTCCAAATCCCTCTAATTCAAGAGCACTGCTTTTCTCCACTGTTTGAGAGTCCGTCTAGCAATTTTCCACAGCAGAGAAGTACAGTTCCTCCTATGCAACTCTGTAGCCCTAAGGCAAAGGAATTGCTATTGGCGGCCCCCAGCAAAGAGCTGATCTGAGTGAACTTATTGCCCAAGGGATAGGTAGCATCACATTAAGTCACAACATGATTTTCGTATCATTTTACAAATTGATATTTTATTGTGTCTCATTCAGTACTAAGCTCTCTAAACCAGACAGGGAACCAGAGAAACATGAAGAATATACCATCAGAGCTGTTAAAAAGCTTCCAACGCATCTAGGAACATGACAACAGAAGTGCCTACATCAGCAGCATTTTTGCATTAAGACCTTGCAAAAGCTCCTGCAATTTTGGAGAGGCAGAAAATGAGCACAAAGCTCCTAGTGAGAAGATGTACACTGAATTAATTCATTAAATGTTGTTTCTCTGACCAAAAAATGTTCAAATGTTTTAATCTAATGCATCTAATATAGTTAATTACCTTACAAGGAATTTAGATACTGTCCCAAGAGAAGAGAAAATAAAATGTTCTAAATAAAACATGCCTATAATTAGGGCAGAAATCACAACTTATCCTTACGTATAAAAAATGTTTCCTTCACTAGGATTTATCTAAGAGAAGTGGGAAATTGTATAAATGCTAAATTAAGCACTAGAGGCTATTCACACTGTCCTTTAAATAAAATACCCAGTCAGAGCTTTGGCTTACAAATTAACATTACAAGTGAATACAGCAAAGTGTTTTTGAAGAGCTCTGTGTCTTGATCTACATAGAGGAAGGGGTTTTGGTTAGGTTTTGGGGAGAGGGTAGCAATTTTTTCCTACTCCAAAATCACCATTAAAAAACAATAAACTAGCTGAAGTTTTCCTGCGGTTTTTAACTTTGAAAGTACATTCCATTTGAACTTGCCCTACATGCATCAACATTTAAATAAAGTTTAGAAACATTTGCTGTATGATTAAAGTCACACGGGGGCTGAATGCATATACATATTATTTCAGGTGCATACTAGCTGTAGTTTCCATTTTTAAATTAGACTAATGACAAAAAGTCAAAGCAACTGGACTATCACTGATCCAAAGAGTGTATGTGTGCCAAAACTGAATAGTCATTAATATAGTCACAGTGATGATTAAGTAAAGAAAACATTTTAACTGTTCTGTTTCTTCAGTTGTTCTGGGATGTAAAGGTGACCAAAGATAAACCCAATTAATTTAACAATAGCACTAATTGTTCTTTTTTAAATGGAAAATTCCTGCATACTTATTAGTCTTTAAAATTAAATGTCTTAATTCCCACTAACTGTGAAATGGTACGAAATAATTCCTTTGACCCAGATGCTGTTATTAAATTAATTATATGTCTAATTTCTATTAAAGGGAGTTAGGGAAGAATAAACAGATTCAATATAAAAACTAATAAATAAAGAGGTACTAAAACGTAGGTGCACTTTTTCAGCCTCTGGGAAATAAAGGATTACTTTCCTAAGTTGCCTGCAAAACTTGGCCCCTAAGTTTGAGTCACGTCTTGATGCCAGTCCATTACATGATCAAAGAAATTCAGAATAGGATCCATGACAGAGAAAAGTGGTTGTTACTAAATTATTCCAAGCAAATGAAGAAACTCAGGGAATCATCTGTTGGTTTGACTCTAGGGAACAAAAATAACAGGCAAGGCAAACCAGTCTGTTAGTTAGATTTGCCCCACAGAACACGACAAGAAAAATGCTGTACTAGCCGCTGAGAGACAACTACAGTTATCCAAGCATCTGTGGTTTTGGTGGTGCCACCACCTATATCATGAAACGTCCTCTCTCTCAAGTTTGCTACTTGTCATAAAATAAAATTCAACAATGTCATATTTTTAAAATTCATATTGCATTACGTTGCAAGCCAATCTTTCATTTCTTTGCCTATATTAAGATTGCCTTTACTTAATCACTCTCTTTTCCCTTTGTTTCAGACCTTTTCCATCTGTTCAGTTGTTTATTGACAGGGAAACCAACTCCAAGGCAAACAGCAATACTGAACTGAATATATTTGTGCACTTTATGTGTGTATTTTTTTCTTTCGTGTCTTCCCCAGATGATATATTTATTCAGCTATGGTTTAAAGGTAGCAAAAGGGCAGGGCCTTTTTTGATTTTTTGAATAATACTCAAAACATACTTTAATATAGAAATCTTGTTGTGGTTACATCTTTAGCAAAACTCCATCACAAAGTAATAAGATTCAGTGTCATAATCCTTGCTCAAGTAAATTCACAATTAGACCCAAAGAGAACAAGACAACAGTGTCTTCCATACTTCATGCTTCACTGCCTCCTGTGTTTGTTCAAGAACCGAGGACTCCAAAGTCAGAAAGACAGCATCCATATCAACAATAGGAGGACTTGCCTGCACAAACCTCTCTGAATTCTCTTTTTTCTTTCAGCCTACTAAATGGATAGACATCTTTGGCTATATTTATAGAACACACAGCAACAGATCCACATAGGTGAAAAAGTAAACAAAACTAGGTTTGTCCAGTATCACCTACGGGGGACTGAATACATTTTCCTAATCATAAAGAACAAGAACAGCCAGATGGTTCTGTTCCTTTATAGCCTGTTTTTCCCATGGCAATAAACTTAGAGAGGCAAATTCTCTGTCCCTTTGCCTGTCAGTCCCATCCTGACAGGGTCAGTGTCAATTCAGCAAGAGATGTTACCCACTGGTTTTTCTTCTAATGAGCGAACATGGGAAGGAGCCGGGAATTCTGGAGGGAGATGGATGCTGGGAATCTGTAATACTAGCAGCACTGCAGAAGGGTGTGAGGATGAAAAAAATGTAAGGGACAAATCCATAACCAACCAGGTTTCTGAAGTTTTGCTGCTTAGAGAAGAACCAGTTTGCTTTTCAGAGGGAGAGTCAGCTACTACACTGTCACAGTTTCGAACTTCAATGTTACGTGTGAATCATTCTACAGGAAGTAATTATTTAAGACAGAAAAAGTCAAATCAGTGATTTTACAACCCCAGAACCCACACTAGCATGCATTTTTGCTAATATCACACAAAGCATGCGATTTAGATGTCACTAATATATTACTTCTACATTCACCTGAGAACAAAATGTTACAAAGTTCATTCCTTCTTGCAGTCCATTTCTCATCTAACCAGCAATGTGATTTCTTTTTTCCCTAGTAACACTTTATCAGTTATGCTTTCCTGTTCTCCAAATGACTGAAAAATAGCACCGAACCATATTTACTAGATCTCAACAAAAACAAGTTTGCAATTCCATTCTGGAGAATACTTTCCGTGTAGTTCTATTTCTCACCTTGTCTTTCCAAAGGCAAGTGTTTGGGAAAGCTAATTTTATAGGCTTCTTTGCCAGCCAGACATCTTAATCACACAGAATGTCTCAATTTCTGCTAAATCTTCTTTTATTTCATTTTTATGATCCTCTAAAAGAATTTGAATGTTACCTTGTAAAACAAGAATTCCTTATCGCCAGGGTGGGTATTATATTTTCTGGCTTATGTGTTCTGGTAGAAGTTTGACAAAGGCACAGACAATATACATCAAGAGCTATTCCAGTAACCCATTAGAAAAGGTACAGGAAATTCCCTCTTCATCTCATATCTAAACTATTTTGCAAAGTATTTGTGCAAAATGCCTTTTCATTCCACATGGCATGTTGACATCTGCACAGCATTTTAACCAGAACGACTTTTGATCTCTGCCTTTCAACCTAAGATTGAAAATATTTTATAATCCCAACTCTTTCAGTATGCTTAGTCTCCATGGAGACTAGAGGGCTATCACTTTTATTTTTTTTTTAATTAACACTGTGGCCATATGCACTTGAGTGCAAATGCAGTGGAATTTTCATGGGCTTTCCACTCCATTTCAGTAGGATTATAGGCCAGTGAACCTTGAACAGGGAGAGCTAAATATGATGCCTCCTGATAGACTACAAAAGCCAAGTCAACATGCTTAAGGAACAGATTCGGTGAAAACCAATAGTTAAGTGCAGGTGTGTTAGACTAGAATAACGTCCACTATATCTCTATATTTGTTTTTTATAAGCCTTCCATCCAAGGTTTTCAAAAGCTTTTATATACACTAAGCATGCAATACTTAATATTATCACCTCAGTCTAAGGAACCAGACAGTATCATTGTCCCGCTCTTATATGTGAATAAACTAAGCCATGAATGTATCATCACTTGTCTAAGGTCGCACCGAGTGCGATGCTGTCAACTTCCAGCTGTGGCTGGCAGGGCCAGACCCATTGACTCGCCGTGTTCTTGGTACCCTCACGACTTACTGCAGCTCCTCCCCTCCTGCTGGCACTCACATGGGATCTGCAATAAGCCATTTTGGGGAACTCACACAGTGTTTCTATAGCACTGGTTTCTAGCAGTTTAGATGCCTGAACCAGCACCCTGTAAGGTCAGCGGAGCACTGGCATGAAGCAAAGCAGGAGAGGAAGGCAGGGGCTCCCCCCTTCAGCAGGCAGAGCCGGTAGCCCGGATGAACCGTGGCACCACATCCTCATGGCAGGGCCAAGCCCAGTGTCCGAGTCCCAGACCCTTTCCTCTACCCTTCACTAGTAAACCTTGCTCTACAGTCCACCACACTACTCCTATGCATCTGTCCAGTCATTTTCTTGCCTAAACATTCTGGTTTTCCTCATGAATTCTTATTTAGTTACCTACACGTTCTTCTCTAGTAGCCAGCCCCAGATGTTCAGTGCTATTCTTTGGATGAGAGTAGCACCTACAGATACCAATGAATCAATTATCTTCTAAGATCCAAGTATCACACTGTAAGACATCTGTGCCTTAAAGAGCTCACAATTATAATATGGTGTACAAAGAACAGGAAGATTATCATACACCACTCCTCCCTCCTACAAATCTGCAGTTGAGGCATATCATTTCCTAACTAAAGCTCTAAATAAGTTGTGGACAGGACACTGTGTGACTTGCATCATGCACAAGCATGTGAAGTTATCTATGTTATAAACACAGCAATACCTATATTTGGTAACCAAATATATACAACGAAAAAACACAGCTCAGCCAATAACTCTTTTTTCCATTGGAAATAATTCTGCTCAGCAAACTCTCTGACAACAATATCACAGAATCACAGAATGTTAGGGATTGGAAGGGACCTCTGTGGGTCATCTAGTCCAACCCTCCTGCCAAAGCAGGGTCACCTACAGCAGGCTGCACAGGACCTTGTCCAGGCGGGTCTTGAATATCTCCAGAGAAG
>Ga0181612_153770_pt1 | contig 13097 bp, 11 predicted proteins | sample HoacroProtozoa21_FD_119630 | JGI IMG/M metagenome (GOLD analysis project Ga0181612, IMG submission 119630) | Hoatzin crop microbial communities from Cojedes, Venezuel. Combined Assembly of Gp0051906, Gp0051904, Gp0051908
GCTTTTATGTTGCTATTTGTTGTCATGTGTTTCCAGAAGTGTAACAGTTGTTTGCACCACATTTTAAAAGTAATCTCTCTGGCACACAGATCTTCATCACAGTGAACTGTTTGAGCACAGACTTCTCCTCACAAAAAGGAGTAAAAGGGCTTCCTTTGATGATTCAGATCGATACGTACAGCTACAATAACCGCAGCAATAAACCCATCCACCGAGCCTACTGCCAGATCAAGGTTTTTTGCGACAAGGTAAGTGGAAAGCACAATTACCATGGATAGAGGAGGAACCTTGTTAGACTGTTTATTATTGCTGTATTTTAGACCTAATTAAATGTGGTTTTTTTCCCTGAAAGAATTGTGTTTCATGGTAGAATTTGGACCAGCTATATCATAAATCTAACAGATCGTCATGTAATTATTTTACTGCTTTTAAATATTTTTGACCCTGATCCTCAGCTTGTGAGCAATAGTTGGGCTGTTTGAGGACAACATGTTATAGGTATATAGGTATAGATATATAGGAATAGCAAAAAAGTCATAGAAAGCACAGACGTCAAGATCTCTCCTTGGAAGGTCAGTGCTGACTATAGGCTCATGCGAGTACCAATCTGATGATGTTATTCTTTCTGGCTCTAACAGCCAGGGTAGGTAATGTGTAAACTTTGCGGAGAGGTCTCGGACAGCGAAATGCGCCTTTCAGAAAGGCCTGCTAAGCTCTCTTTTATGGTACGGTGGAAAACTCCGAGTCCCACTGATGCAGCTGGTGTTTTTTTTCCCCCTGCTTGATTACATACTGTTATTTCGGAAGCTTCAATGAGACTTTTATGTTGCTAGGATTTTCTTATTAAAAGTAAACTGCAAAAATCTATTATTCATTCCCATTTTGAAGTTCAGTAACTGGTTTGTTTTGTTTTTTTACCTGTTTTTGCTCAGTTCCTCTTCTGCAAAATTTGGTTCTTTTATAATGGGTTTCCCTACTCCTTTGTGGGAATTGGTGAGATTTTTCAGCAGCAAAACATAGATCATGCCTTGATGAGTCTGCCAGTGTCATGGTCAGCTGTATATATCGCTGAGTAGAAACAATTGCTCGGAAATGTTGTCTCAGTGATGATTCTTAGATGTGAGCGTGACTGCATTTCAGTTAACACCTGCCAGCCGATGACTTTAACCCCACTGGAAAGTATCTTCCAGGGGGGAGCTGATGCCTGGATTCTAGTCAAGGTTCATGGATTCAGGAGCCTGCATCTATTTAAGTTACTTAGAAATTTATCCAAATGAGTCTCGCTGTATTACAGGTGGGACTAGAAAGGCAGAAGGCCATGCCCCAGGCAATACGTAGCATTAACTTTTTAATGGAAGGGTAGGAGTTCAACTGTTCTAGGTCTCTGTGCTGCTGCTCCTTCCTCTTTTTCAGTTCATTCCCTTGTTGCTGTCTTGACAACGGGATCTTGAGAGCTAATCAGTCAGTTGTGTTAGTGGAGCAAAAACTTTGAAAGTAATGAATGTAAATGTATGCACTGAGGTCGTCTTGCAGTCAAAATGTTATGCTTTTAATTGTAACTTTGAATGTCAAATATTTAGAGGTTTAAAGCTACAGCTGGGTGTTAAAAGCTCAGTAAATATCAAAGTAACGAGTTGTTTTTATCTACCTGCTTTTGAAAAGCAATTAAAAAAATGTGGATTATTTAAGAAAAGGAAGGAAATTCAGAGCACAAACTCATCAGGGGTGACCTGTAGACACATCTTGTGGAGAATTTGAATAATACATGTTCATTGCATCTATTGGCTTAATTGGTACTTGAAATATCCAGACTAGAAAGCAGGAAATGGGTGTTGAGTCTTTTAATCAAAACTGTCTCAAAGTAGAAGAAAAGATCACAGGGGTAGTTAAAGCGTTATTGACATCAAAACTATGTTGAAAGTGGGAACTGGAGGGCTCAAGGGTATCAATAATGGGATATATAGCTGTATAATATAAATGTATACATGCATACACGCACACAGCTTTTTAACTTAATGCAGGACTGAAAATGAGTTGAATGAATGAAAATTATCGAGGTCAATTCACATGACAGTTTGTGCTAATTGGCACTTGGAAGGATACAGAGGCCCGCTTCTCCCCTCACTTATGCTGCTGTATCTTTACTGACATCTGTTTGTCATGGTGCTTTTGTAAGTAAATGAAAGGCTGGAGAATTTCCACTTGCTGGTGGCACTGGGAGGGTTCAGGGAAGGTAGCTGGTGGGACTGGGTACCACCATCCTTCCTAGATGCCAGAATCAACCCTGGCACTGACTGGGGCGGTGCTGGACAGAGGGTCCCCACTCCGTTTCTCTGTCAAGCCTGGGACTTCCCCTCTGCTGACAAGGATGGTGTTTGCTGCCTGTTTGAGAAAGGCTGGGAAGCTCAATTACTGCCCAGCTTGTTGTCACGAGCAATTAAAAAAGTATTACAGGGTCATTTAAAAAAAACTGCAAACATATAATAGTTCTTACACATTTTAAAAGTGTGAATTGCACCATTATGCCCCAACCAGACAACCTGAATGAGAAGCTGATGAGAAAGGTGCCTGATTTATTACAGTCTTCTGGGTCAGAGGAACTGCAAAGTAAATTCCTCCCGCATAAGTGCTGAAATGTACCCTAGTTTGAAACATGAAAGAAAAATAATTTTCTGTGCCTGACAGTGTTCTTACAAATGTTTTTTCCTGCAGTGATGGTGCCTCTTTAGGACCAGTAGATGTGTTTGTATATTAACTTATATAAATCACAGGTAGAGATGTCCAGTTTTTAAGAAGAACATTTGCTGATAAATTAATGTCCTCCAGCTGAAACACAGCACAGCAGTTGTGGAAAAAGTATCCCTAAAGAAATAAAACTGAATTTAGCTAAGTGGTACATATTGTATATATTTTAGTATTTACTCACACAGTTGCTTAAATTTAGTATTCATTTACATATAAACTAGAGAGCAACACCAACTCAGATCCAGTGTGTGCTTTGTGACATAAATGTATGGAGATGGAAGCTGCAAAGGTTGTAATCATGTGCTTGCTCCCTATTCATTCTCCAGTCTTTTGTCGCTGTTTATTTTCTGGTAGGTAATCTTCAAAGCAACTGTTACAGTGCACATCTTGTTTTCTCAGTGCTAGTTCTTTTTGCCCTTGCAGTCTTTTTATCAGTGATCTGATGCTGCATGATGATAAGAGAATATAATTTTTATTTGTTAACTAGGTTGTCAGGGAAACTTGCTACCAGGCCTATTTATATTTATATATTGCAAGATGCTTTAGCCACTGTGTATGAAGGAACAGAGGATTCAGTGATATTTTGATTTTTCTGTATGCGATTAGTCTTGCTGAAAAGAAGCAGAAGCATTTGACTTTGCAAATACCATAACATTTGTTCCAAAATCAAATAAATTAATCCTGTTTTCTTTACTCTGAAAAGATATGTGTTGTTTGGGGTATATGCAATTCCTGCCCTCTTGTCTTCAGTATGGATTGTCATAGAGAAAATAAATTATCATAGGGTATTGAGCAACTCTAGTTGTCTATTAATCTTCAGCTTTAGAGAGAAAAAGCCTGAAGTCTATGGGCCTGTCCCCCCAGATGTGGAATGCTTTGGTGTTGAACTAGAAACAGGTGTACATATAAGCTTCATAATGGCATTGGAAGTGGTCCTTATGGTGGTGAGGGCTTTGCTAGGCTGGAGCTCGAATGCAAGACATAAGGCTAAATGAGCTGAAGTCTTGGGAAGAAAGTATTTTGAATCAGCTGAAATTCATAGGCTACATTTTGCTAATGGTTAGTAGCAGAAGTACTTTTTGCATTTATACAAAGTCCAGACATCAATGAAAAAAATTTAAAACTTGTTCAATTATTTGACTGGTCAGAGCCTAATTTATAGTCCCCTATGAGAGGGTCATTTCTTCTTCTGTCCTGAAGAGATGTGCAAACTCTGATTCATTACATATATGCCAGATGGCTCAGATATGAAAACTGTCCAGCAGAAATGCTCTGGTATGCAAAAATCTTATTGTGGTCCATTGTTTAAGCACCTAAAATGATGATGTACATCGTGTAGGCTTGGCTGGCCCCCGCACTGTGCCGTGTGGGATGCTCCTGGCTGGGAAGAGCTGCTGGGTGGTGGTGTGGGAATTGCAGCTGCCGCCTTCGTAAAGTGGCCGTGGCACAAATAAGCACTGGCGAGTGGGAATGGCTGTGCTGCTCAGAGATTGCCTGCACCCCAGAGGGTTTGGGGGTCTCTTGCCTTGACTGAATGAAGACAAAGCTGTGAAGCTTTACTAAGTTCATAGTTACAGAGAACAGCAAAGAAAAAGCAAAAAATTATGTTTTTATTGTGTATAGAAGGCTGAGTCCTCCTTGGTTTCTGTGTTCCTGAGAGGAAACTGGCGCTTGCTGCCGTGTACAAAAAGCCTTTTGGTGTTCACCCTGCTCCCTGCGAGCAGCAGAGCGGCAGCGCCGAGCAGCAGGCAGGGCTGTGGATGCCCAGCAGAGCCACTTCGTGCAGCATGGGGCTCACGGGGAGCTGCCTGCTGCGGGACAGTGGCTGCGCGGGGTATTTTTACTCCTTTCTGCCAAAGAGCAGGTGGCATTTAAAGATATGAATGTACCCCTAGAAACAATTCTGAAAAGGGCAGGACTGTGAATCCTTTGTGGCTGAGGTCAGCAATGACTGGATTAGGACCTGAGTCTGGAGGCAATGCTTCTGTTAGATGCCTTCATGTTTTTTGAGGAGCTGTTTCTTTCTTCACCTCTTTTATCCTCTGGAAATCTATTGATAGATCCCAGCCAGGAGTGTGTCTTTCCTTGCGTTCTTTTCAAGCTTAGTTCATTGGCTCATGTGTGAATTTTGCCATCTTGAGTGGTTATTTTTGGCTTTCCTTACCTCCTTCCCCCTCCCCCCTTTCATTTAAAGAAACTTCTAATTTTAATTTGGAAAAAATCTTTAATTTGCATGCTGACTATCTGAGAGCATATGGATCTTTAATATCCTTCACAACATGACTATTCATATTTCTAAAGTAAATTAGGAGAACTTCAAAGGAGATGTTGCTGCTTTTTATGTCAATAACAAGTTTTATTTTCTAAACTTGTTGAGATTGTATTCACATAACAGAAGCCTGCAACTTCCCAGGAGTTCCTGGGGCCTGATAGGGCAGTGCTACACTGCCTTCCAGTTTCTGGAGGGCTTCTCCCTGTTCGAAATGCCTGTATTTTTCTGTAAGAGCACTGTTGGCAAGCTGTCAGTGTAGCCTTCTTGCACTGGCATATCTCAAAGGCCCCTACAAACCTGGCTGCCGTGGGGTGATGCCACCCCCAGACAAGGTGGGCAGAGGAGAGTTTAGGGAAGAGCTTAGCATGGACAAGAGCTAAGATGATAGCAGCCCTGCAGGTGTTTTACGTCAGTACCTATGTGAAGTATTTGGCCTGAGCACTCCGTCCGTCACAGAGGCGCTGGGCTCGGGATACCCTTTGCGCACGTTGTGGTGGCAGCAGCCCCGCTACAGACTGCACACTGCCTGAGCCGTCCACCCCGTCTCCTCCAAGCCAGTGTGCGGATACGTTCCTCTTGCTGTCTCCAGCCCTGAGGGCTGCTGGATGTGCCAGCCTGAGTTTCAGGCACAGGTGATCGATCTGGAGCTGGTGCGTTCCCAGCAGCCTGGACAGATTTATCTGTAATGAGATAACCAGTCTCTGTTGCAGCATTTCTGATGTGTGCTTCGCTGTAGTTCCAGGCATCGTGGAGTATGATGCTTACAGTGGCCTCTTTGGATAATATCTGTGGGTTGTCTTTTTTTTGCATCAGGGAGCAGAAAGGAAAATCCGAGATGAAGAGAGGAAGCAGAACAGGAAGAAAGGCAAAGGCCAGGCGTCCCAAGCCTCGTGTAATAATTGTGAGTAGGACGGGCCTTTCTGGTTTGGGGCTAAGTCACGCTTAACATGCTTCCTCTCATAACCACATTGCTTTGTGATCCTCCTAGCAGCTGAAGGGAAGTTGAGTGCACTCCCTCTGCAAAAAAAGAGCGATATCACCTTCTTCAAAACAATGGTTGACCTGGATTCCCAGCCAGTTCTCTTCATACCGGATGTTCACTTTGGAAACCTACAAAGAACTGGACAGGTAGGAAATGATAATAAGATGAGCCGGTGCCCACCTGCCATCTGGCTACGTGTGCTCTGAGGCAGGTTTCTGTTCCTGGGGGCCATTGGTTTCAGCTCTCATTTTGGTAAATGCAGATCGTGGTGAGTCACTTAGAAAAGACTGTACAAGAGACAAGTGCCTTTCTGAGTTCTGGGTATGAAAAAGGAACCTCTGCTTCATTAACAAGTGACTAGTGTGACATTCTTTCGTTAGGAAGAAAGAATGGAACAAATAATCAAGAATTTTGTAGTAGAAGGTTGATTTGTGACTGAAAGAAAGTCTGTTTTTGAACGTGCTAATTGGCTTGATGAAATGAAGGGCCACCTTGTGGTAGCAGAGATCCTGCTCCCTGTGACAATGGAAAGCAAAGACCAAGCTCTTGTGTGTAAGGAGGTCAAGAGTAGGCTTGCTAAACACCACTGCCCATTTTCTGTTGGTATCACTTAGAGATCTGGGAATTCCTTGGAAGAAAATATTTTTCACTCGACAGAGTAAAAATCTATCATGGTAATGTTAATATTCAGTATTGTCTTAGCACAGAAGTCATGAAGTCATTACCATCAGCAAGTGTGAGGAAGTCTTTGCTGATTTCACTCTTTTAAGACTTTTTGCTTGCTGGGAAATTGCAAACCTGAATTAGAGGGTCAGCTCTGAGAATTTTTTTAATATGAAGCTGTTATTAACATCTCAGAGAGTAGAATGAGACCTTTGTGCATGTGTTTTCAAAGACAAATAGTAGATGAGGAAATTTTATATGCATCTTGCTGCAAAATATTAAAATAAGGAAGATTAAATGACACTGAGTGTTGGAATTGTCATTTATTTTAAAGCAGTGAGAAATGTGATAGAGCAAAGCACAAAGAGCACAGACATTGCAATCACAGCTGTCACTGACTTATTCTCCAAAACTGGAAAGACGCCCACTCACATATCAGTGCTGGGTACCTTCTGTCCTCGTGGCTTTCAGACCAGAATGTGGATTTGTCTCAAAACAGGAGAAGGTGGAAGCATTCCTTAGTGTATGTAATCCTGTAAATAATTTTCTAAACTAACTGGGAGATAACCTAGGTTGCTAGCTCTTAGGCAATGTTCAGCCTGGACTTTTACTGCTGTATAAGTTGCAGTAGTGGCATTCTTGGTATCCTGAACTTTTCAGTTGTTTTGTGTAAGACAAAAATTATTTAGTATGACATTTATTATTTATGAATGTTTTATTATGAAAGTGTAGCTACTTTCAGGTCCTGGTCATAGAATGAGTTACAGACCTCAGCTTTGCACACAACCTCTGAGCTATTTTCATTGTAGAGGTTCAGAAGTGAAGGCTCCCCTTGAGAGCCGAGTGTGTTGAGTCTTGCCAGCACCAGTGCTGGAAGCCTGCCCGAGATGCTTTGCCCTGCCCCAGCAGAACACAGGGCTCTGGTGCCCTGCCTTCGCCTCGTGCTTGCACGATAACTCAGCAGCTGGAATGCTGGTACGCTTGTTGGTGTGGACCCGCGGTGCAGGCACATTGTGAGGAATTTGACTGACTGTTCTGTAAAGCCTGTGACAACAGGCTGTGATTTTATACCTCCCCTGCTCCTCTTAGCCGTGTTTGCTGCTGTTGTAAGTTTGGTCCTAGTGACTGTAAGCTATACTGATTTACACAAAACAACTGTCTATACTTAAAGCTTCTGCCCACAGCCTGTGCAGAGAGGTTCAGCTGTACCGTTAGTAATTGTATTTCCATTAGATCTGTAGTTTAATGTTGGTCTTTATAGTTTAATTCAATTTTCAGACAGTATTAAATACGTACAAAAGTTTGTGAGTGTTGTGGCTTAAATCGTATTAGGGGTAATTTAGGTCAGTAGTGATCTGATTTAGGGGACTGTAAAATAATTGGGAAAATGATATAAACTAGAGGACAGGGTGGTGTCTGTCAAAATGCTTTGGTACATCTCCACTAGATGATTCAACAGCAGTTTTTCTAAGCCACGCTTTTTCAAGATCACAATTAGAACTAGAGATGTTTGTGTTTTATAGAAGGAAAAGGATTTTTAACGGATGAAAAACTGCAAACCACTTGTTATCTTTTCTCTCTTTTGAAGTTACTGTGTTAAGCAGGTGTCTAAGTTTTTGGAATAATTGGTTTTTTTCCACTCTTCTAGGTTTACTATAATACAGATGATGAGAGAGAAGGGTAAGATATTTATTGTTTCACAAGCTTTGCAGTTAGCAGTTCAAATTGATAGAAAGCAGGCACAAAACACGAGATCAGATAAAACTGATCCTCTCTCTCCCCCTTCCCTCGTGTTCTTCCATTGCTAACAGTAGATGAAGACTACATAACACTGGTAGAGCATGGTTTATTTTATGGTAACTTTCTTTTCCTGCGTGTGAACTGTCTGCTTTTTATGTCTATTTTTTTATTAAATTTCCAAATAAAACAGTTTCAAGAGCCATAAGGTTCAATACAGGGACAGGACAAAAGGTTTGATAATCAAGTGCATTTTATATACATATTAGGGTTCTCAGATAATTTAAAACACAGGAATTTTTTAATGAAGTGCTGAACTTTACTGTATTCCTGAAAGCTGTTTAGCAGTGCACATGTGTGTATGTGACAAATACAGGAGCTGTAGAGAGAATGCCCAAGTGCCAGAAGAGAAAGGCAGAAGAAGAACGGGAGATCTTGGGAAGGGGGAAAATTGGGAATGGGAACATCCCCCATCTAGCTTTGGAAGGACTGGAAGAATTGCAGAGAGTCCCTAAAGTGGTTAGAGATGTCATGAGATAAGGGCTTTAATATGTGTGGCTGAAGTTCAGCCAGTATTAACTGTAAAATGTGCAAGCCCCATACTTTTATAAGTTGCTTGAATCCCAGGTGAGCACCCTCAGATCTGCGAGTCTGGAGTAAGACAACTGCACTTGTGTAAGTCTGTGAAAAGTGGCCTGTGGTAGGGAATGGCTAGGCACCTGCAGCCAACATTGACTTGAAAACACAGGACCCTTTCTATTTCTTTTATGAAGCTAATGTTCTTCATAAAGCTCATGGTGGAATTTGAGAAACAAAGGCATTTATTGCACCAAGCACATTGGCTTCAGTTCTCCCCTCCAAGACTAGAAGGAGACACAGAGTCCTGCCAAAGCTATGCCAAGGGGAGGCGGTGGCTGTGGTGCCTTCAGCCCTCGGCTTCCCCGGTGGACCGTGTCGCAGCTTTGGGCTGGATCTGGCCCAGCATGTTGTTTCCTTTGAACTTGCTGGCTTGTATGGTCTCGGATTTTAGAAATATTGCTGGCGTTTCCTGAGGCTGTCTCCTTGACCCCAAAGAGGAGGTGAATCAGTGTGTAAATGTGGGTTCAGCTCCTTACTTATCTGTTTCTTCCTCCCCACTCCCCTTCCCACAATATTTAAACAGTTAAGGGCCTCTGGAGTTTTCAAACTAGTGTGTAACATTTGAGCGTATTTTCCCATCACCTGTCCCAGCCAGTCAGTCTGGGCAATTTGAGAGGCCTGGAGAGTTCAGATAAGCATCAAAAGCTAAATCCTTGCAGTTTCTGGTCTGGTGCTACTTGAGTAGCTAGTGGGGTGTTTGCCAGCGTACAAAGTGAGTCATGACTGCTGCTGCTGTCATCTCCTCTCCTCCTGGGAGCACAGTTTTACTGTGACATGGTCCCTGTTGTGTGTTTTCTAGTAGCAGTGTCCTGGTCAAAAGGATGTTCCGGCCTGTGGAGGAGGAGTTTGGTCCATCCCCTTTGAAACAAATGAAAGAAGAAGGCCTGAAAAGAGGTAACAGTCAATTCTTAGCAGTTAAAAATAGTGTGGTGGGACTCATGCCTTCAAGCTGGGAAGGGAGATGTGGCTCGGACCAATTCAGTTGTTTGATGCTAGTGCAAATATGGGCTAGATGGGAGAAGAGATCATTACACCTGCCAGTGTGCAAAGAGGCATTTTAACAAATGCTAGTAATGACTTAAAAGCAGAAAAGAAAAAAAAATTTGTGCTATCTCAAGAAGGATTCAGAACACAAGTGTATATAAATTATAAAAAAGCTAGAAAACTTCTTGATCCTTGGCCAAGCTACATAGTTCATAAATGTTACAGTAGCAAATCTGTGGTTGTCTATTTTTAACTCTTGCTCATCTTTTCTGTCTGATTGGGATCACCAGCAAATATGCAAGATCCACTGGGTCAAATACAGAGACCTTAGACAGGCAAGCTCCTGCTGGCTGCAAACATAGATTAGCCTGAATAAAATCTCAGAAATTTCCTACCCAATCAGAAATATAAGGCATGGAGAGACATCTTCCAGCAGGCCTAAATGAGTTGTTTAAGAATTTGTTTCTCTTAGCTGTTTTTAATGCCCTGAGTGAATATTATTACAGTCACGTTTCATATGCTATGCCAGTCCAAATCCTGTTTTCCAGTCTGCTACAGTGAAGCTTAAGTTGAGTGACGTTGAAGCAATGGTTTAGGGAGAGCTGTTAAACTTTCCACTGAAAGTAAAGATGAGCAGATGTTGGTTTTGTCCACAAAACCTGCATTGTGTACAGTCACTTCCAGTGCAGTGCTGTAGGTGTTAACTTCCTATGCTGCAACAGTTAGACACCCTGGAGAATATTTGCCATTCCGTCAGGCTCATGAGTTCTGTTTATTGGAAGCTCCGGGGATTTGACCAACTTATATGACTCAAACTTGCAAATGTTTTGAGGTTCACCCATCAGTTTGTGAGACAACAAAGCAACAAAGTACAGAAGTGAGCTGAATTGTTCTTAGTCGCACCATTTGTAAGACTCATTTGAGGTTTATACAAACAACTTTCCATAAGCCTGCAGTTACAGAGTTTCTCTGGTTAGAGTGGTGTGCTTGAACCAGGGGAAGCATACAAGATTACAGGATGGACACTGATATCTTTCTGGAATAAATGTGAACATATTCTTTAAATTTAATCTTCAATTAATTATGCGTGGTCAGCACTGACTTGCATCTGGTTGACTCAAGACCTTGACCAAATTCACATTATCTGGGCTTCATCAAGCAGAAGGGGACAGCCACAAGGGTTGCATAAAGAACAGTCATTTGCTGCAATCTCACCTGGATTTCCCAGCTGGAAGGCTGGAGAGTTGCCTGCAAGGAGGTATTGGTTTGCTTTGATTATTCCTGTCCTTTGCTGTGGTAGGTTGTTTTAATATCATCCAGGACTTTCAACCATTTTAATGGGAAGACTTGAAAGAAAAAAAAAATGCTTTTCAACTGGTGGCAAAACTATGTTAAATAATTAAATCCGCGAGAGGCATGAAACCAGAGAAGCTGGAGGATGCTCCCTGCACACCCCCTTCCTGTTCAGTGTTTCTTGCAATGTGGACTCTGCTGGCTGGAGGCCAGGCATCTTCCAGCACGGGCTTGGCTCTGGTGAGCTTCCTGCCATCGGGAACCCTGTATCTGGGGTTGTGCTGATGGAGCCTGGCTCAGCTGAATCTGACCATTTGACAACACTGTCGTTGCCACAGGAGTCACCGGGTGCTACAATATTCTGCTGTTTTTCCCAGGCTTAGCCGTGCTTAGAAGCCTTTTTTCTCCTAGATTTGTTTGGTGCAGCAGGATCACTAACTCCTAGAGAGCAGATATAGATGGCACACTGATGTAAGGTTTGAGAGAGAGCAGGTCTGATAGATGAAAATAATTAAAAGTAGTGTAATCGCAAGGTGGCTCATTATCAGAGCAATGCAGGTAAGTAGCACCCAGCAAGTGGTCCAAGCCCAGCTAGAAGAACTGAAGTGACAGTTTGTGGCCTCGCTTCTGCTTGATGGACCTAATTGTAGTACTGTCTGGTGGAAGCAAAAGTATTAAGGCACAGCCTTCAGGAGAAAAGGTCTGAAGGGGTTTGCAAACCATTGGTAAAACAAGGTTCATATTCTCACACAGGTAGCTGCATCTTTGTGAGTTATTCTTTCACCTCCTTGACCTCTAAGGGAAATACAAGTGCCCAAAACAGAATAAAGTATGTTAATCTGTACCGAGTGTGCAGTGCAGCTAGTTACTTGGCTAGACTTGGTGGCCTTTTCCTGTTTTGAGTTCTCAATAAGAGTTTTCAAATCACTTTCCCTTTCAGATTTCATAGGGAGTTTGCCATTAATTATAAATCCAGCAGCTGTGTTACAGATCAGGGAGATTTCCAGTCCTGTAATTCTCATCTTGAAGAAAGTAATATTTTTATCTAGCTTTTGTCTCTCAGGAAAGTCATATTAAACTACTCTGAAACATTTTAGATTCATAACGATCAGGGGTTTGTGAGCCATCCTTGTGGAGGACAGCATTCACTCTGTCACCTAGGGAATTTGTGCCTGGGCAGTTAGTGAAAACTCCAAATGTGGGAAAAGAAAGCCAGGTCACAGCCACCAGCCCTCCTTTCCTTGACCAAATTGTGCCACATCTCCTTCCAGAGACCACTTCACAAAGACTGTAGTCATTGCTTATAGCGTGTCGGAGCATCAGTAATGCCTGGGCTCGGACCTTCGTAGTGGCCCAAGTCTTACTGTCCCATCATGTCCTTAGTTTTGTTTTTGCCACATGTCTGTTGCTTGTATTCTGCTTTGGCAGATTTGCCAATGCAGAGCCAAGCTGTTAAAGAATCACAGAATGTTTGGGATTGGAAGGGACCTCTGGGGATCATCTGGTCCAACCCTTCTGACAAAGCAGGATCACCTAGAGCAGGTTACACAGGACCTTGTCCAGGCGGGTCTTGAATATCTCCAGAGAAGGAGAATACACAACACCTCTGGACTGCCTCTTCCAGTGCTCTGTCACCCTCAAAGACATTTCTCCTCGTGTTCAGCTGGATCTTCCTATGCTTCAGTTTGTGCCCATTTCCCTTTGTCCTGTTGCTGGGCACCACTGAAAAGAGTCTGGCTCCACCCTCTTGACACTCACCCTTAAGACATTTATAAGCATTTA
>Ga0181612_154543_pt1 | contig 13097 bp, 9 predicted proteins | sample HoacroProtozoa21_FD_119630 | JGI IMG/M metagenome (GOLD analysis project Ga0181612, IMG submission 119630) | Hoatzin crop microbial communities from Cojedes, Venezuel. Combined Assembly of Gp0051906, Gp0051904, Gp0051908
CATAAAGTGAAATACTTGTTGAAAAACTTTTATGTTTCTAGTTGTGCTAAAGACTGTTTTCCGGTGCTGTATCGCAATATATCTTAACAGCATCATTCTCTCGGAAGTAGCTTTGTATTGCTGGTCTCTAAAACTCCAAGAAAACCTACCCTGCAGCCAGCACTAAGGGGTACAGAAATCTTTGGGGATTTTAGCTGGGAAGTGTGAGCATGATGCAGCGTTCCTTGTGCATGACTTGTTCCTTGTAGCAGCTATATTGGAAAAAATAGCATCCATTATTATTGCCAGCTTTCCACTACTCGTCATGTGCCCCTCTCCACTCCTGTCTGCATTTATAGCCCCAAAATGCAGCCAGGGCCAGAATTGTTCCAGAAGTATGATGTGTTTGTGTATTACTTTGAATGGGAGATAGTAGAAAGGTGCCACAATATTCCCAATTATTGAGAGCTTTCCAGCAAGTTCCGGCTGGTCACTGTGGGGAGGTCAAAACGTTGGCAGAGACAAACTTGAAGATGTCCTGTGCCATTTTCTCAATGAGTGTGGTTGGTTTGTTGTCTTCAAAGCATCAGTACTTCCTGCAGAATTGAAACAACAAGGTTTTGTCTAGGAAACAGCCAAATGCCTTTTCGTTTTGGCCTTTGTGAAACCTTTTTGAAGCCTTCCAGCTGAAAAACAGAAAGCTCCCCAGGCCTGAGTATGTGTATTTGTTGGTACTTCACAACTGCTGAGGGCTAAAAAGCGCAAAGAAGTCCCGGGATCTGTGCTAGGAGGGTGCAATAGTAGATGAACATGCAGCAGCACGTTGCTTTGAGCCCTCCCCTACTGTTCTCCAAACTAAGTTTGATGGCAAATTTATCTTCCCAGCTACAAATGAGAAAATGCACTGTTTCACATTGCCTGTACTTTATAGTAACTTTACTGTAGCTGGTCAGGTTAATTTATCTTGACCCTGGCTTTTTTTAATGCTCCCTGGTACATATTCTTCTCAGAGGAAAAAACACCCTTTTTTCCAGTCTGCTGCTATGTCTACATTTGAGAGGGGAACATTGTATGAAGTCCTGCTCACGTTCTGAATTGCCTCCCTGTATCGGGATGCCAGTTTTGTCACATCTCAACCAGCTTGTGTCTTTTATAGGTGCAGAAACTACAAGAAAGTCCCTGGAGTAGGAATTTGGTGAGAGCTCTTCTACCATTATGGTTGCATTATAAGACACTTGTACACTGCTTTTGTCAGCAGTCATAGTAATCTCCACTGAAAGCTGAGCAAGGGAAAATCCCAGGCCAGCTGGGCTGAAGGAGTTTTTTGTACCTATCCTGAAGGGAAGCACTGGCTGAACTGGAACTGAGGTTGTGCTTTAAGGACTTTCTCATATAATATAAGCTTTCAGACCTACTTGGAGGGCAGGACACTGCAGCGCTAGATTTGTTCCTACTACATTCTGGCTTTGTCCTTTCGAAGGACAGCAAGAGCAAGTTACTTTGGGTCTCTCAAAGCATCTCTAGGACATGTGGGGCTCTTTAACTCCACACAAGCAGCTTTTTTTAAGTTTTGAAGTTTGCTGCTTAACAGTCTGTGCATGTGACAAGGCAATTATATTGGCCCATGGCACTACTGGGTTCCTAGACCATCTTATGAGCCACAGGAACGCAAAGCTCTGTGTCACGCAGGTCCCTGGCGTCCAGTTGGTTGTGTCAGCTACCTATCTCAAATAACAGCAAGAACAGATGACATTCCAGTGGAAACTTTTTTTACAAGGAAATACTTCACGTTCCAGATGTTCAGGATTTTTCTGCGAATTTGTAATTTTTAAATGTTCCTTTAGGACTTGGTCAGCTTAATTATCAGTACTAGGGTTTTACTTTTAAGATGTAATTGAATTTTTGTGAATGCTGTGTGATTTGTGTACTAGTTGGTCACCCTCTACACTAGAGCCCAGAAACCCTTGCCAGTGACAGGAAACAATGAACTAGCAACAAGTCAATCTCACAATACGTTGGTAGAGGTTTAAGTGATTTATGTACTACTGTTAACCAAGTGACAGAGACAATATTTCTTTTGCCTCTGCCCTCTATTTGAATCGCATTTGATACCAGTGAAAAACTTGACTGTTCTGTCCCTGAGCTGGCTGGGAAAAAGGGTTTGTGTGTATGCTTGCTAACTGGGAAAAGGTATTTTATGTGGCTCCCTGCACTTGCTGTCCTTATTACATGGATTATCCCTCTTTAGATTTTAGCGTCCTCTGAGCAATGAATCATAACACATATGAGACCTCCCTGGGGAGTCAGATGCAGCCAGCCTTATCCAGAGCATCAGCTGGGCCTTTCTTCTCTTTGCACAGACAGAGCAAAGGCCCTCCTATTAGCTACCTAAAGACATGTCTGATTTTCCATCTATTCTGATGAGAAGATCTCTCATTTCTTTCTGCAGACCCTGCCATTTCTGTCTGAAAACAATCACTGGTACTCCCCTGCATGGCCTAAAGTTTTACTATCCATTTCAGGAGATACTGCTCTGTCTCCTTTGACTATCTAAGGTACCAACATCCAACTTCTACATTTGGTTGCTTTGGTAGGTGCTGTGGATCTGGCCGGGTGGTCTTTCAAGTAGCATGTAGCGCAGAGTCTGAGGGGGCTGAAGAAATTTGAGCAGCATCAGAACTTGGATATCTTTTCTCTTGGTTTAGCATTTGCCAGCATACAGCAGCCAGACATGATTTCCTCCTGCACACAGACCCAGAGCATTAGCACAGAGATATTAGTACATCTCATTCCTTGACTTTGGAAAGTGTCCTTCATGCTATGGGAAATCGGCCTTGCGTGTGTCCAGAAGGGGACGGTTCAGGCTTGATCACCCATTCAGCCCTTAGCTTTGCTCATTTGTGCTGGCTCCTGCATGCGCTGATGGGCTCGTTAAGCTGCCCAGTTCCCACTCCCCTAGTGCCCTTCTCTTGGGCTGGGGGGACAGTAGGATCAGGAGAAACTAGTTCCTTTGGAGGAGGGGGACTGGAGTGCAATATGAATAGCCTCCAGCCCCCTGACCAGCAGTACTGTATTCAGGAGGGCTTCTCTCTCCACAGGGGCTGGTCTGCTCTCTTTATCCGCCCTCTTGACATGATCCTATATCCAGGCACTTAAGAAGAAAAAAAGAAACAAAACTGAAAGCTTCTATTTTTAAACTCTGCCTTTGACTCTCTTTGCAGCATTCTGCTTTCCTCTCCGTGATTCAAACAGTGTTCTTTTGAGAACTAGGCACCAGGGCCCTGCGGTTTCCTGGTACTTGGAACATAAAATCTCCTAATTCTTCTCTCACAGCAAGCTTCAGAGGCTGGGGAGTGATTGATATTTTCTATCGCTTCATTAATAGTCACGGCACAGTAGTTTCCTAATCTGTTTTTGCACTGCTTTTTATTTTGAATAATTTGTCTTCCAAATTTTCTCAGCCCTCTGTGTCACACAAAGCAAATGCTGTTTGCTCCCTGCCTGCCTTTTAACCAGTGTGTGGAGACCTTCAGGAGCTGGTGAGGCAGAGCTGTCTGAGAGCTGGGAAGCTGGGGGACCTGCCTCAAGGAGCTTCCTCATGTTTGTTTTACAAAGCTTGGGAGATGTACTGAAGGTGTGTCCCAGAGTGATCTGTTGCTGGGATAAATTGGGAGTAACTACTGCATGGGAAAGCCTCCTGTTGCTTTGCTGGTTGATACTGGCACCCGTGGTGTACGTGTCACAGTGCTATCTGCAAGTGCAGAAGATAAGCTGTGCCCCAGAAAACCTGCAGTCTGTGCAGACAAAGGGGAAGAGAAGCGAAGGCAGAAGGTACCTGAGTCTCAGACACTGCTACAGCAGGCATCGATCACTGGTAGAGACCCCCTCTACCTACCTGCCCCCTTCATGGTCCTGCCCTGGCCCAGCCCCACCACTAAATTAGGGATGCTGACCATGTGTGGAGGTGATGGGCGGCTCTGGAAGATGCCGTGGATGCTGAGGGAAGAGTGGGGCTTTAAAGTCTAGTTCACTTCTGTGCAGAGAAGGTCCATTGAGAGAATTGGTGATGGCTGTGCTCAGAGCTACTCAGCAATTTGGGCTACATAACACAGCTCTCTGCACCACTGCTTCAGGCCCTGCTATTTGTTCTTTTTGGTTCCTGTGGTCTTTAAGCAGCATTTTCCACTCACATGTAAAATGGATTTGTCTCAGCCCACAAGGGTAATTCCCCTCCAGGCTGAGAGCTGCATCTTACCTGCATAGATACCAAGTGGATCGCACTCAGTATGTGTATGTGTGCATTTCATACAGATACATAGTGTATCGCAGCAACTACATGGAGGGTATGTGGGGCTCTGGGTTGGTGGTCTGCAATGGCCCAACTGAAGTAAAATCAAAATGCTGGGGTCTTCTTGGGAAAGAAGAACTTTAGCCTTTTTTCTGAGAGCCTCTGCTCACTGCCATCACTGTGCACAGTGAGAAAGCTTGTGCCATAGTCCATTTTCTTAGCTTCGTGTCCACCCTTTGCTCTCCCCTTCACAGAATCACACCTGCTTTGGAGTCCTTTGTGACTGAGATAACCCACCTCTCCCGTGGAGGGCAACAGGATTAATCTACCTGGCAACCAGTGTGGAGAACCTGTAGTGTCTTGCCCATTTCTCCCTGTCCCTTACACACCTCCACCTATCAATTCTAGTTCAGGGAATTCCAAGTTTGAGACCTGGATATTAGACCCATTTCTGGTAGTAAACGAGATGCTCAGGGCAGAAGAACTGAGCAAATTTCTGGCAGAGAAATGGGGCTAGAGAAATCCTGGGATATCTCCTGCTGACTGTGCCCCTCCCCACCACGTCTTCAGGGATAAAGATATCCCAGGTAATGGCAGGAAATGCAGTGGGACCCATTGCCAAGAGGCTTGAGCATCAGCACATAAGATAGGGGGGAAACAGGGACAAGGCTAGCTGTTGTGAGCCAACTCCTCTCTTCTGCACTGTTCAAGCTACGTCTCCTCATTGCCTTGTAAACACCTGGAGCCTTTACCTGTAAATGAGCTTGCTTTTCCAGGTTAAACAACTCACTGTGCTGCTGGGACTCTCTGGCATGTCTGCAATAATCCTGAACTCGCTGTAAATTGCTTTTTCATTCAACCCAACTTGGAAAAAGGCAGACAGGCTGTAGTCTAAACACCCCAAGAGTCTGTATTTGCTTTGTTCCTTATGTATTCCAGCACATTCTGCTCCCCTGTGATTTAAAACAATCTGTCTTTCTGCTTATCTTCTGGGCTTGGCAAGGCAGTTTTTACCTCTTAGTTTCTGTCTCAACAGGAGAAATTGCTGTCTAACTGATCCTTGTGGACTTCCGACCAAAACCATCCAGTGCAACATATGGTAAGTCATTTAACGTTTTATAAACTCCGAGCCTGAACTATAGCTATTTATGGGTGGAAACTGGCATATCAATAGTTTCTTTTTGGTTACAAGTGTAATGAATTCTGGCTTATGTTATTATGACATCTCAGTCTGGGTTTCTCCAGCCCTTCCTTACGTTATAGTGCCTTTGACTTTATAGTTGTTGTTTCTGATGCCTGCCACAGCAGCTTAGCACTGTGGTGTGTCAGCAAGGGAAGAATCTCAGCCACACTCCCGTTGCTCCAAAAAACACAGACCCTTATTACTTACGTTAAAGGAAAAGGTTTGTGCCCTGATGTCACACGTGGCAACAGTGTGTGAGGACGTGGCTTTGCATGATTCTATCTGTTGCTGCACTGATGTATCCATCCTTAATCATGTCATCCTCTGAAGAAAAACAGGGGTGAGACAGTAGTCTGGGATGGCTTTGTTTAAGTTCTCTTGACTCTAGCCATCAGCAGCTGACTGATGCCTGCAGGGGAGAATAGCTGGGACTTCCTGCAATCTCAGCAAGTATGAGGGATATGCTGTACAGTGGTGGAGAGAAACTGTGCTGGCAACCTCCATGCTAGTGCAGAGAGCAGGACTGGTATTGCTACACCAGCATATTTCTATCACTGGAGTTGTGCAGCTTTTGGCCTGTGGCGTTGCTCTGTGCTAGGCTGTTGTACCACCACTTAGGGCGCTCGTATGCTCTAATTCCAGCATAGGTTTAGGAGGTAAAACTTTCCATAGTCATTAGGATGATAGAATTTCCTCTGTGTATCTACTTCTGGTATCTCAAAAATGCTTGTCACGCATTGCAGGGGTCACCTGGAAACTGGGTTGACTCTCTGAAAGGTGAAATGGTACCTGTGCTTGAGAGGCTGACCCACCTTCTTCCCTGAGGAAGAGCTTCCAGACCACTTTTGGGAGAGAGTTTCTGTATTTGTACTCCCATTGATAGAGGAGGTCCCCAGCCTGTTGGACTCTTCATCCAGTGCCTCCTCCTAGCACTGAATGCATCATGCCTGTTATGCAAATGGTTTTTATTGCTTCCAGACACGAGCTCTTCTTGAGGTTTCCTTTGTGGTTAATGCAGCCCATCTGTAGTTTATAAAAAGCAATGATCAACTCTTGGTTTTGGTATTTTGTGTAGTGCTACACTCAGGTGACCATTGTAAATGTGTTGCTCTCGCTTTGCATGTGATTTTTCCAAAGTCTGGAGCTTTGGGGTCTCTTCATTGTTCCAAGATGCACTTACTTTCTCAAGGATGTTTCTTTTGGGTGTGGGGAGAAAGACTGAATATAAGAGGTTCAAGGAGAATGAGTCAGATGGAGCAGAACAATCTATACAATAGCAGCGTGGCATGGAGCTCTCCTGAATTCAAGGGCCACCTGCTGCAAGGAGACACAAGGAACTCTGGACCAGGTGAAGTGAGGAGGGCTCACTTCCAAGGAGGCCTGATGTGTTGTGCTGCATTAAAATGCACCCAAATGTCAGTCCAACAGCCATCTCTCCAAATTCTTCCTTGCTACAGCCAAGAACATATCTAGAGAGAGATGTTCAAATGCAGCTGTTCTGCCTGACAGCTTTCCTTGCTTTGACACAGCCCCTTGCAGGAATAACTCTAAGGAATGGATTGCTCTGTACCCCAGGCTTTCTTATAGAGTGAGGAGCCGTAAGGAACTAATATAGCTCCTTACACTACCATTACACCTTACAATGGGCTGGAGAACTCGGAGCAAGCCCAGCAGCCCAGAGTAGGAGCGCAAGGACAAAAGCAAGAAAGATGGACCCTTGCTCCTCGTCCAGCTTTCAAACTGTGTTTCCGGCGTAGCATTCTGGACTTGTCTCTGTGAAGTAGATGGTAAAAGTCACATGGCTTAATGTGTGCAGCCCAAACCAAAGAATTATTATCTTCAGTAAATCTGACAGTAGAAAAAAAATCTGTCTCCCTATTTTTTTTTTTAAGGGTCAGAATATTCCAGGACAGCATTTAGCCTTATATGTTGACACACTAACATCAAACATGAGCTGTCTCTTAAGAGCAGAATGTGGAATTATCAGAGACAAAACAAGACTTGGACATTGGCAAGGAAGCACTCTCCATGCCTGACTGAGCTAATGTTTTCTAATTGCAACCAGAGAGCTTACTCTGTGTGAGAGTTTAAAAACTTTACCTTTTTTCCAGATCATAGTCATTTGCCCCTGTGAAAGCTATTCCTCTCATTGTTCATTATTCAGAATAATTACCAGCCAGCAGCATTTAAAATTTCTCTTCACTTCCTCTTTTTTTCTTTTTTTTTCCGGTGTGTGTCACCATCTCAGCTCTGTAGCTATCCTGTTCTTGGGTTCACCAAGCAAAGACGGTCAGAACTCTGCAATGTTCACAGCTGGGCCAGGGAAAGGGTGTTACTCTGGCATGGAGCTGCCTTTAACCCATGGCCTTTATCTTTTCAGTTGGTCTCTGGGCTTTGACTCCCACAGCCAAGGAAATGTGTACTGGAGTCCAGATTTAGTGTTTTGCACTTGGGACAAAACCCTCCCCTCTAACTTTCACATTCCTGCGTTTCCGAGTTCTGCCTAGTAGCAGAATTAGAGTGAGCAAAATACCACAGGAAAGATGATGCTGAAAGAAGTATTTATTAACTGTCTTACCAGACGCAGAATGGTAGAAAGCATATCCAGCCCAGACATAATCTAGCCAAATTTAACTAAAGGTCATGAATCCACAGAGGTCCAGCAGAGCTTTTCTGACTACGTGCCCAATAGACGTGCTCCTGCTTGAGCATATCCTATCTCTAATGCAGGAGCTGCCCTGCTGAACTCAGATTTTTTCCCTTCCAATCACCCTAATTGAAATTCAGCAAGGTGCTAAGAAGCCAAGAGCTTATTTTCTCAAAGAGGATTAATAGTTTCAGAATTTTCCATTTGGGAAAGTCTGAATCTTGAGAGATCAAGCTCTTCAGCAAGTACCTTCCAGCTGAAAGGCTGGTGTCTCTTGCAGTGCCCGGGGCTGGTTCTGCCAAGTCACTGGTCACCTTGGGACATGCAGTAGGGAGGCCTTCAGTCTGAAGTCTTTGGCAGTTTGCCCAAGAACAGAGATGGGCAGTTTCTCAGGCCTCAATTTCAAAAGGTACCAAAACCAACATGACCAGTTTAAGAACATGTCACGTCCCACTGGTCTGTGTGCATGCTTATCTTTAACGATGTGCTTTCAAAGGATCTTGGATAAGAACCAAAAGGAGAGCTTTGAAAATCCACTCATACAGAATAATGGTATTTAACCTAACCTGTCAGTTCACGCCATATCATCTTAAAGAATAATAAATAAGTAGTCGACATTCTTACAGTAACCCTTCACTATTCAGTACCAGGAGGCGAGGGGACATGTGCCTTCCCAGACATCAGGTATGCCTTGGTGGTGGTGGGAGTGTTTGGTTTTGTTTTTAAACTTGACGGTAGCAGTGGGGGGATGAAGTTAAAAGGCAATCATTCTGAGTCAAATGGTAAGGCCTAGGAAAACAGATGTGGGGTGTGTGCCCTGAGCCAAGATCAACTTCGCAAAACTCAAAAGATTAGTTCTACAAAAACTGGAGGGGGGAGAAAAATTATCCAGTCAGTGTTGTGATGGATGTGAGCTCAGAAAAGTCAAACAACAACAGAATCTGCAGCACAAAAATGTTAACATTCTGATGCCGTTATTTTGTCATAGGTAGGAAATTGTTTCAATAGTATCTGAAGGGTATTAATTACTATCTTCCTCTGGCATGAAATGGGGGGACAGAGGCTTTTGTTTCTCTGAACTGCTTCTGCACTCATCTCCAGAGCAAAATTGCCCTCCTGTTTAACAGCCTGAGCATATAGGGCTAATCTTTGTCTCCCTTTTCCTGGGATTTTTTTGTTGTTGTAGCAACCTTTTTCTGTCAAGAAAACACAAATAAAATGTTTCACTTCTGTCAATACTGGCAAAGTATCATACTCTGGGGCCTTTGAGCTGACCCCAGATATTGCAAACCAGTTCAGCACTAGGTTGTATTTGCCTGGTTTGCTTCTGACCTAGGTTCTGCATCCAGGTTGTGTTTCTTACGGTGCTGCTCTGCATGATGTGTCACTACTGGGGGCACCTCATCAACGATCAGCGATAGTCAAGGAGCTAAGAGCTTTTTCCCCAGAATGGCTATTGACTGTGAGGCATCTAAGCACACACACCAAATACTCACTGTCTCCTTAAAATGAACCAGTTTGGTGCACCCATTTTGAGCCCCTTGATGACTGGTTTCATCATAGTCAGTCTTGTTATGTTGACTTCAGAAGAGTGAATATATCTGGAATACAATTTTCAGGACAGCTATTCAAAACCTGATATGCTCTATCCTATGCCTCTGCCGTCTCTGAGAGTCAGAACAAGTTCAGCTAGGCCAGCATAACTGCAATAAACTCTTTTAAGCAGGTATTGATTTCTACCCTCCAGACTGCCAGAAGTCACGGTGGGATCAGTGAAAGAATCTTCTCATGTTCAGTACATCCCACAACCTGCCACTTTCAGCTTTTTTTGAGTGCCCTGCCAGGGAGGGAGGCCTCTTTCTATCCCCAGTGTGTCATCTGGTTCTCGCCATAGACCTATCAGGCGTGTGGAGACCTGGTTGAAAACAAAACATGTGTCAGTTATTTCCTGCATGCTGCACTGTATTTTGAAGGCTTTGCTCTTTGGCTGCGGATCAGCGGTGTTCCCATGCCACAGGTCTCTCCTCCTCAGCACAGAAAATGTTGCTAGCTCCATCCTCTGCTCTCGTTTCTCTTTGAAGTTTCTTCCTTTGAGTGCCCTGCATAGGTGTGCAGAAGTGCAACGGCTTCAAGCCCTAGCCAGCCAGGCTGCCCATATCCAAGCAAGCACTTGTTCTTCTGGCACTTTCCTGTTAGCATCAGTGTGTTTCTGGCTGTGATACCAGAACCCCTTCCCACAGCAAATTATCCTGTACTGGACATCTCCTTCCCTGGACTAGCCAGGTCTGTTGTTTTGAAAGTCCCATGACACAGCACAGTCTTGTTCCAGAAGACTCTTTCAACTGTTGCTGTACAGTATCTAGAAACATCACACGGTCCCTTACAGAAGAAAATGCAAGTTCTCTGTAAAGGTGACCCATAGCAACTTCAGCTTCTGCGTTAAAAGTCCTTCTGTGTTTTGCATCCAAACTCTTGGTTGTCATTGTTGACACCGCAAAAAAAAGCCTCCACTGCTGTTCACGGGGAGAAGTCCCCAGTCTGAGTACCGCATTTTCCTGGAATCTACACAGGGCTTGCAAATATTATTCTGTTTATTTCTCTAACACATGTTCTGAAGGCTCAGGGCAGTTTTTCAAGGCTTCCCACAAGCTAAACCAAGCCAAAGGTTCCCTGGCCGACAATCATCAATAATATTGAGCTGCTACTTGAACTCGGCTGTCCTTAGATGAATTGACAGCTGTTTCCTTCCAGGGGAAGATAACATCTTTGCTCTAAAAATGTGAGATGCCTGTTGTCTGGTCTCCTCTGCCTTTTTTAAGTTTTTCAGAGAAGCAATGGAAGGCATTTTTGCATTGTCCTGAGTCATTAATAGAGCATGTGCTTTGGAGCTGATTCTTCTTTTTCTTTTTTTTTATCATTTGTATATTGTTCCCTTCAATCTTCTTGTATTTAGATGTCCTCATTCTATGAACTTTGTATTTGTTGGGGTGCAGAACTACAGAGAAAGCTTTTTGGGGGGCTGAAACTAGAATTTAGACCTAACTTGATCTTTGCAGCTCTAAGAGCAGTGCAAAGTGGGTTTTGGTGTTTTGGTTCATGTGGAGGTTTTGTGGGGCAGGGAGGTGGCCTTGTTTTGTCAGTTTTTAAGAAACAAAAAAAGAAAAGGTACCAGCAAAACTGAAACAAAAGCCCAGCCAGGGGAATCGTAGCTCTGAGTCTGGATCTGGTGTTCTCTCCTGGTGGACACTGGTGCCTTTCTGAGAAGGGCTCAGATGCAGAAGGCTTGTTACCTTTGCGTAGGGACTCCCAAGGACCACTGAGGTCTGAGCTTGTTCCAGGTTTCTCGCAGGATGGAAATGCTAGAAGAAACTTATCTACCTGTCATCTGAGGAAAGGCAGGTCCTGCTTCCCTCTGTCTTCTCACTGGCACCAACTCTGCTCAGCTGGAGCAGTGCTTCTAGGGTAGTTACAGGAGCAGCTACCACTTTGGTAGAACTTGGCCTTACAGCTCTGAGGAGGGAATTTCTCAGAGTCCAGGGAGACACAGCGCTTCCCAGCCTCAGGCATAAGCACAGTCCTGGTTGCTGTATCTTCTTGTCCCTGGTGAGAGGAGGAGATATCCCTGTGCATCTCTAAGCCCGGTGTTCCCCAGGGCCCTGGGCAAGAGGCTCAAAGAGTCTTGCTTGCTCTCTGTGAGCTTTTACCCCACAGAGAGCAGTAGTTAAACCCCGCAGCCTAGAAATCCTTTGAACATTACTGTAGGCTGTAAAACAGGATGGGGAGACACTGGCCTCTAGTTGTATGTGTCCAGAGGTAAACCACTGTTCGTGCAGTCCTAGCCTCTAGTTCTTAGGATGAAATTCCTTTTCTGTGCCGGAAAAGTAGCAGCTCCAGCCTGCGGAAAGCTCATTTGCCACGCTTGGGCTGTGGGCTTCTTTTCCTCCACAGTAGCACCCGGCCTCTGATTGAAAAGGATGGCAGATGAGGCCCAGCCGGCTCAGTAAAACCCCTCTATCCCTCATTGGAATGCCAGACAAAAGAGCTGCATCTCTGATGGAGGGCTCAGGCTCATATCTCCCTCTGAGGAGAACCATTACAAAAATATTTCCCAGATATTTGGCTGGGCATCTCGCAAAACTATCCAGTTTCATGATGCTAATTTTCCCATTGTCTAGACAGTTGCAAATCCAGACAGCATTATCAGTGTGACCCTACTGCACACACAAAAGCCCGTGGTATTCGCAGGTATGTTCTTACCATGAGCTGCCTAGTGGTAAACTTCTGAATTGCTCCAAAGCGTCTGTACAAATCTATTTGGGTCCCCATTCCTCTGGCAGGGCTGGCATTTGATTCAAGCAACACTCAGCTGCGTAGATGCTCTGAATGTTGAACTTGGAGGATATAGCCCATCGCTGCCTACTATCTCCTGCACCCAGAAGGAAAACAAACTGTGCTCAGGGTTGGACAGTGCTGCGAGCCAAGCCTGGACATCCCTCCTTGGGACAGAGTCTCTTGCCGCAGTGGTGTTCCAAGGATGAAAATGTTCTTTTGCGGTTTGCATGCTGGAAACGTTCATGGAAAGACATTCTGGGGCTGTAGGCATATAGATGAGGTCCTGCTAGCCTGTCCTGATGATAAAATGATCTGTAGGCCTTTGTTCCCTCTGTCTGTCTTGAAATGTTAAGACCTGTGTAGAGGAACAGCACATTCTTGTTCTGCACATCAGGGGTGCCAGCCCCCATTTTAAGGCAGGCTGTAGCACCTTCCCCAGACTTTGGCATAATCAGTGGCTATATTTATAGCTTCTCTGTGATGCCAAGGGGCAAAAAATATAGTGGGAGCAGGAGCTGTATTTACAAAGTATTAACTTCTGAATGGAGATACTTAGCCAGCAGCAGCATTTCCCCTCCTTTCTCTCCTCTGAGTTGCAGAATTCTTCACTTCCTTCCCAGGGCCTCTTTCTGTATGTGCACAGCTTTCCTGGCCCACTGAAATGTGGG
>Ga0181612_108769_pt1 | contig 13096 bp, 8 predicted proteins | sample HoacroProtozoa21_FD_119630 | JGI IMG/M metagenome (GOLD analysis project Ga0181612, IMG submission 119630) | Hoatzin crop microbial communities from Cojedes, Venezuel. Combined Assembly of Gp0051906, Gp0051904, Gp0051908
GAGTGTCCACATGGGGGATTAATGCACTTTAACTTGTGCACATTAGTTTTGAAGCATTAGTTAATTAATCTTAGAAGTCTTGTCCCCATGCTAAGAAGTGCGCAGAGAGCTTCCAGAAATGTTGATTCCCAACGCGCTAATGAGTTAGTTCTTCTTGCATCTATCCTAATATGACATTTTCTAAAGAAACACATTCTGAAATATTTAAAGTTCAGTATTTAAACACATAATATCTAAACATGTGCAGTTCTATTCCTTTGCTTCTTTAAACTGCGAAAACACCATCTCAAATGGATGATGTATGTTGATGTCATAATGATGTCAGAAAAGAACTCACTCCAATTCAGTAAATTGCAATCATCTTCCAAAGGGGAAACATCACATAAACAGGATTAGGTATACGTTTTCCACACTATACTATGATTTCAGATAAGTATTAAAGCTATTACAATTGTGTTTGCCAAGTTAGGCTGTATCAGTGAAGAGCAAAGCAGTATGTGGTAATATCCCTGAGATCTGAGAATTTCTTCTGGCAACACAGTTGAATTTTATTAAAATATTTATATTCCAGAACATTTTTATTAATTTCTGAAACAGGCTTTTTAAAACATAATGCACAAGACATATATTTAGAACAGAAAACTAGTATTGCAAATAAACAATGAATACTGGTAGGTAGTATTGTTATTACCCAAAACAAAAATAATTCATCTAAAGCTGAGCAGAAATTGGATGTTGAAAATAACCAAATGGACATTAATTTAAATGGAGGCACTTCAAGATGAAAAAGGTGACAGAAATTACTGACTTTATTTATCTGCCATTATTTTCTTAAATGTTCATCTTGTCTGCAGCTGTTTGAATAGGAAGCTGTCTACCTTTAAATAGGGAACATTGCAAATTCTCTGGGGTTTTTTTCCCTGTTGCCTAACCTTACATTGTGGTATTGATAAAAGTAACCCTCAGATAAAACCGCCTGAAAAGATATGCTTGTTTCCTCCCATTCCGGGCCAAGACATATCCAAAACAGTACTTTAAAAACCCGTGTTATTAAGCAGATATTCATTTATCCCCTTGTATACTTTGTTGCTAGATTGTGGATCATGCAAAAAAAAACCCGCCAACAGAACAAAAGCCCAAAACAAACCTAAGATAAAGTCTGAAAGGGAAAAAGATAATTCTTTATTCATCATGCATGCAGAGTTGTCAGTTCATTAAAGTATACCTATAATTAAAAACTTAAGTTAATTAAGTTTTTAGTTTTTTATATTCTCGTTATCATAAAAGAGAAAAAAGAACAGTCTGGAGGGATCTTAATGTCTTACAACTATTGCTGGTTGGAAAACATCCCATCTTCTTTTTGTCTCCATGAAATAGTCTTACTGAAAAAAACAGAGCACTGCTTTTGAAGATGCAAACTAAGATGTTTTAGGCCACAATTTATACTAAAAAACAGTGTTATAAAAAAAATTTGTAAAGTACTTTTTGCAAAACGACAAAATATATTGTTAAACAACAACACATTGAAAAAATGGTAGTACTGGGAAAGTTTCAACATGCTTTACTCAGCACAGGAAAATTTAGCATTTAACTCATTTTAAGAGGTAAATCTTATTGGCTTTGGCAATAATTGCTATTGGCAGTTTTGTATTTATCACTACTAGCAGATTTTGCTGGTTTTTGCAGTAAGCTTCGGCATCTGAAGTTTCATCCAAAAAATGTTTCTAATGAACTTACAAGCTCAGAGGAACTCATGAAGAATGGACCCATGATGGTTTCTGCAGATCTGTCGGGAAAGACACTGTTGAAAGGAAGTCTTAGTTTTACAAGATCTTGTTTATATACTTTGTATCGATATCCAGATTGTGATAAATCAGGAAAGGCAGCTGACTTTATATTCATTTTGAATTTTCTATCTGAATGTAACCTTTACTTTTGTTTCGTGTGTTAGGTGTTCTTGTCTTTCTGGTTTCCAAAAAGAAAAGAAAAAAATCTATTATACGTTGCAGAGTTTAAGTTCTCTCACATTATTTCAAACCAAAATAGGGATGGATGGAGAGATTTGTTCTGTTTTGGTCTGATTTGGTTTGTCTTCTCTTAAGTATAACTCACAGCTTTTCTGAGCACAGCTTATTCACCAGAAAAATGAAAATATAGTTTTAAGTGAACTGTCAGACATGTGGGTTTTTTTCTTTCAGTTTCTAAAATTAATCTTCAGTTTTCCTGGAAATCTGTAGCACAGACATGGAAAACTTAGTAAAAAAAATCCCAACAGTACCCTTCCCCTCCCCTTTTTATTGGGTTCTTGGCACAGGGTGGCACTTCTGTGAAGAATCAAATCTCTCAAAGAAGATGACCAGTCATTTTCCAAGTGGCAATGGGCAGGAGTTCTGCAATGGTGGCTTCTGCTGGATCATGTGAGGGTCCCCAAAGTGCTGTTCTGCTGAATTCTTATGATTAGCTGGCCCACAGTCCTGTGTGACCAATGCAGCATGTGAAGGATCCATTGCTACCAATTATTAGCAATTGGTTACTAAACATCTCTTGATTGTCTTAATTATGTATAAAGGAATGTCCTGCATAAGCATTTCTTCATCTGCAGAGACAGTTTCTGCTGACTATTTACAAGTGTATTATCCATGTCTGGTTTGGTCAGTTCTGCAGCAGGAACCTCCTGGGGGGGTCTCTGGTCCTGCCGGGTTGTCCACCCAGGATGTTGATCAGCGCTTTGAAGCATACAAGTAGTGTCTGTCAGTTGGTCTAGGCACAGCAGGAGCTGCCTGCAGGAATCTCCAGGACTGAGAGTCCCACCTCGAGAGCTCCTGAAACAATTAGTGAAGCACTGTGTTGTGAAGGTGGCGAGGCAGTCAGGCGGTTGCCTCTTAACTTGGTGCGTTGTCTCAAGTCAGCCCATTATCTCTGTTCAGAGACTAGGCAGGGTGTTCCTAGGCTGCCCAGGGAATTAACGACTAAAGGCAGTGGATGTGCACACAGGCACACGAGATTCTTGATTTCCAGCTGCACCACAATTACAACTTTAGAACAAACCTGAATTTCATATTTATATTACACCTGTAACTTGAATTCTATAGCCCTTGACACAAATCTTTGCTATGAGGCTCATTGAAGGTAGGAAGAAACGGAATATCTCTTGCAAAGCTATGTAACGGTGAAGAAAAAAGAATTACAGAGGTGTTAGTATGTAAGAGACAAAATTCTCTGTTTTGGCATATTAAAACATAAGCATGAAAGAGAGGGGATTGGTATTTGCGTATTTCATTGTCTATTTTTATTTGTGTATCTGTCACTCCAAAATCTGGATAGAGCGCACAATAGAGATTAATTAAAATCCGAGTTACTTCAGAAAGCACTTCCTATAATAGAGCTGTATTAGTAAATTAGTTGTGACTAATGGTCTTTTGTAGATGGATTAGAAGAATGAATTAAAACATAATCTGAAATAACATTGATAGAAATTATGTCTAATAAATCCAAGGTAACTTCTATCCTTGACTGGAAATAGAATGCCATTATGCCATTGTGTGCTTCTACACCAACACAGACTACAAAAAGTAGCTGTGCTCTAGGCTGTCCATTTTCAAGAAATTCATTAGCAAGAATAATCAAAAGTGCAAATAATGCCCGCTTATCATATCATTGGATTCTGCCCACCAAATGCCCTCTGCTTGTGTCGTTCTTCCAAGGTATAAATTAAAATAATGTTATAAGTATGTGTATGTATGTACGTATTTTCTATATGTGCTACATTTTTATCAGTATGTAAGGGGTTGGTATAATTTAATTTATTACCGTGACAATTTACTACTACTCATCTGGTCAGAAAATTTCACCCCAAGTAATTTATTAAAAAGAGCTCAGTTTTTTCAGGTTTCAGATCCACCTAGAGGCACATGAGGTGTCCCTCTTAAAAGTTACTAGTGTAGGCTATTACCCACAGGATATTTTCGAGATTAGTTGCCATGTGAGAAATAACGCATGACATAATAATTTTATAAACATTTTGGTGGAATATAATAAATCTAAAGCAATATTAATTTACACCTCAAGCTGTTACATTCCAGAAATACTTCTAAATTAAGGTACAGCATTTCTTTAGAAGAAAAGATGACTAATAAAAGTATTCAGATTGCACATGTCAAGTTTCTGAAAGACCTTTCATGAATTAGCATTGCTTTGGTCTTCTCAAATTCCATTCGCAAGCTATCAAAGTCTATTCTGAAAGAGCATAGTAACAGTAGTAAGCTAAAAGCGACTCACAGCATTAATGCACTATTTGAACACCAACACCAAAGTTTACATTGGGACACACACAAAATTTAGCAACACTTCTTCCTTGCTTCCATAGCAAGCTTTTTTAGACTGAGCTCTTTTCAAGTCCCGAAAGCATCATGTATTTAGATACTGGAAGCAAGGGCAATTTTTTGAAAGAAATAGGTTTAAAGGGAGATTTGTATGAGGATTCAGCGATTGCTTGACACATAGGATTTGGGAAGCTGATGAAAGCACTAAGTAGTATGAAGAAAGTTCTAGGAGTGGGACTACATAGAAGATGAAATTCACTGCTGTGCGAAGGACCAGCGTAAAATCTATATATCACTTAGGTCTTACTTAATCCGTCAACATAGGGGTTTATATAGCTATGAACTGTTTGAAGAAATCACGATGGAGCTTAAGTGGGACTCATGCAGAGCACTGATCTTGTGCCAACTCATTGCAAAATGAGCACTTACCATATGGAGGAGGATTGTGGTGAGTCTTAGGAGTCATATGGAATATATATAATGAAATGAGAGTACAGGTATAGAAGAGGTCAAATGATGAAGACTTCGAAAGTGTAACAGGATGAAAGGAAAAATTATTAGGAAGTATAAAGAAAATAGCATTTCCAGATGTACCTCCTTTAAGTAGATGGTAAGTTATGACTCAGACTAACATAAAATGAAATTAAAAGAAAAGGAAAAATAAGGTCTCTAACACCTATCTTGTTTATACTAATCAGGGTTAGCTTTATCCTAATCAACAATCTTAGATTCAATCTGAATAATATTTCATTAGCTTTTCAGATCTACCTTTCCTGTCTAGGTCTAATTATATCTAATGGAATGTAGCTCAACTCACTATATTAAATCATTAAAAAAACCTCATCATTTTAAATGAGTATGGGGCCTTGGGAAAGAATAGTCCCTTCTTCTTCTAAGACCTAAAGGGCTTGCCCCAGATACTTGTCATCATTTTTCTCCAGCCTGTTGTATGCTTGAAAAGAAACTTAATATATCCATTTTCATTTGTAACCATCTATAAACAACTACGTAAGTACAAACATAAACATCTGTTCTAATCAATCCTCAGAGAAGGTTGCTTATACGCAGAAGTCTGCATTCTCTTACAGGGAGATATTCTTACAATTATAACACTTTTATATTATACTTTTTTGTCTGTTCAGTGTCTTTTACACATTGTATTATTTATAAAAGGGTTAAAGCATGTATTGAACTCTATTCAAATTGGCTATGTATGGAATTGCCAAAATAGTCACTATTCACACGTTGCAGACATTGGAAATACAGACATATATCACTTAAAGGATATTTGCCAGAACAAAACATATTAAAAAAATAAATTCAAAGAAGAAGTTCAAATTTTTAATTGTTTCCAAGCAGATTAGATCTCTGGACAGTGATAAGGAGCCTTTACTGGAGAATCCGCAGAAGAATGTGGCATACTGGTTGATCCCAGGCTAGATCCTGGATTTTTAGGAGAGCAGTGGGGCAGAAGATGGTGAATGGTGAAAGATGCTTGAACATAAGATAGGCTTGAGTAAATGTTACATCTGTATTTCATCTCTTTGTGTTTTGAGTAGCTGTAAGATGTGTCACTTTTTAAAGACTAAAAACACACTTCAAGAATTCCCAAGAATTTAAGGAATTCTGGGAAAGAGTTATAGAAATAATATTGCAGGTTTTATCACTGCTTATTTATCTTGCTGGCAACTATAGTTCTGTGACTATAGTTATGTGTGACTGTGGTATCATGAGCCTAAAGGAATAAAGCAGTAAAACATATTGTTCATGTTTTATGTAGTGAAGTTGGAGACTAGATGCACATATCTTAAGAAGGAAGGGAGAGACTCTACTGGGAAATTCTAGGGAATCTTGACTTGAGCTTAGATATTACATCTGCTTACGTGAAGAGGCACAGTAGTCATGTTAAGGTATTTATGCTGGAAAATGTTTCCAGCTCTCTGACCACTGAATAATCCAGCGCTATCATTAAGAAAAAAAGTGGTTAACATTAGATTTCTGGAAATGTACTATCATTTGTAGAGAAGAACAAGAGATGATTAATATAGTCTTTTGTTTGAGGGAAACTATTCAATGAGACAAAAGGCTGTTAAGCTAATTAACTAGGTATCAGTATTATTTGCTTTTTTCATGTTTGCAAACTAACTTTATTGCTGTTTTGTTCTTGTTATACTTGGCTATATATTGATGATAAGAGAACATAATTAACATGAAAAATTATACTGCAGTGGTTGGTTCTATATTTTGTAAATTTAGCATTGCCCTTTTTGGAGTCTTAAAGTTATTTCCCACTTGCGTTCAATAATGGACTTGCAGTCAGGAGCACTGTATTTGCACAGTTTTGTCAAAACAGTTTTATCTCTAAAAGATTTTTATCTACATTGGTGGAAAAGTTCTGTTTCTGTTTAAAATTTTAATGTAATTTCTTGCCTTCCTATCCAGGCAATATAAGATTTTTTTTCACTGATACTTCCTTGTTAGCTGTCTATTTTGCTTTTAGTGTGTAGATTTTATTTCATAAAATGCAAAGAGAAAATCCTTGAAATTAGTTATCTTCCTTTTAAATGGATGACACGAATAGCAACAAATTGGAACAATGTCCATGTATAAAATCGTGGAAGTTACTGTTATGTTATGCTACATGAAAAGCTATGTCCTAGCTACACGTAAAAGTGAATTGTTAAAAAAAAAAAAGGTTAAATGAACCTCAATAAATTTAGTAACATAAGAATATGTTCTTGATTCAGAAAAATTTATTTTCTTTACTAGCCTATATAAAGCTCTTATATTTTAAAACGAAAGTTAATACTTGTATAAATGAAGCCATAAGTGTACTAATAGGGTATATCTGTGTGTATATTTCCCAGGGTAAATGCATGATGATAGTACAATACATTGGAAAATCAGCAACACAACAGAAAACTCAGATTATGTTGGCAGTCTTCATTATTTCATTGTTTTTTGTTAAAACAACTGCAGCCTGACACAGAATTAGAGTATGTACAAAACTGCCAATACATTTGAAGTATACACATACATATAACACGGATAGCGATATATAAAGAAAGGAAGGAGAAATAATGTAGAGAATACCCTTTCATTTTTGGAAAGGAGAAATTCTGAGCTCTTCTTTCTGTTCACAATATGTTTACATTTTATCCAATAATTCTTTGCTGAAAAATTACTATCAGGCTCTAGGTTAGGGCCAGGATTAGGGCCAGGAACAGAGGCTCTCCTTTCCTCTCTTTTCATTTGCTCAGAAGATTCTCCTTCTCGCTGGGTGATAGGCAGGATTCCTCTTGCTTTTTCTCTGACGTCAAGTATCTTACATTTCTGATTCTCGTCACCCAGCTTCAGGAGCAAGAGCAGACAATACCTTGCATGCAGTCTAGCTGTCTGAGCAGTTACTATGAGAAATCAAGTATCTATTTTCAGCTTCCCAAGAGAATGCTCTAATTACCAAGCTATCAAGAAACAGATTGATCGTAGCAGCTCCAATCCCCATATTTTTTTAAGAAAACAGTGATGTACTTTTCCTGCAGAGCTAACCTATAGGAATCTCTTATGTGCGTTTTGTATGTTTGGGAGGCATTTTATGGTCTGAATTCCAGATTTCCGTGACATCTATTTTAGGCTTATAGGTGACAGTGTGAAATTTGGCCTTTCTTCATCATTTCCTGTTGGTTCCTTATATAACATTCTGCTCAGTGCACTGAATGTCAGAAATCCCATGCTTACTGGCCAGCTATCTCCATGCCTTCTAAAGAGAAGTTGGCCACCTTGCCTGGACTGTGAATTCTGTTTCTAAATTCCCTCCAATGTGTATGTCTTGATCAGGGTCTCACATGTCGCTTTAATTTTACACACCTTTTAGGTACATACTTATTGGGTGTGTACATAAGTCATGGCAAATTCAGAATTTTAGTTACAACTTTCATATTGGAAAAAAGGTAGATTAAACAGCAGGGAGCCTAGTGTTAACGTGCTGAATTGAGTAGTCAGAAGTCAACAGAGAGCTATGCATAAAATTTTTTCTGACCTTGGGAAGGTCACTTAAGTAAAAATATTCAAACCCAAGTGTTTAAGACTGCATACTTAAATCAACATTTTGATGTCTGAGTGTCTTAGGTTTTCTTGGCAATAGCTAGGGCTGTGAGGGACCACTTCTGACAAGCAGACTATTCATTGTAATGTCCAGGTAATAGTTTAGTTGTATAATTCTATGCATGAATGGTTTTGTCTCATTATCTGTTATCAGATTGTCTCCTGGAAGACAGATTTCCCCTTTGAGGTTCTCCAGATATCTTCACCATTTGTTGGTTTGAAGTTTCCTTTCACCTCAATAAAGAGGAAAAGGAGTTAAAGAATATGAATCCTAAGGACTCAAACAATATACAGGGACAAGTATATTTCAGCTATGTATATGCATATTCTCTACAGCCTTTTTAACTTTTATTAGCATGGGCTTTTCCTGTTAGCCACTGTATGAATAACCTATGGTTATTCAAAGTAATACACCCTTAAAGTTTATCCGTGTTCCTGTAGGTAGTCCTGAGGGTTATAGTAGGAAAATGCCCCTGGACCTAGCCTTCCATTTATAGCTGATGATTTTAAATCTCACTCCTGTTGCCTTACCAAGCTGAAAAATTCAGTACCTATAAAGCATAGTGCCTGCTTCCGAGGTAATGTTCATTGCATTTCCATACCTTTTCCTGATAGTGAGTAGAAATTACGTTCTATTTTCAGCTACACACCATCTGTCCATTTAGAAAAAGAGAATATCCTCCGCACAACGGTCTGGTCCTCAGGAGATCAGAAGTTCAATTTTATATTCTCTTTTCCTGTAGGAATATTCAAATGTGTACTAAGCAAGATGCTGATCTTCACTTCTTTTTTAATATACTTTTCACATCCTCCTCAGAATTCCATTTTCCCTGATTTACTTAATTTTACCTTCACTCCCCTCTTTCTCATAATCTTATGATGACATTTTCTTTGACAAGGGGCTGGATACTCCTTCACTTGGAGACCAGCTGAGAATGTCTAATGACTGGAAAGGTTTTCTGGGAGTTCTCATAAGGCTGCCAGCACTGAAGAGATGGCTAACATAAGCACTACTGTATTCAGCTGAAGAAGTCACAAAACAGTCATCTCTGTTAAAGATTTATTTTGTGTGGTGAATACTGAAGCTAAATCCTTTGTTATTATCTTGATCATAAAATGTTCATGGGCACATTACTTATGTTTACACAGTTCCCCTATAAAAGAAGAGTATCTGCTTTCCTAAAAGACCTTCCTTCTTTCTAAAGGTCAAAAGGAGTCACTACCATTCTGACACTGTGCACTGACAAAATAGATCAGAAAACGCTATTATTAATTACTATGCATAAATCTGTGCATGTTTTAAAAAGTGCTAGTGGCTAAAGCTTGTTTGTAGCAAGAGCCATAGTTGTGTAAATGCTGAAAAAGTACCTTTCATAAAATCACAGGAAGCAATCAAGAATATTGTTTATTTACCCTTTTGCAACAGTGAAAATGCCAAGCTGCCAGTCCGAATCCAGGCAGTCCTGCATTCTGGAATGAATTTGTTTTTGCAGTTCAGTCTTGCCACACTGCTACAAAAGACTGTGGGAGATCTCAGCATCCACCTATCACTGTTCTTTTTTCCTTCTGTTTATATTTTAAATTATGTTTCTTCTTAGTTACTATCTCATGATTCCCAAGCAATGCCATAATCCTGTGCATTTGACATTACAGTCATGTTTGGGAAGATGAATTGTCATGAAACAATGAGATGTAGTGTAACAAAAAAAAGCTGGCAGTCATAGTAGTGTCCTTAAAAGATGAGTTACTTCTGTGGTATTTACACGTATAAGTTGTCATACTTAGTAAGCATAAAAGAAGAATTCAGATAGTCAAACAACATGTTATTTTCATGCTTCAAAAAAATATTATACTGATGCAGTCACTTAAAGAGGCACTTGCTGAGATACTTTGGTGCCCAAACATCCAAGGGGTCTACAAACCTCTGGAAGCATTTATAGAAGTGCCTATACAAGTTAGGCATTGGTGTCCCTCAGAAAATAATGGGAATTTGGACACATGTATGCATACTTTTTAATTTAACTGCCTAGCTGAATACCTAAGCACTACAAACACCTTTGCAAATTGGTCATTGTGAGACTTCTCTATATTTGTTTGTTAAAATCTTGATCTTGCAGCTACTTATGCCTGAGCAGATACCTACGTATTTCAGTGAGGCTTTCTATCCTGGCGTCCGCAAGGGTCTGCCAATGTGCAACAGACTGCAGGAATTGAAAATGTAATTTAGAGGCATTCAGTCTCTGTCAAGTTCTCACAAAGGAAATGGAATTGAGGGGGTAAAAATTTGGGCTGATTTCGTTCAGACATTTTAAAAGATATTAAATCAATATGGAGGAATAATAAATAAAACTTGGTGACAATTATGCTCTTGCTTGCTTTAAAAAAGTTAGTATGGCTATAACTAAGTCCTGAATGCTTGAAAATGAAATATCAGTAGAAAGAAAAGGTTGCAGTGTAGAAAGCACATCAGAAAAGATGTGGAAACGCCCAGGGAAACTTGACTGAGCAAAAGAGATTTTATTCGTCCCCCCCTCCAATGAACAGGTAACTTTAACTGATACATTTTCTCCTACCTCTTGCATAAATGCTCAGAAAAAGACCATGGCACGAATCCAGTGAAATGCTTGGACATGCACTAAAACTTAAAGCATGTATGTTTCCTCATTGACCTTGCTGAAGCTGCTCATGAGTCTAAAGTTCCTCTCTCTATTGAGACCAACAAACATGGCAGCCAAAGGACAGATTAAAGATAAAGATTTTGGGAAGTGCAGTCTTCACTTCTGGGGCTAGTGAAGATAACTATATTAATCAATGGTGGTTAAGCTCCTGCATGATCCAATTTCTCCAAGGTTCTTTTTTTCAGAACAAGAAATACTTAAGTCCCAGTAGTACAGCCAGAAGAGTGAGTAAGACCTCTGTGCCCAGTATTTCAAGATATATTTTTTCTTTAAAACCTTTGCCTGGAATATTATTTAAAAAAAAAAAATTGGTAATGCAGCACCAAAATTATAAATAGAATAAATTATGAGATATAACTGTTGTAAGCATTAAATCCTCTTTGACATTATGCTCACATCTGTGTCTGATCATGAAATTGTTAAAATTAAACACAATTATCTGTAAGACAGCTAGGTTACTTTATAAAATTTAACCTCATTAGTACATGCTTTTTGAATTGTATGTCTCTACATCTGAATTATGGACTGTCTCTAAATTCCTTGTGAGAGTGTGTTCAGAAAGGACTATGAAGTGTTGAGGTGTTCTTGTACACAAAAAAAACCCCCAAAACCAGAAGTGTCACAACATTTTCCAGTGTTCTTTTTGATAGTGAAGTAAATTGTAAAGTTTTACATTAGCACCATGTTCCATTAACAGCAATACAAAACATTTTACCATAATTGAAATAAAAAAGCCTTAAAATCTTCCAGCATGCAATCCCTGAACTCAGGTAGCCTAAAGGTGTCTTCTGAAGAGTCAGCTTCTATCTGTTGGGTTCTGTGAGGAACAAAAGGCAACCTATACTGCCTTGATAAGAAATTAAATACTCGGTGTTGGATTACACATCTGTTATGGAAGGTGGCTGAGCCACTGTTTTGGTAAGACACACTTTCACCATTCTTACAGCTACTGTGATTTTGGTTTAGTACATTTTAAAAAAATAGGATACAGTCCTCTTTTGGTTTTGAAAGCAGGCTACTCCTTTTGCGAAGGAGCAGCGAGTGTAAATTTTAACTTTCACCTAATCCCAGCCGCTTTTGAAATGTTTATGCATTGAGATCCAGAGCCGCAGTGAACATATATTGTAAACATTACCTAAGAAAGCTAGTCTTTTAACATTTTTTAAGTTAGGTGTCTTTTGTTTCTGAAAAGCTAATATACAAACTAACAACAGTAAAGATGTCCAGGTTTCAATGAAATATATTTCATAAATTAGCTTATCATTGCACTGATTTAGCATGCCTAGCAGGTGAAAGACAAAAACATGTGTTATCTTCCCTAGGGAACCTTCAATGAATGTCATTCTAGCTTCATATGTCTTTCTTCTCTCCCCTTCTTGAACTGATATAAAATTCTAATGTGTGCCCTCTGGTTCCATCTTCATTGAAATCTAGCAAAACCGCTGAAGGTAAGATAGTGGCAATGGTGCATGAAAAAAGGGAAAAGGAATACAGTGATTCATAGCATACTTGAAGAAAGTTGCAGTTGTTAACAGCACTACTTTTGTATGTAGACAGGTTAAAATGTGTCATATATCACTGTTGAAAATAAAGTTATTCATCTTGGCTATTTTCTCAAAGTTCAGAAAAAAAGGCAGTAAAACCTATGCCATGTGTATCTTTAAAAATTATTTCACATGTCTGTGAAAACAAACCGATCCCATTGCTCCCAATGGTAGCAATAGTAAAGGCAGCATTTTTACATGGATTTGCTTGTGTAATTTCTGTAGTTTTGAATACTGATTGCTCTTTGTTGAAAAGCTTCCGCATGTGTTCAGTCCTCTTTTGTCCACAGACATCTGAGTTACTAACATACAGTGACTTTTTTTTATTTTGCATTTTCCTTGGAAATCGTCATTGAAAGTAGACATGAAAAACATCCAAGAGATCATCGCTGTCAGAATTTTAATTTATAGGCACCACATGGTCAAAGGTTCTCCTGTAATATAATAA
>Ga0181612_158161_pt1 | contig 13096 bp, 10 predicted proteins | sample HoacroProtozoa21_FD_119630 | JGI IMG/M metagenome (GOLD analysis project Ga0181612, IMG submission 119630) | Hoatzin crop microbial communities from Cojedes, Venezuel. Combined Assembly of Gp0051906, Gp0051904, Gp0051908
CCGGCCGCTGTAAGGAACTGCTCCTGCCGGGGGTTACGGTGATTTTGGAACATTCCGACGATCCCAAGAGAAAGACAGCCTATGACCTCATTGCCGTCTATAAGGAAGGCTTCGGCCTCATTAATATGGATTCCCAGGCTCCGAATAAAGTGGTAAAGGAATACCTGGAATCCCAATCTTACGATTACATCAAACCGGAGTACACCTACGGGGAAAGCCGCATTGATTTTTATATGGAACAGGGAGATCGCAAGATTCTCATGGAAGTAAAGGGATGCACCTTGGAACGGGAGGGTGTAGGGTATTTTCCAGATGCTCCCACAGAACGGGGCGTAAAGCATATTCATGAATTGATCCGTGCGAAGGAAGAAGGATATGAAGCCGCCCTGGCATTTGTGATTCAAATGGAAGGTGTCCGGGAAGTGCGTCCCAACATCGAGACACATCCGGCCTTTGGGGAGGCCATGAAAGAAGCCCGGACCGCGGGAGTTCGAATCCTTTTTTACCTCTGTCGTGTGGGGGAGGACTCTCTGGAGATTGTGGAGGCACTGGAATCATAAGTGCTCCGGCGCGGCTCATTGCCTATTTTCTGGGGCTTTTTATTATGACTATCGGTATCGCCCTTTCGGTAAAAAGCGACCTGGCGGTATCCCCGGTAAGTTCCATTCCTTACACCATTACTTGTGTCTGGGGGTTGGAAATGGGAAAAGCCACCATTGTATTTCACTTTGCACTGGTGGCGCTTCAGTTCCTTTTGCTCCGGAAGAATTTTAAAGTGAAAAATCTGGCCCAGATTTTAATCGGGATTGTCTTTGGATATTTTACCACTTTCTGTAATTATCTGGTGACTTTTTTGCCGGATCCGGAGAACATCGGAATCCGTCTTTTTATGATGTTGCTTAGTACCCTCTTTATTGCAGCGGGCATCTTCTTTTATATGTCGGCGGACATTGTACCTCTGGCAGGCGAAGGAGCTATGCAGGCGGTAAGCAAGGTGACGGGCATTGAATTTTCAAAGGTAAAAATCGGCTTCGACGTATCCATGGTGGTAATTTCCCTGGTGACCTGCCTGGCACTTTTGGGAAACTTCGGAAGTGTGGGCATCGGCACCATTATTGCGGCGGTACTGGTAGGTACGGAGCTTGGAATGATTTCCCGGCTGTTTGCTGATAAGCGGGACCGCTGGCTGGGAAGAAATGTGGTTGTAACCACAAATGAAAATCAATTCGTTATAACCATTGCCCGGGAATACGGCAGCGGTGGCCGGGAAATCGGCCGCCGGGTGGCAGAGAATCTTCACATTCCTTACTACGATTTGGATGTAATGCGGGAGGCGGCCCGGAAGCTGCATTTGGCTCCGGAGGCTGCGGAGCGTTCCGACCAAAGTGTAAAAAACGCGACGCTTCAGTCCATGTACTACTGGTATGTGGCAGGGGTGGACGAGGGAGAACTTCCTATGGTGGAGCAGATTTTTCATGCCCAGTCTGAGTTTATGAAACGAAAGGCAGAAGACGGCCCTTGTGTGATTGTGGGCCGCCTTTCCAATTTTGTCTTAAAGGATGTGCCGGGAATCAAGGTCTTCGTGGGAGCGGATCAGGCCTCCAAGGTACAGCGGATCATGGAGCGGGACGGCTTAAATGAAAAGCAGGCGATGAAAAAGATTAAGAAGGTGGAGGCCGAGCGGGAGAATCACTGCTATTATTTCACTCATACCCACTGGAAAAATATGAGTGCTTACGATTTATACGTAAAATCCGATATGCTGGGAATTGAGGATACCGCCAAATTTATTTCCATTCTGGCAGAAAAAAATTTTAACTTCCTGTAATTTTTTCAAATTGCCTGCGTCAGTATAGGTGTAGGGCAATAGAAAGGAACCTGGCATGGAAGACGAGAAGATACTTGCGCTGTATCAAAACAGAAATGAAGACGCCGTGGTACAGACCCAGGAAAAATACGGCAGTTACTGTAAACGAATCGCCGCTAATATTCTGGGAAATCCTGAGGATGTGGGAGAGTGTTTAAATGACACCTGGCTTCGGGCATGGAGGAGCATTCCTCCGGAAGAGCCGAAGAATTTTAAGGCCTTTTTGGCGCGCATTACCCGGAATCTGGCTCTGGATGCCTACCGCCGTATGAATGCGGAGAAACGGGGACGCTCGGGAGCCACCCTTTGTTTGGAAGAGTTGTCGGAGTGCTTCGGTAAGGACGATGTGTCGGAGGCTTTGGACCGGGAGATTCTGGTGGAAATTTTAAACGACTTTCTTTCGGAACAGGATAAGCGGGACCGGGGGATGTTTGTGGGCCGTTATTTTTACGGCAGCACCTTGGAGGAACTTTCCAAACAATACGGGCTTTCAAAGAACCACGTTTCTGTTACCCTGCATCGAATGCGAAAAGATTTAAAAGACGTATTGGTTCAGTTGGGATAGAAAGGGTTGGTTTTATGAGCGAACAGAAGGAAAAAGAACTGCGCCTTATGGAGGCTATGGGAGAAATCTCCGACGCCTATATTGAAGAGGCGTTGGAAAACAACAGAAAGACAAAAAAGAAAAAATGGAAGTTATGGGCCGGGGCTGCGGCAGCAGTGCTTGCTCTGAGTATTCTGCTTCCCAATTTAAATGCCCAGACGGCCTATGCTATGGAGCAGATTCCCGTGTTGGGTGCATACTTTCAGGCGGTAACCATTCGGGAGTATACCGAGACGGCAGATGCGGATGATGGAAATTACGAGATTTCCGTGGAAGAGCCGGCACTGGTGGCTGTGGACGAAGAAGGGTCCGCAGCGTATGAAGAGGCAAACGAACAGATAAATGCCTGGACAGAAGAGCAGGTGGCTTCTTTTAAAGAGGCAGCTGCCGAAAGCTTCGGTACCACACCTTCTTCTCTGGAGGTGGATTACGCCATTGTGGGAAATACGGACCGGTATTACAGCATCCGGCTTTATGCTCTGATGACCTCTGCGGACGGCTATGTGTTGAATAAGTATGTGGTTTACGACATGCAGAATAAAACCATGGTGACCTTAGCAGATCTTTTCTCTGATGATTCGTATGTGGATACCATCAGTGAGGAGATTAAGGAGCAGATGCGCGCCCGGATGAAGGAGGATTCTTCCCTGTCTTATTGGATTGACAGCGAGGATCCCGTGGATGACTTTACAAAGATTTCGGAAGATCAGGATTTTTATATTAATGAAGAAGACGAGTTGGTAATTTGTTTTAATGAGGGAGATGTGGCTCCTTCTTACATGGGTGCTGTGGAATTTGTTATGCCATCTTCTGTCTGGAGTGAGTAATTATTTCCGTGAAAATAATCCGTGAAAACAATCAAAAATCTTTCTTATTTTACTTCCTCTTTACATGGGAGCCCTTGAAAACAGGGCTCCTTTTTTATGAAAGGTAAAATACACACCTGGGAATAAAATCACATCCGCCAAAATATGCAATTATTTGTCAAAAATGACCAAAAAATGTTTGCATTCGACCACGATTATGATATGATTTTTACATCAATTGTGTTCAGTGTGTGAACACAAGTAGAGAAAGGGAGGATTTTTTCTATGAAGAAACAGATTGCAATTGCACTTGCTATGGCAATGGCAACCACCACTGTGCTGGCAGGCTGCGGAAGCTCCGATTCCGCAAGCTCCGGTTCATCCAGCTCATCCAGTTCTGAGGAAGGCATCGTTTTATTAAACGGTAAGCCTGAGATTGATGAGCAGATGCAGGCACTTGCAGCAGCTTACACCGAGGAGACCGGCAATGCTGTCGAGGTTATGACCATCGGCGGTAATGAGACGGCTTCCGCTAAGCTGAAGGAGTTATATCAGGCAGGAGAGATGCCCGATATCTTCGTATGCGAAGCAGTGGACTTCGACACATGGTCCGGACAGCTGGTTGATATGAGTGATCAGCAGTGGACCGAGGACACAGACGTTGAGTATGTGAACGATGAAGGCACCATCGGATTCCCCTACATGGTAGAGGCTTGCGGTCTTGCTTACAACGCTGACATCCTTGAGAAGGCAGGCATTGATCCTTCTACCTTAACCGGTCCGGATGCTTATGCTGAGGCATTTGCTACTCTGGATTCCATGAAGGATGAGCTGGGACTTACGGCTGTTGTTGGTTACAACGTTAACGCTACCGACGTAGGTTGGTCTTCCGGTACTCACATCTTCGGTCAGTACCTGGATGCAGGTTTGGATCCCTCTGATACCACTTACATTGATCTTTTAAATGAAGATGGTTCTTTGGATGTCGAGCGTTTCACCGCATTCGGCGAGTTCATCGCTCTTCTGAATCAGTACACCGACAGCGCATTAATTACCGGTTCCTATGATGATCAGGTTCTTGGTTTTGCTTCCGGTCAGTATGCATTCGTTACCCAGGGTTCCTGGATTGGCGCCACCTTAACCGGCGACGATGCTGAGGCTTATGAGGCAGCTGGTTCCTTCGAAGTTGGTTTTGCTCCTTATGCATTCATTGATGGTATTGACACCATCTTAAATGAGCCCACCTCTTACTGGGCATGCTACAAGGATGGCGATGTAGAGGCAGCTGAAGAGTTCCTTCAGTGGTGCTCCGAGGATTCTGCACAGCAGATGTTCGTAGAGGATATGGGATTTGTATCTCCCTTCACGGATTGTGCTTACACCTCCACTGATCCTTTTGCAACAGCAGTTACTGAGTGGCTGGCTGACGGCAAGCATTCTTCCTATCACACCTTCTTTAAGAAGGATGGTCTCTGGGAAGCTACTTCCGTAATCTTCCAGAACTACGCAAAGGGTGACTATGCATCCGCAGAGGAATTTACCGAGGCAATGCAGGAGACTTGTACAAACTTCTACGCTGAGTAATATTTCCGCAAAATTGAGGGGTGGCGGTTCGTTACGGATCGCCGCCCTTTTTTAAAAAAGAAAAGGTATTTTTAAAAGGGAAAAAGGAGGGGCTTATGGCAAATAATGCATCGAAAAAAGCCGTATCGATTGCCGTTTTGCTGATTGGAATCATAAGCCTGGTAGTGGCATTGATTTTGGACTTTACCGGAAGTGATGTATCTTTCCGGGGAGGCCTTTTGGTCATCGGCATTGTGGCAACGCTTCTGGGAATGTTTTGGTATCCCACAGAGAAGCATCATCGTCAAATTGTAAATTTCGTATTTTTGTTTCCGCTGTTGTTTACATTTGCGGTAACTGTAATTATTCCGTTAGTCTTAGGTGTCGGGTATTCTTTTACGGATTGGGACGGTATTAAGATTAACGAATTTGTGGGACTGGACAATTATATTAAGGCGTTCCAGCAGCCCAGCTTTTTATATTCGATTGTACTTACTGCGTTGTTCGTAGTGATTAATATGATCCTGGTGAATCTGGTGGCCTTTCTTCTGGCACTGTTATGTTCTTCCAAGATGAAGGGCGTGGGATTCTTCCGGGCAGTATACTTCCTTCCGAATCTAATCGGCGGAATTGTACTGGGTTATATCTGGCAGTTTGCATTTTCCAAGGCGCTGATCGGTCTTACGGAAAAGATTTTCGATATGGAGTATTCCGTTCTTTCCGAGACCAACCTGGCCTTCTGGTGCATCATCATCGTATATGTATGGCAGTACGCCGGATACATTATGCTGATTTATATTACAGGTTTGAACACGGTACCCCGTGAGGTGCTGGAGGCTTCCGCCATTGACGGAGCCAATGCATGGGAGACCTTATTCCAGATTAAGATTCCCATGATTGCATCCACCATTACCATTTGTACATTCCTGACTCTGACCAATGCATTTAAGATGTTCGATGTAAACCTTTCCTTAACCGGCGGCAATGGTTCCGTGGATAATTTCATGGGCACCAGCCTTACCAACGGTACGGAAATGCTGGCATTGAATATTTACAGCACCGCCATTAACAAGAATAACTACGCATTAGGCCAGGCTAAGGCAGTATTGTTCTTCATTATTCTGGCAGTGGTATCCATTGTTCAGGTTCGGATTTCCAATAAGAAGGAGGTGGAGATGTAATGAACAGAGAAGAAAAAAAGTCTGTAAAAGTCATTAAATTTATCATCGCCCTTGTTATTGCAATTTACGTATTATCACCCTTTTATCTTTTGGCAGTAAATGCTTGTAAGGCACCTTTGGCCATTACCCAGAGCCCTGTGTCTGTGGCCGGTGCCAGTATCAGTCAGCTTATTTCCAATCTGGACGAGGTGATTCATAACGTTCATTTCGAGTTCTGGTATGCCTTCGGATCTTCCGTTGTAATTACGGTGGTATCTCTTGTGCTTCTGGCACTCTTTGGAAGTATGGCGGCATGGGTTATTTGCCGGAATAAGACCAAGTGGTCCACGGCAATTTACTTTATTTTTATTGCCTCCATGATTATTCCTTTCCAGGCAGTTATGCTGGCATTGATTTCCACCTTCCGTGATGCCGGTAATTTCGTAGGACTGGCCATGCTTCGTTCCATCCCCGGAACCATCTTTGCATACTGCGGATTCGGCGGAGCCATGACGGTATTTATTCTGACCGGTTTCATTAAGGGCATTCCTTACGAACTGGAAGAGGCAGCCTTCATTGACGGCTGTCCTCCGGAGCAGGTGTTCTTCCGGATTATTTTCCCGCTGTTAAAGCCGGTTATCGTAACGGTTACCATCTTAAATGGTATGTGGATCTGGAACGATTACCTTTTGCCGTCCCTGTTACTGGGATCCTCCAGTGAGGTAAAGACCTTGCCGGTGGCTATTCAGTCCTTTGTGGGTTCCTTCGTGGTTCAGTGGAATCTGATCTTGTCGGCAGCCCTTCTTACGGTGGTGCCCATGGTGATTATTTTCCTTCTGGCACAGAAGCAGATTATTGCAGGTATGGTAGACGGCGCTATTAAATAGAACCGAGGCAGACATGCATTTATTTGACATCAACGGTCCTTTAATGGACGCCCTTCGGAAATTATCCGACATTGTTTTATACAACCTTCTTTTTATTCTCTTTTCTTTGCCCATCGTCACTGCCGGGGCCGCCATGGCGGCCCTGACAGAGGGGATGCAGCAACTGGCGGAACAGGGATATTTAACTGAAGGTGTGTGGAAGGGATTTTTACAATCCTTTCGGAAGCATTTTAAAGAAGCAACCAAGCTTCATCTATTGATTCTCTGTTTGGGTGTGGTGGTTTTTGCCGCACTGAAAAGTTTATCTCTCATGCCGGAGGCCATGGCGGATTTTTATCTGATTAGTGTCTGTGTCATTATTGGCCTATGCGGTTTCGGTTTTCAGTATGTGTATTCTCTTCTGATTCGAAGAGAAATGAGTTGGAAGGAAGCGATTAAGACATCGTTTCTTCTGGGAATTGCCAAGTTGCCTTGGACGCTTTTGTCCCTGGGAGTTATGGTGGGATTTATATACATTACGCTTTTTATGAGGGATAACGCATTTTATTACGGAACATTCTACTGGATTGTGGCAGGATTCGGTATTCTGATCTATATAAACAGTTTCTTTTTCCTAAAGGCTTACAAAGGCGTATACGGAGAATAAATCGAGGTACGCGAAAGCGTACCTTTTTTTATAAGAGGGCGGCCGGGAAAAAGGAAAAGGGGAAGGGTTATGAAATTAAACGAAACGTTTCAAAAGCGTCTGGAAAAATGCTACGACGAACTGAAGTGGCTGTATATGGAGCTCTACGATGAGGCTTCCTTCGGATATTTTGTGGGGATGCTGGAGCGCATGTATAATGCCCGAAGCGACGCATTAAAGGAGTGGGATGATGCCCGGCAGATTGTGCCGGATTGGTACCGGGGCAATGATATGTTGGGAATCATGCTATATGCGGATCATTTCGCCGGTGGTCTTTCCGGGGTGGAGGAACATCTGGATTACCTGAAGGAGCTGGGGATTAATTATCTGCATCTTATGCCCCTTTTGGATGCTCCCAAGGGAAAGGATGACGGTGGGTATGCTGTCCGGGATTTTAAAAAAGTAAATCCACGGCTGGGTACCATGAAGGATTTAAAAGCTCTGACCCGGGCTTGCCACGATAAGGGCATGGTGGTGTGTCTGGACTTTGTAATGAATCACACCAGTGATGAGCACGCCTGGGCAAAAAAGGCAAAAGAGGGAGATCCCACCGCCATGTCCCGGTATTTTTTCTATGATAACTGGGATATTCCGAATATGTACGAGGAGACCATGCCTCAGGTATTCCCCCAGTCGGCTCCCGGGAATTTTTCCTGGTGTGAGGAAGTAGGAAAAGTGGTTATGACCACATTTTATCCTTATCAGTGGGACCTGAATTATTACAATCCCATGGTCTTTAATGATATGACGGAGAACATGCTGTTCCTTTGTAATCAGGGAGTGGATGTAATTCGCCTGGATGCAGTGCCTTATATATGGAAGGAACCGGGGACCTCCTGCAGGAATCTGCCCAGGGTTCATACTCTGTGCCGCATGCTGCACCTGGCTGCGGATATTGTATGCCCCGGCACACTTCTTTTAGGAGAGGTGGTTATGGAGCCTTCCAAAGTGGTACCCTATTTCGGCACGCCGGATCAACCGGAATGTCAGATGCTTTATAACGTTACTACCATGGCCACTACCTGGCATACTGTAGCTTGCCGGGATGTACGGCTTTTAAAGCATCAAATGGGAATTGTATCCGCCCTGCCCAGAGAGGATACCTTCTTAAATTATCTCCGGTGTCATGACGATTTAGGCTGGGGGTTGGATTATGATTTCCTCCGAAATTTTGGCATGGAGGAGGTAGCCCACAAGGCTTTTTTAAACGACTATTTTATCGGGCGGCTTCCCGGCAGTGATTCCCGGGGTGTTTCTTATAATGATGATCCGGCTCACGGAGATGCCCGGCTTTGCGGTACGGCTGCTTCCTTCTGTGGTGTTGAGGCGGCAGAGTACGAAGGGGATAAGGAAAAGCGGGACCGGGGGATTTGTCTGGACTTAATGCTTCATGCATTTCTTTTGACTCAAAGCGGGATTCCCCTTCTTTACAGCGGAGATGAGATTGCCCAGCTTAATGATTATTCCTATGAGAAGGATCCGGAACTTGCCGGTGATACCAGAAATATTCACCGCAGCGATTTTTCCTGGAAGGACGCGGCCGGGCGAAAAGGCAGAGACAGTCGCCAGGGTAAAATGTACCGGGGTCTTCGAAAATTAATCGACATCCGAAAGCGGGAGGAGGTATTTTCCTCTCAGGCAGATGTGTGGGTGGTGGAGACTTACAATGACAAGGTTTTAGGCATCGGCCGCTATTATAAAAAGAAAAAGCTCATTGCTCTTTTTAATTTTTCGGATTATGATGAAGTAGCCTGGATCGACGAACCGGAGGCGTACAAGAATCTTCTGACGAAAAAGAAGCAAAACGCATCCGGCGTCACCGTGGGGGCTCATGATTTTATCTGGATGATGACGGAGTATCGTTAGGGGAGTTAGAGTGGGAGCAAATCACACATATCGTATTTTGTACTATTACTGGGGTGAGGTGACTTACACCGATGGCTTATCTACCTTAAAGGAGCAGGGCCATGAGGTGGAGGTTTTTTCTCACCCCTTTTCGGACTATTTTGAAGACGAAGAATTTGCCGGGGCCCTTTCCAAGGTCCTAAAAAAAGGCTTCGATTTCATTTTCTCATTTAATTATTTTCCTATCTTGTCCGAGGCGGCAAAGGATGCGGACATTCTGTATGTATGCTGGATCTATGATTCGCCTCACTACACATTGGATGCATTAAATCTATCGAATCCCTGTAACCGGATTTTTCATTTTGACCGGAAGGAAGTAAGTCGGTATAAGGCTCTGGGAGTGGAGCATATTTATCACTTTCCGCTGGGAGTAAATTGCCGCCGTCTGGAGCAGCTTACCGGCAAAAATAATAAAACAGTGGATGGAATGCATGGGCCGGATGTAAATGGCGGTGAAAACTTCGATGTTTGCTTTCTGGGAAGCCTTTATGACGATCAGTATAATTTTTACGACCAGATTCAGTATTTGCCCCCGGAGTTAAAGGGATATTGCGATGCCTTAATTGCCTCCCAGCAGAAGATCTGGGGGTATGATTTCTTTGATGAACTTTTTGACGAGAACAGAGTGGAGGAAATGGCCCGGTATGTTCAGGTGGGCATGGGAGAAAAATTCCGGGACAACCGGGGAGATATTTTCCGTGGCATGATGCGAAAAAAGGTAACGGTGCAGGAGCGAAAGAAACTTTTGTACCTGGCGGGGGAGTATTTTCCCCTTGTTGTTTATGCACCGGCCAAGCCCTCGGATATTCAATGTACCTATAAAGGGACGGCGGATTACGATAAGGAAATGCCCCTGGTATTTTATCGCAGCAAGGTGAATCTCAACATTTCCCTGCGCTCCATTTTATCCGGCATTCCTCTAAGATGTATGGACGTGTTGGGAACGGGAGGATTTCTCCTGAGCAATTATCAGGAGGAACTTTCGGAGTATTTTAAAATGGGTGAGGAGGCGGAATGCTTTACAAGCCCGGAGGAACTTATTGGGAAAATTGACTGGTATCTAAGCCACGACGCGGAGCGGGAAAAAATTGCCCGGGCCGGGCATGAGGCGGTAAAGAAACAGTTTGATTATAGCCTGCGGTGGCAGGAAATGTTTAAAACATTGGAATAGGGGTGTGTTCCAAGGAAGATGAAGACATCTTGAAGAAACAGAAGAAGGAGGAGTTTTAGAATGAGGAGAAAGTTGTTGGCGGTGTTTCTTTGCGGAGCCCTTTTTGTAACATCCCTGGCAGGATGCGGCAGCACGGAGATGACGGAAGAGACTGCAGATGAGACAGAAAGTGAGGCAGAGGAAACAGTGGATACAGCGGAGGCTCAGGAGTCGGATTTGTATGTGGAGAAGCTGGATTTGCCGGAGGACTTTTTTATGGGAGCGGATATTTCCTCCTATTTGTCTGAGGTGGAAAGCGGTGTGACCTATTATGACTTTGACGGAAATGCTTTGGATCAGCAGGGCTTTTTGGATTTTCTGGCAGAGTGCGGTGTGAACCTGGTGCGAATCCGTGTGTGGAACGATCCTACGGATGAAGAGGGCAATACCTACGGCGGCGGAAACTGCGATCTTGATAATGCCATTGAGTTGGGTCAGTATGCCACCAACGCCGGCATGGGAGTGCTGATTGATTTTCACTATTCGGATTTCTGGGCAGATCCTAACAAGCAGACGGCGCCTAAGGCCTGGCAGGATATGGAACTGGAGGAAAAGGCGGCAGCCCTTTCAGATTTTACCACCACCTCTTTAAATGCATTGCTGGATGCAGGGGTGAATGTGGCCATGGTCCAGGTGGGAAATGAAACCACCACCGGTATCTGCGGAGAGACGGACTGGGAAAATATGTGTACTCTTTTTTCTGCCGGAGCAGATGCGGTGAGAGCTGTGTCCGGGGAAAAGGATCATGACATTCTGGTGGCCATGCATTTTACCAATCCCGAGAAGGCCAACTCTTATGCGGGATATGCCAAGAAACTGGACACCTACGGCGTGGATTACGATGTATTTGCGTCCTCTTATTATCCCTATTGGCACGGCACCCTGGAAAATCTCACCAGCTGCCTGTCCTATATTGCGGAAAAATATGACAAGAAAGTCATGGTAACGGAAATGAGCTACGTCTATACCTTAGAGGATGGTGATGGATCCGGTACCACTATTTCCGGAACCGGTGGCGATGATTTAAATTATGACGTGTCTCCCCAGGGCCAGGCAAACCTTATGAGTGCCGTAGCCCGGGCAATGCTTGATGTGGGAGATGCAGCCATTGGAATTTCTTATTGGGAGCCGGCATGGATCCCGGTCAATGTTGTGGAAGACGGGGATGAAGAGACCCTTGAGAAAAATAAGGAAATCTGGGAAACCATAGGAAGCGGTTGGGCCACCAGTTATGCGTCGGATTATGATGAGGACGTGCCCGGAAACTACGGTGGAAGTGCCGTGGATAACGAGGCCTGGTTTGATTTTTACGGACATCCTTTGGAAAGCGCTAAGACCTATAGTTATTTGCGTACCGGAACCACTGCAGAGAATCATCCTTTGAGTGTGGTATTGGATAGCTTGACGATGGCAATGGCAGAGGCTTCCCTGCCGGATGAGGCAACGGTTCGTTTTGCAGATGGAAGCACTTCCGAGACGGAGGTTACCTGGAGTGAGGAGACGTTGGCACTGCTTACTTCCAACGTGCCCGGTACTTATGATATTACCGGAACCGTCACCGTGGACGGTGAGGAATGGGAAGTTAGTAGTACCATCACCCTGCTTCCCGGTAACTACCTGGCAGACGGAGACTTTGAAGACGGTACCTCCGATACAGCCTGGGAAATCACGGGAGGAAGCGGCGATATCGGAATCCTGGCAGACGATGATAACGTAAGAAACGGTACCTACTGCCTGAAATTCTGGAAGGCGGCAGACTTTGAATTTATTGCTACTCAGAGCGTTAACCTTCCGGCAGGAACTTATCGCTTCGGAGGTTATGTGGAAGGCGGTGACTGTGGAGATGATGCAGTCTTTACCATTACCCTTTCCGCAGACGGTACGGATTATGTGGCTGAGGGATCCGTCAGCGGCTGGCAAAGCTGGGACAATCCTGAGGAGATCGTGACACTGGAAAGCGATACGGAGGTTACCTTTACGGTTTATACCAAGGCAGCCGGCGGCGGCTGGGGCGCCTGGGACGACCTGTATATCTATGCGGAGTAACCGGAAGAAATTACTGCTTATACTTATGGGGAGCAGCCGGCTGAATTTTCGTGAAGCAACATAAGAAAACTTCGCAAGAAACCCACTCCGGGACGGACAGTTTCCGGGTGACATTAGTGCCTGTTTTGTGTATAATGGGCGGTGGATGGTTCTAAACCAGGGTGCTGTGGGAAAGACGCGCCGCACCTTCAATTTTTTATAATAAAGGAGGCAACAAGATGGCTAACATTGATCTTACAAAGTATGGTATCACCGGTACCACCGAGATTGTTTACAATCCCTCTTACGAAGATCTTTATACGGAGGAAATGAAGTCCGATCTCACCGGCTATGAGAAAGGTCAGGAGACCGAGCTTGGTTCAG
>Ga0181612_179950_pt1 | contig 13096 bp, 9 predicted proteins | sample HoacroProtozoa21_FD_119630 | JGI IMG/M metagenome (GOLD analysis project Ga0181612, IMG submission 119630) | Hoatzin crop microbial communities from Cojedes, Venezuel. Combined Assembly of Gp0051906, Gp0051904, Gp0051908
CTTTTGCGGTTACTGAACCTATCTGCTTTGCTCCCGCATTTGGTGAAACACAAAAGTCACTTTATTCTGATGAAAGCAGCTCAGAAAGAAAAGACTGTAATATTCATATTTAACCTGAATGCATTCCTAAGGACTTTTAGGACATATACATTTAAAGGATTCCATTTGCAGACTGCTGCATTGACAATGCTATCCTATTAATCTCAATAGTTTGCCTTTGTGCTGTGTATTTCTGGGTTAGGACCTAAAAAGTAGCATAATTGTGTTCCTTTTCTTAGCATTGCTTAGCTTTCATTCACGATCAACTCCTATTAACTTTAAGCAACTTCCACAAGAGCAGGATATTATTTTAGTTATCGTGTGCTCATATTTTTTTAATGTTCAGTTTCTTACACCTCAATGTCTCTTATTTCTTCCAAAGGAAAGACATCAACGGTGTCCACAGCTATTTTGCTTTAAAAACATTTTGCAAACATTTAATTTTGTGCCTGTTCACTACCTCCCCCACCTGGGTCTGGGATCCCCCACCCTAGATCTGGGTCTAGATCCAGAGCATGTAAGGCATATGGAATGAAATTAGGTGAAATTTGAGATACTAAATTCAGTATTGAGATTGGAAAAGTCTACCATGCTTGGTTGACACCCATTTTGACTTCCAAGCGGCACTACACAGAAACACCTGAGACAGCTCAAAGCAGAGCTGTTTGCATGGCACACTGCAGTGTCATGGTAGCGACACATGCTCAGCTGCCACAAACAAACTTTAAATTAATTTAAATTAATTCACCTTGATCATTAGCTCAGCTGGGATCAACCTGGGCTCTCACTGCTGCAACTATACAAATGCTGGTTCTTACATCCCCAAGGCAAAGAGGGAACTGAACGTTGTTTCTTATTTCCTATCCAGGGAACTGAACTGCAGGTTAAGAACGATGGGAGCTGCTAATAGGCAGAAGAATTTGTATTGTCTTTTTTGTATTTTATCGGAAAAATATGGACGTAGGTACATCACCACAGCCTTCTTTTTGAGGGCTGTCCATTTGCTGCACAAATACTCCGCAGCGGTACACTGCTTCAACTTTCATAATACCTTCCTGCAAAGCCTGTAGGGATCCAACGTTGTGCCAAACTACCCATTCCTGCCTTGTTACTCTTGTGTGAAAAAGAAAAAAATGTCAGAACCTCTCCCTAGTGAAACCTGCATTTGCTCTCTGACTAAAAACAGAGACCAAACCCAACAGTGTTTGTTTTACTCTCAAGTTGTGGCCATTGATTTGCCCATTTTGTTGAGAATTTTCTGATGCCCTAAGAAGATCAGTTAAGAAGTTCGGTAGCTGGGATGACTTTTTATCCCCGTTTTGCTGTTTCAAAAATGATGTTTCATTCTTGCGCTATTGAAATTTGTTTCACTTTTAAAAGAATGTAGGAAATGTCTTTTTTCCTGATCTTTGACCTACACGTCTCAATTATAAAGAGTTTAAGTAAACAATGGAGTTGGAGGGAAGTATTTTAAATGTAACTTTTATTCTTGCTCTTTCTCATAGAAGCTTTTTCCTTTTTCCCATGCTAGAGATGATTAACAAAGAGAAGCCCACACCATGAAGAACGGTCTCAGCCTCTGGACCTCTTATCTACAACAGATACTTGAAGAGTGATGTTTCCCTTTCTCTCTGCTATTGTCTTGTGGATGCTTTCATGGCAAAAAAAAAATTTAATATGCAGTTTTGGGGGATCTTTCTCCCATCTTTTGTTATCTCTGCCTCCTGGTGGTCTCTGTTTTTCAAGTTTTTATTTAAAAAAAACCCACACTTTTAAGTGCTTCTTTAGTCCTGACTTGTTCTCTGCTGTTCACGTTCCTTTCTCTGACCGTCACTGGTTTTACCCTGGTGCATTTACTTTACACATTAAAAGAAAGTTATTGAAACTGAGATCACAATGTAAAACTATTGGCCCCATTTTTCCTTGCAAATATATCACCTAGTTTTCAGATCAGTTCTTTGGAATCTTATTCCTCAACTTTTCTTGTATCAGGTTTGCTTCAAGGTAATTCTTTTATCAGAATGGTAACAAGTAAACCTCCCGGCCTATCAACCAGTATCCAAATAAATTGGATATTAGTTTAAAAAGTTTCTGCCCCTCACACTGCCTACAGAGTAGCTACAGAATCCATCAGTAAGTATAGATATTAAAGATAAAATAAAAAGTAATGGTATTAGTACAAATTTATCTGCATAGCCAAAGTAACTCTGGGAAGTATAAATAACCCAGGATCAGGGACAATAAATTAGATAACAGACGCATGCAGCAAATAGGGGAAGAAAAAAAAAAAACACACAACAAAAAAAACCCTCTCATGATCTACATTTGCTATCACGTATTTGTGCACTTCTTTTTCTTAAAGACCTGAAAGGCTTTGATTGATGAGTAAGAAAATAGCTTCTTCTCTAATTTAAATGAGTTGAAAAAATAAGGTCTTACATGTCTCACTTCATACTCCTTATATCTATTTGCCTACAAATAAATAGATACTTTATTCACTGCCATGGAGGCACATTTATATGTAGAAAGATAAAAAGAGGAAGATTGGTAGAGCTCCCTGAAAATTCTAAAACCTCATCAGGACTCACATCGTTTCCCTGGTATATTGACTGGTGCGCAGACACAAACAACCATTACCTGAAAGATTTTCAGTCTGAGGTCTAAGTTACCTTCCTCACTCCCAGTTAAGCTCTTAGAGAAATCACCATGTTTTCTGAACAAAGAAGTCCATAGACTTAGGTGCCTAAAAGCTGAAACCTATTTTTGAGATACTTCAAGTCAGAGACATTCTGAGTTTCCAAAAATCCTTTGTTCTCAATGAATTATTCAAAGTTGAAATTTTACATCCACAAAATCAGTTTCTCAGACTACTGAAATTCTGTACTTCCACTGCCAGGATTTTAACTGGTTTAACAAGTGGATTTCGAGACAGGCACAGCACATGGTTCATCATTCAGCTTCTTTTTCAGAGGTGCTACATTATTTGATGACTAATTGCCGTCCCGAACATCCTCTTTCCTGTTACACAGTTTGACTCTTGCAGGGGTTTGGGGCAGTGTACAGCGAGCTTTGCTTGCCGAGCGACCGTGCCACAGGGGTAATGGAATTCATGCTTGGCCTATTGTGCAGAACTGCCAATTTCGCCACTGCACGGCTATTTCATAGCATGACTTCGAGTTCACAGCAAATCTCTTCCCTTTCTGAACACGAACTGCAAATTATACAATTAGTGTCCTTTTATATCTGAAGAAAGAAATCTAAATGTTAACTAAATACAATCTTTTCCTCTTGATGTGTATTCACAATGGTGTCTCAGTCCTTTCAGTCCACCAACCACATGCTATTAATAGTCTTTTTTTTTTCCTTCAGACTTCCCATTTCATCCTACCTCTAAAACTCTATTTACCACCAAGACTTTTTTTTTTTTAACACTTTTGCATCTTTGGTTTCATCAGCTTCAGTCAGTCCCTGTAGCATACCAATTCCAGGGAGCCTGTACATGTTATCAACTTTCTCTCATCTTCTAGACAAGTAGAATTCCCAACAGATCTCACTAAAAGCAAAGATTTTTGTAACAAAATGCAGGCAGACTTTTGAATGACCCCTTTCACCATTTGTGGAGGTTTATGTTTTTGTTTTAATTTGTCTTTTCTAAATTGAGAATTTTCCTAGATTTTCTATTGCTAATCTTCATTAACTGTTTTGCTACAGCTTAGTTTCCCCTTTCAAAAAAGAAATAGATTAGGAAGAAGAAAATTTGGTTTGTTTTCTGAAAATGATCACCAGAATGTAGTAATCTATTTGAGATTCCTCAACTGGAGCAGAAGAAACATGTGAACTTGAGTTTTCCATATCTTTGGTGCATACTCTAGCCACTGGATTATTCTGTGCTCTCTGACATCACAACTTTCTCAAGAACGTTCAATGAAGCCGGATGCTGTCCATGCAGTGTGTCTATTTTGACTTCCAGCTTCTCCTGTTCACCAGTGAAGTCCATGTATTTCAACATAACCCCGTAACTACTCTCAACATCCCAACATAACTCTCTGCCTTGCACCAGTTCATACTGTTGAGACTTATACCCTAAGCATCTGCAATGTCCACTACTGGAGCTCTCAAGACAACATCAGTAAGATCAGTAAGCAAAATAATTTTGTTTTGCTTTGTTTTTAATGGGCAAGCTGAGACTTCTTCAGCCCGTAGCTCAAATTGTTCAGCATTGCAGATGCCATCTGGTTTGTGCTGGACACGTGCCATAGATAGATGAATATTTACAGAAAGAGACTTAGCTGTTATTACCACTTACTTATCACACTGCAAGTCTTTCCTGCTTTATAACCATATTTACCTTCATTTGCAGGGTATCGTTCTCTTTTAACAGACTACTTTACAATCTATTTTAAATAGAGCAGGCATGTGAGCTGAAGAAAACAAATAATCAATTTTCATAAGGGCTTGGAACCTTCTGCTACCTCCCATCACTCCTCATATGAACTGCGGGTAGTGTCATCAGGTAGGACGCTTTTAGACCAAGAACAAGTGATGCAGCAAGAGTTATTTCAGCCTTGACAGGCAACTCCACCCCCCGGCCCGTCACGCACACGTTACAATTCAGTGAAATGAAAAGCAGTTTTCAATGGGGAGAAATTGATTTTATGCCTGCACTGAACTTGGCACAACTGCCTCATAAAGAAAGGGGTATTTTTTTTTCTTCCAAGTGTTGAAAATGACTTAAAACAAATTTTTTTTTTCCGCTATCTCCCTCAAGCTTCTACGGAAGGACAGTTCTCCCTGTCACAGTTCTCCCTGTCAAAGGCTGTTTGAAAGTTAGAGGCACAGTCACACATATCCAACTCACAGAGCTGGCAACCAAATACCTTATTTCTCATTATGTCTTCTAAGAGCTTCCCAGTAGAAAGCTGTCGGTAATTAAACCCCTTCTCCCTCCTGTAGGCAGTTTTGCAGGCACGACGACTCCTGTTCTGTTCTATTTTACTGGAACTCGATGGGACCAAACTCCAGTGGCGCGGTGATGCTGGGAAGTCAGCGCAGCCTCGCCCCAGCACACAACAGCGCACTGCACCTCACAGAAATGGAAATTATCACTTCGGAGTCTCGCAAGCGTCTCCGATGCAGCCGAGCACGCCATCCTTCAAACCCGCATCTTTTTGCTGGTGGCAATGCTGTAGCCACTAGCTCAGTCCCATCGATGAAACTTTCCAAAGCCAGGCTGCTTGTTTGAAGGCTGCATTGTCACAGGTAGCTGCATTAATTAAAGTAGAAATGCCAAATGCTTTTATAGTTATTGATGCTTGGAAGGAGTTGAAGCTTTTACAAGCCATTTTCCAAGCCGCTTTTCCAGCAGTTGTCTCTCTTTTTCACCCAGCTAAACCTGTGCCTTCTCACAAGTGGTTTTTCCCTTGACCTAAAGTGATTTACCACTTATCTATGTTCAGCAACTGGGAAGACTGCTTGAGTGACTTGACATCTGTTTCCATACAGCTAGAGATCTCCCTGTCACCCGTGAGCTGAGGACAAATGTTGACATGCACAGAGATTCAAATGATTGTCAGGTCTGACTGCAATCGGTCTTTCGTGGAGCTGCTGAACAGAGATAGAATCTCAGGAGAACAAGTCCCTCAGCGCACATGAGCTCACTGACATTTATTCTGTAGACCAGCAAAACAATCTGACTTTGACCCTATTTTGGTGCTTAACACAAAAACAACCTTAAAAGAAAAGGCAAAGGGATGAAATACTTACCCCTCTCCAACTTAAAACTTGCACCCTCACCAACAAACAAAAAAACAAACAACAAAGATAAATCAAAGTAAATTAATAAAACACCAATGAACTCTATAGGTAAGCTGTATTTTATCAAACTTTTTGCTAAGTCAAAATTCTCCCAAATTCTCCCAGAACTACAAGATTTGATTCTGACTGAGTTCATTATCCCCCAAGCCCTATGAAATGAGAAAGCCAAATGTTAATCCTTGCCAACTACAGGGTGAAAGTGAAGGCCAGGATGTCGCGCTGGTCTTCAGCACACGGAATAAATCTTGTCCATTCTGTTCTGTAGGCAGATAAAGAGGTGGGCAGACCGGAAGGCAGGCACATAGGCAGATGGGATATTTTGCTAATTTGTTACATTATCTGAATTTACGTCAGAAGAACCGACACTATGAAAAGAAGGGAGAGTAGAGAGTGAATAGAGAAGTATACCCATCATTGATTTTTCTCTTTCAGCATTAGATGAGGCATACAGAAAGGATGCAAAAACACCACTTTACAGACTTTAAAAAGGGAAATGTCAGTAAAATATACCAAATAATATATGTGAAGTCATTTTCAGAAGATGATGAACAGCAAGAACAGGAAGGATGAAGAAGAGTAATTACATTTATAACAGCAAAAAGCTTTGAGAGCGCTGAGTTTGATACATCTTTTAGTGAATACATCTTCAAGAGCAAAAGCTGCTTTTATGTTGCTGACCCTTTAATGAAGTGCTACCAACTTTTTGTCAGAGAAATCTCCTCTGAAAACTGTTACCAAGTCACTCAGCAGAAGCAACTCCTCATGTACTTGTACCTGATTTTTTTCATCCTTTTGTATAGACACACCTGATCTGGGTATTTGGCAGTAAGCACCATCTTTAATCCCAGCAAGCAGATAAAGTAACCGAGTGACAAAAGTAACTAGCTGGCAAAAACAGTGAGAAAAATCAAAATCAGATGAAACATCCAAAAAAGCTACACATGGTAGAAAGTAGAAGACACAGCAACAAAATATGGAAAAGAACCTGCACAAGAATCTGACGCAGGTCTGATGCAAGTACCGAGGGTTTCACAAACGAGGTGACAATGTGCTTGTCAGTAACACTATTTCTGAGACAGGTTATTATTTCATTAAAATGCAAAAGCAAGAAGCCTCACATGCAGTTCTCAGTAATATCGCTACCTGAAGAAGAGCACATGACATCTATTAGTCCTGACACTGGTTATTCACACCAAAGAACCACTTTCACATCTGAGCTCAGGTGTAACACAGGCAGACAGACTGGATGGCCACCAGAGAGTAAGTCCAGGCTGGGAATCCCGCACGCACCACCTGTGTGATGGTCTCATTAATTATTCTATTTATTCAGAACTACTTTAAAACATTTTAAAACGACTAAGTCCCAGTCTGAAGCAACATAGACCGGACAAATCATTCACATACACATTGTGGAACACACAGATGAGAACTGAACACTGGCAGAAACACAGCTCAGTTGCCTTTACATTAAATATTGCTACTAATTATGTAGTATGTAAGTGCAACTAACAGGTACTCTGTCATAACCTTTATGTAACATAACCCCCGCCATTCTAACCTCACATACTAAATAAGAACTGTTCAAGTGGTTTAATATAATTATGATCTTAACAGTCACCATTTGCTTCAAATAAAAAAAGTTTACTGCGCTATGGGACCCCATAACTCCCCAGAAATGTATATATGTACACAAATAATCAAAAAATATTAATGGAAATGTGACAGTTTGATTTAAATCAAATCTTCAAACAAGGTTCAGATCAGGATTTCAAGATGGTTTTCATTCCAGTCCCTGAATTCCAGGAAGAGATGTCAATATTGATCTGTCCTTCTCAATTGTCTGAGATACATATCTAGCTCCATTTAACATAACCAATGAGGCTTTAATTTGAAAAACATCAGATCAGGGTCTCAAGGGTATGTTGATGGAGAGACAGTATGTAAAATATTAAATTCAAGTAATTGAACATACAAGAAAAGCAAAAAATGCATGCATAATTGACTACATAGTAAGTGCATGCACAACACATTTTTGAGCAACTTGTTTATTAGACCCATAATTGAAATTTCTCTTCTATTTGAAGCTAATAATATTCTCTAACCTTTCTGTAAGGCAGCTGACGTTCTTTATTGCAGACTTCGAAGTATGATGCTGAGAGGCTAATTTAGCTAAAATCTGTATAATTACATGGAGATTGTGTGGCTATATTAGTTAATATTTTTTCTTTATTTATTTATAGCAACATAAATCAAGAGTAAGTTCACAAAAGTCAAGGCAATTACAGGACTACAAAAGAGATGCAGGTAGAGATGACCTACTCCAATAGACTAAAGGTTCATTATGGCTGCTTTTCAAGTAGGAAGAAATGATTTAGGATGGGGGGGATTATTTCTCATGAACAAAGCATCCAAGAGATATAGAACCCTTTGCTTCATAAGAATGATCATCGTTAGTTATTACTCAAGATCTGATGAATCATTTATGCAATGCACTGGCCACCAGAAGTTTCCTACTAGCCATTTGACTATTTCTGCACCTCGTGATGCTATACAATTGGTTTCTGAATTCCAGTGACACTGCTTCCCTGCTTCGATCTCTCTTCAACCAAGCGAGCTATGAACATAATTTCACAGATGTATATGTATCATTTCCTTTGCACAAGTTGGTGAATAAAAGTATGCTTTTATTAATATTGCAAAGAGAAAAGAAAAGGCCTCAGGAATCAAAAAACAATTCATGGATTCTCTTGCAACTTGGACTGGCAAATAACTCTGCAATATTTGCGTTAGTCTAATTGCCGATATATAATGACATTTTTACTTCCGCTAAAGATCAAACCAAGATTACTTGCAGTTGTAATTACAGCTGCAGCCTCTGAGTACTGACTGGGTGAAAGGAAGATTGTACTGCTGGATGAACTGGCTTTCAGACTTCCCTGGGCTGTTTGTTGTTCATTCCGCAGTTCCACAACAGGGTCAAGCAGTCCAACATTAACCTTGAGTTTGAGACTGAAGAAAGATTCTGTATGCTATTATTCAGATTAACAAGCAGAGATGAAATAAATAAATAATTAAAAAACCTGTCCTCCTTGCATCCCTGCTTCCATTCGTTTCTCCTAAATTTTGTAAAACCAATTACATATGATAAGCACAAAATATCACTAACTTGAGGTACTAAGAAAGTTTGCACTATTTCAACATGGTCCATCTCTGTTTAAGCAAATTCACACTAGAGGGATACAAATTTGCCAGAATAGAAAAAATATTACTCTTGAAAAATTGCTATTATTTAATCAATGAAGATTATTCAAAGGACTAGAAAATCTCCTTTATCCATGTAAGAAGTGCACAGCCGTGAGCTGAACTAAAACATTAATGCAGAGGCAGCCCGGTAGCGAGGCGGAATCGTTGCTGTCTCCGTTGAGCAAAATGGGCAGAAAACTGGTACAGGCAAAACAAATTTGTAAAGATTTAGGACTTCTTGTCCTAATCACAGCAAGACCTGTCAGCTCCTGGAGAGGGCAATGAGAGCTAACGCCAGCAGAAGGACGGAGCTGGTGGGGCACTCAGGGAGGAATCACAGCGGTACCACGCTGGATAAGCCGAAGCCTTAACTGAACTTGAGCACGTGCCATGTCACGCTGTTCTTCACAATTCCAGCGGCAGGACAGTCTGCAGCCAGAGCAAATGCTGTGGAGCATTTCAGAGGGGTGCAAACTTGAGAAGCCTGGGAGAGCCAGGGCTGGGATTCAGCTGGATGGTCTTGGGGGACAATTTGGTGAGCATTTCCAATTCAAGGCATCAGCGAGTTCTGCAGGAATCAAATATGAAACTATTTTTTTCATTTCTTAAAATTTTAAGCTCAATCGTTTAATGTGACACTGAGTAAAAGTAGCAAGGTGAGATTTTCTGCCAGTATTTTAAAGTGCATGTTGAATTTAAATCTGCCCTCTTACATGTGATTAAATTTTTAACAACCTTTAGTTTAAATTAAGTTCTTACTGCTGAAATCTAAGCAACTTCTCTGCAGACTATCCAGAAAGTAACAGATAACCCAAATCCATATCCATGCACACACTGACAAAAGATTTATCAAAGTCTTAACTTCTCGCTTCTTTTCCTTAACCCAAATTACAGACACGCAGATAGGAAGCTTTTTCTGACATTAGTAGCTGTCAAAAAACTTACTGAAAACGAGAACCTGGGAGACAGTGCTGCATCTTAATTTCCATCTGATTTCAAAATAAGTTATTTTTCTGTCCTACAGGCAAATTACTTCAGAACAGGATGGTGCAAATGTGCCATTGTTTCAGCCTGATAAGCGCTGTGCTTTCAGCTACTTCGTCCACTGTTGCACTCAAAATACTTTGACTTTAGTCTTTAGCTCCTGCTGCTTTTGCTAATACTTATTTGCCCACTATCTTGTTTCTTTTCCAGATTTTCCTGGTTTGGTCACCTACTCTTAGATTTGATGTTTTTCTTCCATCTCCATTTATTAGTTATCTGCTTTCTTCTTTAATATACAAGCAAGCAAATTTCCCCCCCACAGATCCTGGTTGCTTCTTAATTTTTTCTCTTAGCTTCCAACAGCATTTTTCATCCAGGTCACTGCAGTAGCTCACCCACTCAGCTTAATGTCAGAAAGGAAAATATTTCAAGTATGAGACTATTACTGCCCAACTACAAGGTTCTTTTTAAAGATCTTCCATCTCAAAGAACCTCCATTGCTGGTTTCTTCCAAGTTGACAAAGTGAGCTGGTGCCATGCTCCACAGCTTGCACACAGACTGTTAATTGATATCAAGTGCTCGGTTATGTGTTACACAGATGCAGGAGAAATATGCCACATGTAATTTCTATTTGATGTCTCATTTAATGGAATAATACTTTAAACTAGCTTGAACATAGAAAGATTTAAATGGAAAATTCTTCACAGAATAGGGTAGGCCCTTCTATGTAGGTCTTGATTTCAACAGATAATCTTCTGCTATATGATTCTGGGTGAACAAACTGAAAAAGGACTCAAAAACCCTGCCTAAAAGAAATTCTACAAATTTGATATGCCAGTATTCACCTCTCATTTTACTGCATTTTTCCCTTAAGCATCAATCTGAATAGTGTTTGGATTCCATAAGCATTTGCAGAAAGAACTTTTTCATCTTTTCAGTGTTTTCAAAAGAAGTTATTTGTTCAACAACTTTAAGATGTTCTTAATCTTCCCTCCATCTGTAAAAATGCAGCATTTCACAGGAATTAAAAACCTATTCACAGTTCATTACTCTGCAGACTATCAACTTTGATCAGATAATTATTTGCTACGAAAATCTCAGCCGACGATCTTGAAGTATGCTGTTGGTGGCGAGGGAGGGTTATCTGCCAAGAGGATGCAGCTGCAGAACGCATCCCATGATATCGTAAGATGGCCGGGCCATGTCGGGATAGGCTGAAGAACACTTGCTTTTTTATTTGTTTCTGTGAAAGGGTAATGTAAGAATACCTATGACAGCTCTCCCTTTTATCCAAGCCTCTAAGCAGCTTTTAATGTTTCAGCAAATGATAAATCAAAAAGTGCCCTGTGTAGGAATCTGCCCCTTTTCACAAGAAACCATGAGAAATTCCATTAGCTCTATGTGAAAGGCAGCTGCACGTCACGGTAGAAAAGGTAAGAGCAAACACCCCTCTGACCTGTGGGTCCTGCAGTGCTACCCAGCATTACCTACACTGCAGCTCTGCTAACTGTACACAGGGCAACAGAGAAATCCTCAGCAGTCAGTTACAATCAAATTTTAATTTCTTTAGAATACGTTCTCCCTATACCTGAGAAGATGACCTTATCTCTGCAGCTTTGTCTACTTCTCCCATTGATTAAGATCCAGAAGATAGAACTTCTGTCAGTGATAAACTTCTGAACAATCTAGACACAGTATTTATCCTCTTTTGTGCGATCTTGTTAAAAACCCATACAGCTTTTTTATTACAATCACACCTTCAAAATATTACTGATTTCCTGAGATGTGCCCCTCACAGTGAATCTATCTCACTTCATGAGACATGCAGAATACAAAAGTTCAGTTTTTAAAGAAAAATATGTGAGTTCTCAGCTTTGAAAATATTAAGATCTTGTCAAAGAATAACAGGGGAAAACCAATCAGAACAGTATATAATAATTTACAAAGACAATTTGCCATTTGTTCGCTCTGCTCTGAGCTTCTGTGGGGAAGTTCTTCTAAATGACAACAATTTGACTGGCAAATTGTAGAGCTGCAAAAGCTCATCTTTGGCATCTCCATTAAAAGGCTTTCAGCTATTCCTTAGCCTGCTGAATGTAGTTTTATTTTGTTTACTTGTTTGGATGTAATTGCATGCAATTTGTAATTGTGCCTTCCCCTATAATTACATATGCCACTTTTCATAGTGAAAAAATGCTGCAGCAACCACCAAAGCATGGCAGGATAAAGATATGCGTGGTGAAAACTGATGGATTTTCACAACGACACGTGGTTTTAATGCACATACATATCAGGTAAAAGAATGAAGACCTACTAATTTCTGTCATGTATGCCTTTCCAAGCTGCACTGATTTTTCAATGGAAATCTAAACATGCATTAAAATTCCTTACATCTTATTGATTGCAGTGCAATAGATACTTTGCTAAACTAAAATACTTTCACTGCTTTAAATCTCCTTTCAGATAACTGTATAGACTCACAATACTATAATTAACTGAAATAGCGATATTTTATAAACTTCTGTCTGGTGCCCAGTGATCCATGAGTATTATATAGTGCAGCATTTCGTGTGCTGTATTTCATTAGTTTCTGAAAATAGGTCTAAAATACAGAAGTCTTTCAGTCACCAAAAGGTTGCTTCTGATAATCCCTTCAGATATTAATTGAGGAACACATTGTTTATACAGAAATGGGGACAAAGTATATAGCAGAATTGTACAGCAATGGAAACTGATGTCAATGCAGTTCACTGAAATAAAAATCTAATCCAGAGCTTAATTAGTCTAAGTCTAAAATAACCTAAACAAACTAAAAAAAAAGTGAAATCTAAACAATTCAGAATCCAAACCTGTAGGAGATTTGCCTCTCTAGGACGAGAGGCAATGGCCTCAAGTTGCGTCAGGGGAGTTTTGCATAGGACATTAGGAAAAATTTCTTTACTGAGACAGTGGTCAGGCATTGGAACAGGCTGCCCAAGGAGATGGTTGCGTCCCGATCCCTGGAGGTGTTTAAAA
>Ga0181612_121031_pt1 | contig 13095 bp, 5 predicted proteins | sample HoacroProtozoa21_FD_119630 | JGI IMG/M metagenome (GOLD analysis project Ga0181612, IMG submission 119630) | Hoatzin crop microbial communities from Cojedes, Venezuel. Combined Assembly of Gp0051906, Gp0051904, Gp0051908
AGTCCTTGTCGGCGGCGTATTCCACCTCAAACCAGCGTTCATCGGGACGGCGGTATGACGGTGATGCGCCGCCTTTCTCTTTCGCTCCTATGTGGCGCGCGCTGGGGGCGTCGGTGAGGTGCCAGCCGGGACGAAGGGCGAAGGTGCCTACGCCTCCGGAGCCGTTGACGCCGTAGTTGGCGTACTTGCGCGATCCGTCGGAGTAACGGCCGACACTCATGTAGCGTCCGCTGCCCTCGCTGGCGGCTTTCTCTACCATCGCCTTTGTAGGCTTCTTCACCTGCGTCGCCGTGCCGTCATTGGCTATGAACCAGTCGCCTTCCGCAAGGCTTTCGAGGTCTTTCATGTCGGGCGAGTCGGCATCGAGCCACGCTCCTTTCTCCAGCGGCATCTTCGAGTCGATGAAGAGAGCGTGGGGGTTGCCGTCGGCGTCAACCTTGAAGAGCTTGTAGCCTTTGCGGGTCTTCTCTGGGTCGGGCTTGGTGCGCTTGGAGAAACGGATGTCGTGTGTCTCGGATGAGAATGTTCCTGTGTTGCGCTCGGCTGACTTGATTTGCTCAGGGGAGAAGGCGACGTACTGGGTGTTTTTACTGCCATTTGCATGCATGCTGTCATATTCTGTGTCTCTGATGATGATGCCGTCGTAGCCTTGCTCTATGAGTTCTTGGCGGAAACGTTCAATCGCGTCTTTCCCTATCGACTTGTTGGTGTTGGCTTCGTAGCTGTCCATGTTTGCTCTTTTATAGACATCTGCACGGAATCTCTCGTAAGCGTCGTTGAAACGGAATTCGTAAATGCGGTTTTGTATCTCTTCGCATTCGTTGTTCAACTCGCGGAGTCTCATCGCCGCCTTGTAGGCGTTTGACGCCCGTTCGTTTTCTTTTGATGCTGTTTCTGCTTTGGCTCTCTTTTCTTCAACCCTTTCTAAAAACTCGCTGCTTTTTGTTTTAGCATTTAAGTACTTTATATATTCCGCCACCCTCCATTCAGGAGATGATGAACGAGGTACAGCTCTATCGCCATATTTCTCGGTGATTTCAAATGCCTCTTTCCTGTTGGCTTCATATTTCCGATAAAGTTCTTCTTGGACAGTTGCGTTTTTTGAAGCCGTTTCATATATCTTAGGATTTCGTATGTTGACGAACCCGTCGATAATCCTTATGTCATTTGGATTTGACCGTGTAAAACGGGACAAATCGGCAAAACTGTTTGCAAAAGAGCGCATCCCCGAAAACCAAAAGCCGACGCTGGCAAGTTTGGTGGATGTTCCGCCCTTAGACTTGTCGAAAGTCCAGAACTCTCCTCCGCGCGTGCCATGATATAAAATCATCGGTTCTCCGTTCTCGTCAACGATTTTTGAAGAATTTTCGGCGGAATGCTTTGCTTCTTTCAAAAAGGTTGCTAATTTTGCATCAGTTTTTGCACCGGTGGTTTTAGTTGCTGGGTCAATAATTCCAGAGATTACGGAACCATCGGTGTTATATATTTCCACATCTGTGATGTGTGCGGAATGTAATTCATTAGGAATAAAATCTTTTTTCTTTGTCTTTAGTTCTTGAACTGTAAAGCGTATATAACATTCCCTGCCATCCATTAAAATTTTGTTCAAGTAGTGAAGCGGAAGTGTTATCTTTGCTGGCGGATTCAATTGAAGACTTGTCGGACGGAAGAGCAGAAATGGCTGCTGCCAACCCATTATTGAGAAAGTATGAGGATTTGCCCGCCCTCGCGTTCGACTTGTCTTTTTTATTGTAAGAGATAAATGTGTGTCATGGCACAAATATTTTTCGTATGAGCCATAAAATCTATAATGACAGAAAGTCTTTTCGATTTCCATGTAAAGACATTTTATATCGTTAGTTTGTATTTTTCAAAAAAAAGTCATTATTTTGTATTTTAATTTAATTGATGGAAATGGTTGGATTGACCATAGGTGAAACTACATATACAATCAGGTGAGATTTCAAATATACAATAGACTAACAAAAACAAAGATAGGATGAAAATAACAGGACTTAAAATCATGATGTTTGTCATCGCAATGATGTCATTCAATTGCACATTTGCCCAGAGTATAACCCAGTCGTTGGTGACTGAAGAAGGAGCATGGTGCTGGTTTGCTGACCCTCGTGCCTTGCATTATGAGAATGAGGCAGGGACAATCAATACCACTTATATTGGATATATTGACATACACGGAGCAATTAAAGCCACGCAGGTGGATTTCCTGACAGGTAAGCGCAGCGAGGTGCTGATAAGGAGTTATTTCCAGCCGGATGACCATAACAACCCATCATTTTTGATACTTCCTGATGAACGAGTATTGATATTCTACGGACGTCACACTGACGAAGCCAAATGGTATTACCGCATATCCCAGAAGCCAGGCGATATCACCACACTTGGTGCAGAGCATGTGATAAAGGTGAGCGCCAATGTGACCTATCCGTCTCCATTTATCTTGTCGGATGACCCAGACCACATATACATGGGCTGGCGCGGTATCAATTGGCATCCCACATTGGCACAGTTCTCGATGCCAGATGAGAATGACAACATAGAAATCACGTGGGGACCATATCAGATGGTTCAGAGCACAGGGGCACGTCCATACGTGAAATATTGCAGCAACAACAAAGACAAGATATTCATGACATTCACGACGGGACATCCCGACAACGAATATCCCAATTGGTTGTATTATGTATATTTTGATGTCAATGACAAGAAATTGCATGACATAAAGGGCAATGCTCTATCGACTGTGGCATCTGGAGCATTCAATGTGAGCAAAACATCATCGTTCAAGTCTTCGTATTCAAATGTTGTGGTTGACGCCACATCGACAAGCCGCAATTGGGGTTGGCAAGTGATAACAGATTCGGACGACACACCCTATATAGCAATGGTTGACATAGACAACAGCAAGAACAACCATAATTACTACTATCTGAAGTGGAACGGAAAAAGTTGGACAAAGACCCATCTTGCATACGGCGGTCCGCATTTCATCCAGACTGATGGCCTAGAACTCTGCTACAGCGGTGGATTAATACTTGACCCAGACAACCCACGCAATGTGGTATGTTCCGTTCCAACAGAAGGAGACAACGGCAAGGTGTATGAACTGTTTAGATACACATTGAGTGAAGATGGGGCAAGTGTAGAAAAGACCGAGCAATTGACATATAATTCAACATATAACAATGCCCGTCCGTATATTATAGCCAACACCTTGAATTCACCATTGAGAATGGCATGGATGAACGGTTTGTATTACGACTGGATTGTAAGCTCAAGCCATCCTCTAGGCTATTGTACAGCACTGTATGCCGATTATGAAATGCCATTGGATAATGTTGACATGGAAGGCTCGCTCGTATCGAAGATAAGCAATGCAGTAGAAGGCAGTACAGCATCGTCGGGCAGCAACAAAGGAAAGAGCGAGTTTAGTGTGGCCATATCACCAAGCATAAGCGAGAGCGCATATTATGGAGTGTTTTTCACTTGTGGAGGCATTACTTGCGGTTTGGACACAAACGGCTACCCATATATAGAAGTTAACGGCACCCGATATACCAGTAGCAACTTATTGGGCAGTTCAGACGTGTGGAAGACCCAATCGAGAGGCACGGGCGGAAACTGGCCAGCATACACAAAATTCGGACTATTCAGTTATGTGCTAGTTTATGACGGAACAGCCATACGCACATACGTGAACGGATTGGTTGACCAATATATAGAAGTGAGCGGTTTGACGATGTCGGATGCTGTGAGAGGCGCATTTGACGGGCAATGCCTTGATCTAAGTTTGTATGACAAAGCATTGAATTTCACAGAAATACAGCAGTATGTGAAAGAAACGAATGATATGAAGAACGAGGTTGAAATGAATTCCATGGCAGTTCCTTCAGATGTTTATTCCAATGTGGTGATACCAACGGAATTATCAGATGGAACTACAATAGAATGGGTTTCATCAGACGAGTCAGTGTTGTCGTCATCCGGCATAGTGAACTATCCAACGAAAGACACCTCAGTCACTTTGACGGCAACAGTGGGTGATGTAATCAAGACATACACAGTGACTGTACACCCATACGACATCAACAACAACCGTCGTGTGGAATATGTGTTCAAGAAAGAAAATAAGACCACAACCAATGGCACCACATACGTGAAAGACTTGCAGGGCAATTTTTCTGATGCAGTGATATGCGGCAGTGCTGTTGTTGATGAAAGTCTCGATATGACTGATAACAAATCATCGGGCTTTTCCACAAACGGATATGCATTATTGTCGGAAGGCTTATTGGACAGCCTACGCAGTTATACAATCTTGATAGAAGCCACACCATCGAGCGTAAGCGGTCAGCCCCGTTTGTATGACTTAGGTTCAGCATCGACCAACAGCGTATTCTTGCGCGCAAAGGCACTTTCCGCAGGCATAAAATACAATGGCGGCACAACAACCATGATAACCTCATCGAACAATCTCAGCACAGGCACGACATATAAACTAGCAGTGACATACGATGCAGGAACAAAGGAAACCAAGATATACATAGACGGAGAAGAAGTTGCTTCAGGCTATTCAAATTTGAAGGAACCATATCAGGTTTACGGTATTGCGAAGGACACCCGCAACTATGTGTGTCGCACCCAGTGGTGGGACACCTCGTATTCAGCAGACAATCAGGACTACGTGGGCACCATAAGCTATTTCAAACTTTTCGATGTGGCTTTGGATGTGACAGAGATACGAAGCGAACAAGGAATTAGCGGCGGCGAGCCAGTGACATATTCCGACAAACTTGAGAACGGAGATTTCGAGCAGACATTTTCAGTGTTGGAAAGCAGCGGAGTTTCGTCAGACCGAGCCATATACACACCAGTGAGTTGGGACCCAGTATATACAAACGGAGATTCCAATGACCTGACAGCACTTGATTCATCGTGCAAATACTGGAGTTTTTTCTCCACTTTAGCAAAACCAGAGGAGAATGGTGAACACACCTATTGGATAAGACAGAAGTGGGGCAGTTCGAGCATAGGATTCAAACAAACCCTGTTGTTGCCGGAAGGCGACTATACCTTTACAGCAGACGTTTACCGTTCGGGATCGAATGGAGGAGATTCATATATATACGCAGGCAATACAACAGCCAGTCCAACGGTGAATGGTTCGTGGCAAACAATAAACGTGGAATTCACCTCAAACGGCGTCAGTACAATAAATGTAGGTTTCAAGGCGTCACATACATCGGCAGGAACAGAACAATTGTTGGGATTTGACAATTTTGTACTGACCTCGCTGTCATCCGACGGAATACTCTCGCCAAAAGCCTTCAGTGATAACGAAAGCAACATCTACAATGTCAACGGACAGTTGGTTGGACGAAAAGTAACAGAGACATTGGGAAAAGGCGTTTATATCATCAACGGAAAGAAAATCATCAAATAGACACATCTTGCGATTGCCCCCCAAATGGCTAAAACCGCATAAAACATAATCTTTTCATGTCCTCATTAATTCACAGAACATTCAAACGCTTGTCTTTAATCTTTGTGATGCCAATACTGGCGATGGCAACTTTTGCTGCCAGCCCATGGACAGACATTTACGGAGATATAGAAAGAAGCATCAAGTCGCCATCATTCCAGCAGAACACGTACAACATACGAGATTTTGGAGCCGATGTGAACAAAGACGCGGTGCATAACGGAAAATCAATCGACAAGGCAATACGTGAATGTTCACGAAACGGCGGAGGGCATGTGATTGTGCCTTCGGGCATTTGGAACACCACGCCTATAGTGCTGCTTAGCGGTGTTGACCTTCATATAGAAAAAGATGGCACACTGCTGTTTACTACAGACCGGAAACACTTCCCGACAGTATTGACCCGTTGGGAAGGTTTGGATTGCTATAATTACCAGCCTTTGATATATGCCAATGATGCCACAGACATAGCTATAACAGGCGAAGGCGTGATCGATGGCGGCGCAGGTAAGACCAATTGGTGGCCACTCTGCGGAAGCGCACGTTTCGGATGGAAGGAAGGCATAGCATCGCAGAAAGACGGTGACAGACTGAAATTGTCGCAGATGTCGGAAGAAGGCGTACCTATCAAGAAACGCCGTTTCGGCAAAGGTCATACATTGCGTCCCCAGCTCATCAACTTCGTCAATTGCAACCGTGTGCTTGTAGAAGGCGTCACCTTGTTGCGTTCACCCTTTTGGGTGCTACATCCATTGCTGTGCGAGGATGTTATTGTCAGAGGTGTCACCTTCTGGAATGAAGGACCCAATGGAGACGGATGCGATCCAGAGTCATGCAACAGAGTGCTGATAGAAGACTGCCTTTTTCACACAGGCGATGACTGCATAGCCATCAAGAGCGGCAGAAACGCTGACGGACGCCGGTGGAAGCGTCGCAGCGAGAACATCATAGTGCGCCGTTGCAAGATGGAAGACGGTCATGGCGGAGTGGTTATAGGCAGTGAGATAAGCGGCGGATGCCGTAATGTGTTTGTAGAAGACTGCACAATGGACAGTCCACAACTAGAGAGAGTGATAAGGATAAAGACCAACACTTGCCGCGGCGGAGTGACAGAAAATGTCTTTGTCCGTAACATAGAGATAGGACAATGCCGAGAAGCGGTGCTGAAGATAAACCTTGCCTATGAACCAGGAGAAAAGTCGAGACGAGGATTCATCCCCACAGTACGCAATGTGTGGATGGACAGCGTGAGATGCGGCAAGAGCCGTTATGGAGTTTTGATAATCGGTTTGGACAGCACGGACAATGTTTACAACATCAATGTACGTGATTGTGAATTTGACAATGTGGAAAAGGGCAATAGCGTCAGTGGCATGACCCATGCCATAACCTACAAGAATCTCATGGTGAACGGCAAACCATGCATGTCACCTCCTTGTGACACACTTGCATCGATGAACGGCATATACTCCACATATCTTGCCGATGATATCGACACACGCACCGGCACAGATAAAAGCAGCATAAAGTCATCATCGATATTCGGAGCCGGAACAGAGAACTATGGCCAGACCTTACCAGTTGTGAGTGAACCCAATGGCATGGATTTCTGGACACCTCAGACACGTTGGAGCGAGCGCAAAGGAGTAGCCCCATATTATTACAGCGACTCACTGTTCCATGGTTTCCGATGCTCGCATTGGATAGTGGGCGGTGCCACCCAAGACTATGGTTCGGTGACATTGTCGGTGGTGACTGACAGTTTGAAAATCAGCAAAGACAACAGAGGAATACCATTTTCCCATTTTCAGGAGGTAGCCACGCCATCGTATTATAGCATATCGTTGCCAAGTGAACACCTGCTAGCCGAGATGACAGGCAAGAGCCGTCCCGCCATATTCCGTATCACTGCAGGGCGAGATGAAACAGTGTATGTCGCAATAAACGCCAACAGTGACGAAAAAGAAGGAAAAGTGGAAATAGACACATTGACAGGATGCGTGAGAGGATACAATCCAGTTCACCGCATATACCAAGGTTGGGGAGATCCAGCAGGATTCAGCGGCCATTTCGTCTTTACCCCTAACAAAAAGCCAGAAAGTTTCGGCACATATAACGGCAGTAGCACCATATCAGGCAATACAGCAGTAAACAACAACTCAGAAAACGGCATATATCTCGCATTCAAACTAAAGGAAGGCGAACAACTAATCATAAAAGGCGGTACATCGTTTACATCGGCAGAAGCTGCTGAGAATAACATGATGACCGAGATACCTCATTGGAATTTCGATATGACACGAAGCGAAACCAATGAGATATGGCAACGCCGTCTTTCGGCAGTGCAAGCAGAGAGTGCAGACAGGAACCTGATGCGGAAATTCTACGGTTCCCTTTACCGTTGCTCACTCCTTCCGAGGACATACACCGATGCCAATGGAATCTATCCGTCTTTTTCCGACGGCAAGAGAATAATGCATACGGCTTCAGGGCATGAATATTATGATGATTTCAGCATGTGGGACACATACAGGGCCCTTCACCCGCTACTGACAATACTCACCCCCTCTCGTGTGTCAGACATGATGCAGTCGTTGGTGGACAAATATGCCCAAGGCGGCTGGATGCCAATATTCCCATGCTGGAACAGTTATACTGCCGCAATGATAGGCGACCATTGTTCGTCGGTGATAGCAGAGGCATATATGAAAGGAATCACCGGATTTGATGAGAAAAAGGCATACGAAGGCTTGAGACAGAATGCATTCGTCATACCAGCAGACGAGAAAGACTACAAATCGGGCAAAGGCCGCCGTGCGCTCAGTTCATACATAAAATATGGGTATATACCATTGGAAGACAGTGTTCCCGATGCCTTTCACAAGCGTGAGCAAGTTTCACGCACATTGGAATACTCTTACGATGACTATTGCCTTTCCCAATTGGCACAAGCCTTAGGATATAAATCCGATGCCAAGCAACTTAAACGACGTTCATACAATTACCGCAATGTGTTTGACGCTAAGACTGGGTATGTTCAAGGACGATACTCTAATGGTGCCTTTTTGAATGAAAACAACGCTTTCGTGAAGACAACTTTCATAACAGAAGGCGCTTCATGCCACTACACATGGTACGTGCCCCATAATCCAAGTGACCTGATATCACTAATGGGAGGAAAGGAAAAATATATAGCCAAACTTGACAGCATGTTCACTTGCCACCGCTATTGGCATGGCAATGAACCTTGTCATCAAGTGGCATACATGTATAATTACGCAGATGCAGAATGGAAGACTCAAGAACGTGTGCGTCAGATAATGATTGAAGAATATGCAGAAAGTCCCGATGGATTGTCGGGCAATGACGATGCTGGTCAGATGTCGGCATGGTATGTATTCGGCGCAATGGGCTTTTATCCCGTAAATCCTGTTTCATGCCAATATGAAATAGGCAGTCCTTGTTTAGATCGCCTGACATTGAATTTGGAAAATGGAAACACATTCGTGGTAGAAGCCGAAAACGTATCAAAAGAAAACAAATACATACAGGAAGCATATCTCAACGGCAAGGCACTTGACCGCCACTATATAACGCATAGCGAAATAATGTCGGGCGGATTGTTGCATTTCAAGATGGGCGATACTCCAAAGACAAAATGAAAATCCGGCTTGAAATGAAGCAAGCAGGATATAACAGCATCTCCAACCAATTGCATTTTGAACTGAAAAGCCCATTGCAATAGCAAATTATGGAAAATAATTGCTAATTTTGCGCCATGACAGAAAAATCCCTTACATATCTGAAGGTAGGTCCATTGGTGTACAAAGTGACATCATCGCTAAAACTGGCACTTGATGAGAGTTGTTCAAACTTTTTTCATGAAGAAATGCCGGACAGTGATGACATATCCCTCAGATTGAACTGTAACATAGAATTGTCGGACCATATATTCGACACTATAAGCCAGATGAAGGAAGAAGGTCTGACAGAAGTGTTTACAGACGGTGGAGTAGTGGTCTATAAGAACGAAGACAGGGAATGGCGCCTAAAGATGGATTACGGCGGCAAGCCCTATACCTTATATGTAGAGAAGAGCGATGACGAGATAGAAATATATGTTGACCCGCATTGCTGTGACGGCGATGAACTCACGATAAGCACATATTTCCTGGAATCATTCGCTTTGGAAAGATATCTTATCAGATGCAAAGGCCTTATCCTACATTCCGCTTTCATAGATTGGAAGTGTTGGGGCATAGACTTCACTGCACCTAGCGGAACTGGCAAATCGACGCAAGCCTCATTGTGGGAGAAATATGAGGGAGTGGAAGTGATAAACGGCGACCGTTCAATCATTATATGGAATGAAAAGGAGCAGCGATTTGACGTTTGCGGACTACCATTCTGCGGTTCGTCGGGCATCCACAAAGACAGGCGCATTCCGCTATTGGGAATCACTTTCATAGAGCAGAGTCCCGTAAACATTGTTGAAGAGATGCCAGCGGCGAGTGCCATGATTCACTTGACAGGCGAGATGAGCGTGAACAAATGGAACCGAGAATTTGTGATACAATCCCTTGACGTCATAGACCGTTTGGTGTCGAGTGTCAACATGGTGCATTTAAAATGCAATATGGAGCAAGACGCTGTTGACACATTGAAATCATATTTACAATCGAGACAAAAGGCATCAGACGAATGACATACAAAGAATCGGACGAATACCTTGCGATGCTTCGTGACATAATAAGGGAAGGCAAAGACGTAAGCCTTACGGTGTCGGGCAGCAGCATGTCGCCATTTATTATCCACCATCGCGACTCCATATATGTGGGCAAGCCAGACAGGCCACTTAGGCGCGGTGACGTGGTGTTCTATCAGCGTCAGGACGGAACATTCGTTCTTCACAGGATACGCAGGGTGTCGAAAGAAGGATATTACATCATTGGCGACGCCCAGACAGAAACAGAAGGACCAGTCAGCCGTGATGCCATATTTGGCATATTGAAAAGCGTGAACCGCAAAGGCAAGACAATAAAGCCAGGCGATTTCTGGTGGGAATTTTTCTCCCACGTGTGGTTGTCGATAATTCCGTTGCGTCGTCCGATAATCAAAATGATGAAAATCATACGTGGAGAATAAAATAAGTGTCATGAGAATATAATAAAAAAGGTGCAGACATAGCAGCAATTCATATTCTAAGGCATAAAAGAAAAAACAAAAGAATCAGTTATTCGAAATGAATCAAGACATAAATGAAAACGCCGAAAGCAACAACCGCATGAGCGGAGAGGTGTCGGGAGCGATAGACACCTTGATTATGCGTTGGAAGGCAGGAACATTCAAAGAGATACTAGACGACTGGAAATGGATATTCACTTACAGTCTTAGATATAAGGGCGCAATAGCCTTCTATCTCATTCTCGGCATCTTCAGCACCTCGTTGGGACTTGTAAGCAGTATAGCCGGAAAATACATAGTTGACATCATCACCGGTTACCAAACAAGCAAATTGTGGATTTTGGTAGCAGTGATGGTAGGCAGTTCATTGTTCAGCCTTATTTTCGGCAGTATCATCAGCCGCATCACTTGCAAGCTGGGCATCTTCATCAACAATGACATCCAAGCCGACATCTTCGACAAGATAGTTGATGCGGACTGGCTGGCAATAAATAAATACTCGAATGGCGACGTGTTGAACCGTTTCAATGGCGATATCGGCACAGTGAGCGGCAATGCGATATCGTGGTTGCCAACAATTATATTGTCGCTTTATCAATTCGTAGCCACTTTGTGCGTAATCATGTATTACGACAAGATAATGGCGTTGCTGGCTTTTGCAAGCACTCCATTCACCATCCTGATGTCGCGATACGTGATAAAGAAGCAGCGCGAATACAGCATGAAGGTGAGAGAGATGAGCAGTAAGGTGATGACATTCGAGGTAGAGACTTTCTATAACACCGACACAATAAAGTCATTCGGCATATCGCGCCAATACAGCAAGAAACTGCGCTGGTGGCAGCGTGCTTTCAAGAACATAAGCCTCGACTACAATATGTTCACTATCAAGACCAACATCTATTTGTCGATGGTGGGCATGCTTGTAGGTTTCACAGTGTTCGGCTATTGCCTCTACCTATTGTGGACTCATGCCATCACATACGGAACGATGATGCTTTTCATGCAACAGCGCAATGCCTTGTCGGGCGCATTCCACAAATGTTTGGGCATCATTCCTGGTTTCTTGAACAGTTCGGTGTCAGCCCATCGTGTGCGTGAGTTGGTGGAATTGCCAAAGGAGAAGCATATACCAGAGAGCAGCGAGTTGGACAAATACACCAAGGACGGATTCTCGGTGAAGATGAAAGACATAGACTTCGCTTATATCAAAGGCAAGGATGTGATTACCGACTCCTCAATGATAGCAAAGCCAGGCGAGATAGTGGCATTGATAGGTCCTTCGGGCGAGGGCAAGACCACGATGATACGTCTCATTTTGGGATTAATACATCCACAGAACGGAGATGTAGTGGTAGAGACCTCCACTGGTTACCAAGTTCCGATGAATGCCGACACGCGCCATCTGTTTGCTTACGTGCCACAGGGCAATTGCATATTGTCGGGAACCATAGCGGAGAACCTTCGCATGGCTAAAGAGAAAGCCACCGACGAAGAGATAGTAGAAGCATTGAAATTGGCATGCGCATGGGACTTCGTTGAGAAACTGCCACAAACCTTCAATTCCCCGATAGGAGAGCGAGGCAGAGGATTCTCGGAGGGTCAGGTGCAGCGCATAGCTATAGCCCGCGCTATATTGCGTGACGCTCCAGTGCTGTTGCTTGATGAAGCCACATCAGCGTTGGATGTTACAACAGAGCGTCGAGTACTTCGCAACATTATCCAAGCCAAACCCAACAAGACCTGTATAGTGACTACCCACCGTCCATCGGTTCTGAACATGTGTCAACGTGTTTACAGAGTGATGCAGACTAAGGTGACAGAACTCAACGAGGAAGAGTCGAGCAAGATGGCAATGGACTTCTGATAGAAAACAGATACAGTGTGTAGTTCCTAGAGTTTAGATTTTAGTTGATTTTACCAATCACTAGCATGTTTCTACATTAAACGCTACGCAGACATCATATCGTGTGATAAAAGAATAAAATCCGAAATGAATATGAAACCAAAGAACAACAAAGGAATATATTACAACTATTTCAAGCGCCCATGTGATATCGTTGTGAGCGGTTTGCTGCTTTTGTTGACCTCACCGATAACATTGTCGGCGATGCTGTTTCTCAAATTCGCCAATAAGGGCAGTGGAATATTTTTCAGGCAGCAGCGTCCAGGCTTGAACGGCAAGATTTTCAGCATCATAAAATTCAAGACGATGACGGACGAACGTGACTCATCGGGCAACCTATTGCCGGATGAACAACGTTTAACCCGTGTAGGGCGTTTTATCCGCAGCACATCCATAGACGAGTTGCCGCAATTCGTGAATGTTTTCAAAGGCGACATGTCGATGATAGGTCCCCGCCCGTTACTGGTTCAATACCTGCCTTTGTATAATGAAGAACAAGCCC
>Ga0181612_171755_pt1 | contig 13095 bp, 9 predicted proteins | sample HoacroProtozoa21_FD_119630 | JGI IMG/M metagenome (GOLD analysis project Ga0181612, IMG submission 119630) | Hoatzin crop microbial communities from Cojedes, Venezuel. Combined Assembly of Gp0051906, Gp0051904, Gp0051908
ACATTCTGTGATTCTGTGATATGTGTGCAGCGTGGAACAGTCGTGTGCCCAGCGGGGTTTGATTTGCGCTCGCTCATTCCTACCTCGCTACGCCCTGGTTCTGCAAGAGTTCCCTGTCCTCCTTCAGACATCAACGCTGTTTACTTCTGATATCAAAAGAACAGCCGTGCAGGTGGAGCACGACGATTTAAAAAATAAAACAAAAGGAGGTTACACTCTATTAAACAGGCGGCCCGTGCCTGCATACTGCCTTGTAGCGCGGCGGCATGAGCTCGTCTGTGTGAGTTTATCTTTTACAGTCTGTAATTGGCAGTGTTGTTTAGACCTCATGGTGTGTTCAGTGGGTGTTGGAGAGACAGCTGCTGCTTTCGTTGTTTTTTTGGAAAACAACAGTATTCATTGATACTCTTAAAATATTAATCTCAGCTTACCTTGTTAGATGCCTACTTAATTCATGAACTTCCATTTCAGTGCTTTTAAATTCATTAAGCTCTTTTCGAATGGCTGCCTGCAAAGGACAAATAAACTCATAAATGTATAAATGAGAGAGATCAAAATAAGCTCACATTATTCTCAAAACAGTGTATTAAAAGTGAAGCAGACAGATAACATTATCAGAGAGAGAAAGAAAAACATAAAAAAGATTTTAAAACGTGAAAAGGAAAATAGATAAACATGTTCTAAATCACGTAAAGGGAGAGATGAATGGTTTGGTGGAATGGCTCCATTTGAAACCATATCATAGACAATGCAGATACAGAACTCAATTTTGGCCTATTACGTTAACACTTTTATGTACAAATTCTAAATTAGCATATGCATGAAGAAAAAAAATGTGCAGAAGAGTTTCTCAAGCACTGAGATCTGTTTCACAGCTGGACTGAGAGTAAACCATTCCTGGAGCCCGCCGGACTCACACTTGAGATGCCTCCCGCCTTTATGCGGTCCGGGATTTTCTCCGGTGAAGTCACTTAACGTGGCCGAGCTTACTTGGGAGGGAAAGTGGGATAAGGGGGACGCCTGGCTCCCTGCCCTCCTCTCTGCCTCGGGCTGTGCCCCTCCGTCCTCCTCCTCCCTTCTGACCCAGCGGTGCCAGCTGCTGAACCGATTCCCACACCAGTCCGGCAGAAAACTAGCCACAGGCAGTCGTGTTCGGCACCGGCAGGAGACCCCGTTACCCACAGCCTCCCCGGTTTGTCCATGCGGAAAAAGAAAACCAGCAGGGCGAGAAATATTGAAGAATAAATAAAAAGAAGAAGGGGCGACTCGGAGGGACTCGGCTTCATGGTGGAGAGGGTGCTCAGCAGAGCTGTCTCCAGTCCCGAACCCAAAGCCAAGACTTCTGACAGCCCTGTGATGTCTGCAGCTCACAAGCGGGCCTCGCCACGAGCGTCTGGAGAGGACGTGCAAGGTGGCTGCTGCGGCCAAGTGCTCCACGGGTCCCAGGTGTGTGCCACTGCCTTTCCGTGCGATGCTGAAATCAGCATCAGCGGCTGCAAGCGGCTGCTCCAGTCGGTGGCACTCGTGTCTGTCAGCAATTTTTCTTGATGAAGGACATCTAAGCTAGTATGAACGGCACGAACCCGAAACGGCTTTTGCAACAGCCACTGATCCGGTCACCAACTACTTTTGCCTTGACAAGCCCTAGGCGATAGATTTTGTGAGTGTGACCTACAGAAAAGGCCCCTTGTGCTCTTTCTGAACAGCTCTTGCTTTTTATTTACCTTAGAAATGTCTGTCAGGCTCTGCCTCCACCCATCAGGACAGAGCGGTGGCTACACAGTGACTCGGGGGCCCACCTTCAGTGACTGTGAAGGAGGCCACACGGGCTGCTGTCTTCCACAAAGGCTGAAAGCTATCCCCCCCCCATCCCTCATCTGTCGGAGGGATTTGTGTTCCTCTAACAGTCAGGTCTGGTAAAGATGAAGTCAGACTGAAGGCAATTCCCTACATCCAGCACACGGAGCAAGATTTACTGACAAACAGAGAAGTCCATTACCAAAATCTGTTTTTGCAATAGCTCTAGCCTGTGCTGACCAATGAAGACAGTTATTGAATCAAAGCTCTGGAAGAAAATAATCATTTATAGGATGTTGCAGCTTTGCCCAGCATTTTAGAGTTGCTTCCAACTTGTCTGGCTATTTTGTCCAACCGTGGACACAGTGGTGGGGAAAACCCAGTGATCTGAATGGCAGAAATCAGAATACTGGCCACATGACCCAACTGCAAAAAATAATGTATCTGCTTCCTTACGCCATAAGGGGCATTAATGTGACAAACATTTCTTCTGCTGCTTTGCTGAGAAAAGGTTCATCTGGCGAACTTCAGCCCTTTGCTCCGAGTATTGACTTTGCACATGCATTATAAAAAAGAAAAAGTGACCTAAAAGTACTTTGCCTTAATACTGAATTCTTTACCAGGCTAAATTTAATAGCAGTATTTAATACTTGCTCTTTTCACAGACACAGGATGAGGAGGGAACTCTCTGGACACCAAATCTTTTCCTTTCCCAGCTGAAGTCTCTCCAGGCCTTTCATCCCAGACTAGGATCTCTCAAAGGCTGCAGAACCAGCTGGAGATTTATTCCCTCACTCGTCCTCCAATGAGGAGAATAAAACTAAGTCAGTCGACTAAGATCTTGTCTAACATGGTGAGATAAAATTGGAAAGCTAATTTAAGCCAGTATATTATGGTCTGTGGACAGTCCGGAGGAAGTTTTTCTTTTTTTCACATCAGTTTATGCTACACTAACTTATCCAAAGATAAACTGGGAAAAACCCTCTGTCAAGGAGAAAACCAGTGAATACAAAACTATACAAGTCCTTTGGTTAAATTATACAAGTATAACTGGCTGCCCTTTCCTCTGTGAATAAAACCAAGAGCACTATAAATGAGAAGCGTGGCCAGGAATCCTGCTCCTGTCTCTAAACGTTGCACATCGTGGTCTCCATTGCTGCACGAGTCCCACAGAAAGAAACAGTCAGGGCTTGAATTCAGGTACCTGAAAGTCTTTAAAATTACACGGGCATCGAGTGACTGTAAGCATGGGAATCCCCCATCAGCCTTGATGTGGCCATAAAATGTTTCAATCTTCTTCCTGAGGCACCGTTAAGACCCTCACGATGTGACTGATATGATTTGCCAGCAGTGCCGACACCAGAGACACCATTTAGTGAAGGTCCCACCGGTGCTCAGAGGACAGCACCCGTCAATACCAAATAGGTGTTACTGCTTGATGGCCACGGGACCTGCGGGACCCGATGGACACCGTTTGCTGTGACATGCTCTAGCTATTCAGCTCTCCCAGAGTCGCTCCACTTACTTTGTCGGCGGCTGTGAGTCGCGTCCAGGGTTTGTCTGCCCTCCTGTCGTAGTCCTGCGCATCTGCCACTTCCACGTAGTCACTAAAGCGGATGAGGATCTTCCTCTCACGTAGCTCTTCTACCGTGGGCCTCTGACTGAGCTGCAGGTTTGAGGAAGGAGTGGAAAAAGACATCAGGACTTCACTTTTCCCCTGCAGAGTGCTGTTTGGTGATTTGTTTTACTACAACCTTCGTTATGAAAATAAGAGGGTTCAGACATTCCCAGTACCACTGTTTCTATCAGCCTTTCACAGAACTGCTGCTTGGGAGATGACCTGCTGTTACAGCACCTTGAACACCATCCTGCCATGCTGCCGGAGCAGCCCACTGTTTGGGAAGGGGCTGCAGCTGGAGACAGTCCCTGGCTGGGTTGGTCACCCCTGGCAGAAATGAGATTTAATGCAAGAAAGTCTCCTAGGGCCCCACCGATGTCACAGGAAGAGACAAAGGCCATAACACAACTTTCAAACTACCCGCACAGGCTGTATGCTTCCCCATCTGGGAAGAGTCAGGCAGAGGCACCGAGCGGCTCTTGCCCTGCATTGTGTGCAAAAGGTGACAAATGACTTTCCTTACCATTCTGATATCTGCAGACTTGTCCTTGCCTCCAGAAAAGGCAGGCAGGATGGTGACTAGTGCTCAATGAACTTTTCACTGTACTTTGTGGCTCAATTTGGTGTCACAGCGTATTTGACTTTTAACAATTTACATGGCATACTGCAAGCCAAGAAAAAAAATTGCAAGGGTGGACTGTATCACGTCAAGAAAGCATCTTCATTGTTCCAAAGCATTTCTTTCAAATTCCACAGCAGAATAAGCAGCCGCAGTCAAAACTCTCCTCTCAAATTGGAAACAGTAGTGTGCTGGTAGTCCACGTATCGTATGGGCTGTTGCATGGCTAGGGACAGGAACTGGCTTTCAGGGATCAATTCTCCCTGGACGCACGGCATGCTGGTTAAGGCCAAAAGCAATTACACAAGTGTTTCTGGAGAAGGTGCTACATATGTGTGTGCATGTGGCTGTACATCAGCTGCCAAAGTTTCACCGCTGGAGTGAAACACTTGTAATCGTGATAGATCAGGAAAAATAATCTCCTGCTAATAATTAGCTAGACAGTATATCACGCTGTTCCCACTCACTAGAAATAGGTGTGTTTCACAATACTTCACCCTTGTGAATAGTGCAAAGCCTAAATATTTCATAAAATGCCTGAGACTGTATTCTGGAAAGGTATTCAGGCTCCTGGATCCTGACATGAAATTCCACCTTCCTCCCAAAATAAGTATCTCAGTTCCCTGCATTTTATCTTCCAGGGAGAATTAAGATTCAAAACAGCCAGGATGCTAACTGGAGGGTGAAAAATTTGCAGGATCACAAGAAAGAGAAGCAGATGCTTGAAACCCCACCTCTCTCCAGCATTTGGGTGCTGATGCAAGACAGCTCCACTGCCCCGTCTTGCCTCTGGATTGAAACCCCTGTGTGCTTGTTCTTGCCATGAAGGGTTGCCTCTCTCTTCTCTATCTAGAAGGGATGGTTGCGATGGGAGGTGACAGCAGGGCTGCTCTCCTTACACAGATAGCCCTGAGCACGTGCTCACGGACTGGGTTTGAACACCTCATGTAGAGGGTCTGCAGAGCTGCACGTGTACCCCTGTGAGATCCTCAGTGGCAGGAATCACGTCCTGCTCCTCCTAGCTGCAACCCAGCCATTTCCCACACACTGAAGTGAGAGAATTATCAGAAAGAAATGGTAACCAGGAGCAGAATGCTACACTGCCACGTGACGCCCTTGCCTAGGGCAGCTGGCATCAGTCATGTCACAGCTTGGCAGTTCATAAGTTGTCTCCATAGACATTTTAGGGTAAATTACAACATCTAATAGGGGAAAAACTCCTTGCTGGTTTGAAAAAGAGCAGCTCTGAAACTTCTAAATATTGCAAAGATCTTAAAATTAGACATTTTTCTCACACCCACCTTCTTCTATGGGAGGCATGAAGTTTCCTGGGGTGAGCTTCTCTGCGTGTGTTTGTCACACGACATTTATAAGCTTGCTCTTATTTCTTCCAAGAGTTTCTCAAAAAAGCCCCATTTTATACACCTGCGTTCAGGCCTGCCATGCTCAGGTCAGCCAAAGAGCATGTATGCATTGAGGTTAGTGACAAACATGACTTTCTGAACCCAGAGTACAGGTTTTGGGGATCTTTTTTAAAAAACCAAAATGCATACACAGTAAGCATAACTTTTTTTTTTTCTTTAGATAGCAGAACAAACCTATCTGTAAGCTACAGTACCACATCAGAAAAACCAGAGGGCTCAATAAAGTACATCAAAACACGTATAGATTTAATAATGTTATTTTTCACTCTAGCAGAACAGAATTGCCTCTTCAGCCTGCAGCCCTCATACCTACGCCTAAGTCACCTGCAAGCCAAATACACACTGCAGTTAATGGATGGGTTTTAAAAAAAGCAAGCAAACCCAACTGCTATACCATGCTTGGAGTATAATCACAGTTACACTGTAAGTGAGGTTTCTCACCCCAAAATTTCAAAGATAAGGGTGAGACTCCATCTTTACTTGCATCAACTGCTTATTTTCTCACAACAAGGATGAATCCCCAATATTATCTGTACATTTCTTAGCTTTCACCTTTTTAGGACTAGATGTTGTTTCAAATTAGGATGGAATTTAAAAAAAAATAAAATGTCTTATTGCATGGAGTATGACGACACCAACAAAACATAGAATCCCGTGAATTAAACTCTGTGTTTCTAAATGGCTACAAGGGAAGCAGGAGCTCCTTTAAGCTTTCCAAGCTGGAAGAAGACTTTCATAAAATGACCGGCTTTGTTTCACAGCTTCTGTCAGCTCCTGACATCAGCTGGCTTTCATGTTTGTGCTACTCTAAGCGATTAGGAAGTTCGTACAAAGGAGAAGGCAGGTGGCTGCTGATACACCGAAGCATGCTGTGCCAGGCTGATGTCTACGTGGTGTCAAGGGCACCAAGAGCCACGGAGGCAGCAGTACTTTTGCCAGTGATGTGAATTCACTGCTGGTATTTATCTCAGTGCTGCACTGGGTCTTTAACAGCTCATTTGGCTTCCTTGGTGTGCTGGGTGTGGGTTAAAATCAAAGAAATGACAGCAAACCTTACGGGCCACATGATGAAATGGGACAAATCTGAGGTAAATTCTCACGTTTGCAAATGCACAAAAGCCAAATTAGGTCCATCACCCGCACGTTTTACAGCACTGAAACACACTGCAACCCTTCGGTGGGTGAAAAGAACAGTGCACTGAGCTATACATGAAAAAACTTTGAGGGCATAAGCACATTATGAAACTTTGGTGTTAATGTGCATTTTGCATTCTTAGGCGACACCTGAATGTATGACAGACCAAAAGCTGCTTCTTCCCTTCCTCTGAAGTCATCCAGCTATTGCTGTGTATTATTTTTAGATGCCCTGCCTTTACTTCCGAAACCTACAGAAACCTTCAGAAACCAGTGCAATTGCAGGTGCTCAGAGACCCCACCAGCGTGGTGGGCAGTGTCTCCAGCCCCACAGGGCGGCTGGAGAAAGTGAAGCCCAGAGACTGAGCAACCAGCTCAAGGTGACCCAGGAGGCCCGGGCCAGAGCTGTGAACAGAAAAAAAATGTATGGAATCTCGTGCCAGTGCTCTGACTGTGAAAGAGAGTCCTGAAATCCACAGCTTATACCATGTAGTTCACGTATATGCATAAATCTACATATATTTACATATAAAAAACCACACACACACATAAAATATTCAGTACATTAAACCAAAGGGCTGATCTGATCACGCTAAATGAAAAGAGAGGGATAACCACAATGAGTGGTTTTCTAAAAGCAATTAATTAAAGCTACATTATTTGAATGGTTAGCAAACTGCCCTGCCTCTTCCTCATGCCACTGCCGAGATTTCTTGTGAGCTGCTAAGCACGCGGGTCCCTCAGTCTGCCCGGGCTACCCTGTGCACCCTCAGCTCTTCAATAGCTGGGAAACCAGCTTTGCTGACAGACTCTCCGTGGCTGTAGGTGTCAGTGCAATGTCTGTTCACGACAAGGGCACAGCTCACCTGAGATCTCACCTTGGAGTTTATTTTTATGACCTGTGATCTGTGGTCTCTTGGGTCAATACTGCTTAATGCACATTCGAAGCTTACAGCACAAGGACACGGTCAAGGACACGATGCAATTGCCTGCACAAGGCGGTGGTGCTCCACGCTGGCAGAAAGGGATCTTGCTCACCAAGCTGGACCCTTTTTTACCTATTTCATTTAATGTCAGAGGGATGTACATGTGTGTGTCTGGACTTCTTCTGGGTGTGCCACCCAGGCATACACATTTCTGTTTACCCATTTGTGAAGATTTGTGAGCTGAGGGAGCAGGGCAACTTTATGGCGAGTGATGTGATTACTTGAGTGTGAACCAGGGCAAAAATCCCTTTCGAAGTAAACCCATTTGTATTAATGCAAAAGCAGTGTAAATGAGGACATGACCTCCCATGTCTTGTCACAGGAGGTCAAGTTTTCCTCTATATGTTCTGGATCACTGGAGATAAAAACGGGCACGTTTCAAGCTCTGATACTTAGCCGATTTGCAAGGGAAAATTTGACGCAAACCCCTTTTTTCTCGGCATGGGAAATGACACAAACCCAAGCATGGCCACCAGGTAAAGTGGAGGGGGATGTGCTCTTGCCAATCCAGTCTTGGGATTTAGTCAGATCTGAAATGCTGAGTTTGCTCCACTTCAGTCACAAGGAAGCTTGTTGTCTTGTCACTTCATCGTTGCCTGCTCTGTTACCTCATTAAGATGGTCTGGTTGTTATTTCGGAAAGAAACCAAGGTGAAAAATTACAGATCCTAACTAGCAGCGCACAGAACCCCCTCTCTCCTTTGCTCCCCACCTTTCGTGGTAAAACATAGGAGCAGGATGTGATGAAAATGCCCCGAAGACCTTTCCCTCTGACTATAAATGCAGTTTATCCAAATTAGCCGCTAACCTTTTGTCTTCTCTGACCTTTCCTCTCCCCGTCGCATTCCTCCCACCTCCCTCTGATGAGTCCCACCTCTCTCAAGAGTTCATTATTTTGAACAGCCTGTCCTGATGCAAGCCAGCAGAGGTCAATTAAAAAAAAAGATTGAACAGCAAGACATTTTCCAGTGAGGCACCAGTGAACAGAGAGTTTAAGTTGTACCAGGGCAGCAATTTAATGGGAGAAGATTTCAAATTATTGCATGGATTTTAAGAAACTTCCACACCTCATCATTTTGGTTGTCAATGTTATAGCTATGAGATTTTTAGTTTTGGAGCTAGACCTCCAGGAAAAATTAGCTATTGACGGTGGGGGACAGGACACAACAGCTCTGGGGAGCAGGGGACATGATGCTATCTGAGAGAAGAGAAGGTAGGAAAAGAAGAGTTTTATCCCTTTTTGCAGATGCTTTGTAACGTGTTCTGTTAATCCAGGCTATGACTCTCTCTCTGCAATGGAAGTCCTCAGGGGGAGTTCAGGCTTGTGTTAATTGCCTTGGTGCTCGGCCAAATTCACCGCGGTTCAGAGAGGATAAATTCTTAGTAGTAATTCCTGGGGGCCCAGAATTACCTCCTCGTGGAAGGGAGCTGCCTGCAACACTTCTCCCAGAGGGCTTCTGCACATTAATATTCCTGGAATGGGCCTGTGGGTCAAGACCAGTGCTCAGAGAAATCCCTTCCTAATCCATATGTCTCCCTGCCCAAATAAAGCTGCGTGGCAGGCCCTGAGGGGCAGGGAGAGGGAGCACGGGGTGGCTGGGTGTGCACAACCCGTCGCGGGCATCTCGGGTGACAGGCAAACACACTTCACCTCTCCTTCCTCGGGCAGGAGGGACACGAGCTACAGGGAAACTGCACCAAACAGCATCTGCCTCCGTTTTGTTCTTTGAATAGCAGCTATTCCCTATTTCCAGTTAATCTGGAGTTAGAGGAGTCTGAGAGGTTGAAAAGTGCTTCAAGGGGCAGCTCACTATAGGTCACCTGATTTTTTTTAATTTTTTTTTTAGAAATTGCCTGTCCAGATGATGAATTCAACTGGATATTTATTGCTGTCTTTAATAAGGCACCTAGACTGAGCAAGGTAATCTTACTTATTACAGCATGTCATGTTACAACTTATCATCATAATACTGTAACAAAATGCCAGTGCTGAAGGAATTTTAAGAACATCTTTTTAATGGATGAAGTGGGTTGTTCCCTTGGAGTTGGAATGATACCACCAAAAAAATGGGGGACAGCAGCAGTTTCTATAGGACAAGGTCAAAAGTCTTTTCGGCGGCTTCTGCAGAACCACGTTCCCTTCTACTTGCCAACTCACACATGGCTACAAGAAGGCAACGTGGCATCCTTTCTTATGTTGAATTTACCCTGTGGGCATGTGCGTGCATTAAACCTCAGTGCAAACAGAAAGGTCTGCTGGGCAAAACACTTGCCGTGCTCAATTAAACTTCTGCTTGATCCGAGGTTTAAAATCCTTTGGTAATTCAGCACAAATCGACAGAAGGGGCCCGCCGCTCTGCTGTAGACACAACGACACATCTGGGACACACTCATCGAAGACAGGGCTGGGGAATAACAACAGTTTTCGCAGGATTCACTAAGTGGTTGGCATTTCTAGTTGTTATCTATCCACCTGCACACTTTATTCACTTCTTTCCTCTAGTGATTTCGTAGCTTTTATGACAGTATATTTAGTAGGTGAGAGCAAAATTTGTTGTTAGATAAGGCCTGTGATTCTCTCATTAAAATTAAAGTATGTCACTAGAACAATTTACAACAGTTTAAAAAGATGATCAAAATCAAACAACGCTAAGTCACGTTGCTACCAACCTCTGAAACGTGGGGGAGAAAAATCTTTAGTAGGGAAGAAGCCAAAAAAGGCTAAGGGAATGTGACAGGGAAGAGGGCTATGAATATTAGAGAGTCGACTGTCAGGGGCTCGGACTGACGGTGCCCTCGCCCTTCTTCCTACTTAAAAGTACAACCGAGGCACAGAAAGAAATCTCACAGAAGGCTGCTGAGGTTTCAGGGAGCAGACACTGCCATGAGGCTATCACAGCCTGGGCGTTTTAGTTTAGCAAGTGTCTGTGGCCCCTGCCTGCAACAGGCAATTCATGTGCTTTGTACCTTTCCTACAAGATAGCGGAGGACAGGAACCGCACGGCAGTGACGCTGGCTGGGTCAGCAAGCCTTCATTTCTTAGGCAGCAGATCGGCTATGGGTAGCTTCGCTTCTCATCTATTATCGCCATTCATCACATGGCATCAAGATTTGGAATGGATTCCTGTATGTATTTACCCTGCAATGTACAGGGAAATGAAAAGCCCGATTTCCTCTATTTCTAGGGAGGTATTGCTAGCCTTTGCGCAGAGCCTAAGTCCCATGAAACATCTGCAATGCAGTAAGGATCTTTTCTTTCAGGCAGTGCCATGAGGGGATGCGAGAACATCCCTGCCATTGTTGTCAGGATTTTAAGTGCTTTAAAAATAATATTACAGCTCTCTGGGCCACATTCTTAGCTCCTGCAGACAACAGCAGTACCCCCCCATCGGTGAGAGAACTCTGCTGATTGACATGAGCTGAGGACAAGGCGTGAGATTTTTAACCGTGAAAGAAAACAATCCAGCTCCCTGAATGTAACCGTTGCATGTATATTTACAGCCCTTCCGTTGTCGTTATTTATGCCATGAGAGCTTGTGATCACATAGGTCAAAAAGACAAAGCCACCTAAAAGCACGCAGGAAGGGGCTGGTGGTGCTTCGCAAGCATGCAAGTTCTTATGGGGCTTTCTCCACCTCTGGAGATAGGAAATATGCCAGGGGTGAAATTAAGTTTATCTGCAATAACAGGATGGATTGTTGGCTATGTATATTGGGGCATCTGTAGATATTTACACCAGCTGCGAAACTGAACGTGTGCATCTGAAATGACTGCTCTTCAGTTTGAAGAGCAAATGACTTTCAAATGGGAGGAAAACCAAACCAAAACTATGCTGTATTATTCATCCTTCCCTGCCAATACCACTATACACCATTTTGCGAGTGCTTCTCTCTAAATGCCTCAAGGGACAATCTGCTTTTCCAGAAAAAATGATTTCCCAGTTTTATGCTTTTTTACGTGTAATTTTCAAATGCAATCAGCATTGTTTTAACTTTGCTTTCTTTTTAATGGCTGCAGAAGGGACCAGGGTTAGACCAATTCTAGGCTCTGTATCCTTTGCTGTTCAAAGCTCCTTCTGTTATACAGACTAGATCTTCTTTCATCCAGTTTCAGAATAGCCTGCAAAGCAGTTCCCTTCACTGTCTGTGGACTTACATCCTATAAATTGGTGATTTCTGTTAAAGAGCTCTTTTAAGACTTCTTCCACACTCTACTTTTGAAAATGGTGCTAAGGAAAAGGAAAAAAGGCAAACAACTGTGCAATAGGGAGAAAAATACAGTAGCGTCATAATAGGACCAAAGTTGCTTCTCACCTTACGTGTTAATCTTCTCTTTATTTCTCGTTTTTCCTCCTGCTCCTCTTGCTCATTCCGGGCTGTAAAAGATTTACAAGGATCTCAGGCTGTGGACTCATCAGGCATGCACAGTACGCAACAAAGTAAGCCTCTCCATCAGTATGTCAGTGTTTCAGGACCTCTCTGATGCACAGCATGTCCCTCTGGGGCTGGTGAACTTCCTCGATCGGCTCTTCTTCACACAGTTTGTAAAAGATCCACAGCTTCCTCCCTTTCCCTGTGCTGGCACCTCTTCATGTGTGTCACTTTCTAGAAGGGCCAGGCAGCGAGACAGCTCTTCAGAAACTGCGATCTCCCTGCCCACAGGCCTGGTGGCCTCAGGGACTTAAGCTACGATATGGGTGGATTCAGTGAGGCTGCAAGGTCAGTGGTTGGAAAAGGAACACATGCTTCTTTTTTTCTCCCATCTACTGAATAAATTCTGAGAACTACTCTTTGGAGTGAATGGAAAAAACCCCCACAGAATAGAGGTGCCAGGCAAAATATGCAACTTCCCGTGACCTGAGTCGAGTAAGGAGAGAGTGTCCTGCCATCATAGCCTTCACAGCATCACACTGGAGTGTAAAAGCACATCCCACAGCAATCCACTTTCAGCATTAAGCCAAAAGATTGCATTACAAGTACTTACCAGGGCAAGCCTCAACCATTATCCCCCCAAGAGGACAGTAACATTTGAGTATACTAACTCTTCTTCAACTTAGGAGCAGGTTGTCATGCATGTCTTTCCACTGAACTTTACTGAAAGTCTCTAAAAGCCCAGGTTTCTCGGTACTCAGCTCCTCAGCCAGTTAGGATCTGTTTCCACTGCTTTGTTTGTGGCTGAATTGCTCCTTACTCCAGTCATGGTCGTGCATAACAGATGACCTCAAAGGCCAGTTTGGGACAGGTGGTTTGATTTATATTATCCATCTCTGGACTGAACTAAACCCATGGGGGAATTCCATGTTCCTCTCCGCTCATCCTGCAGGAGAAGGAGGCACCCTGGCAGAGTGGCAGTAATGAATCGCCAGCTGTAACTTCTTCAGCCAAGAGAGCACAGGTCAGCACTCCCACGAACCAGCTGGGACAACCCAGAAACAATATAAGGAGGCCCTAACCCAAAGGAAGTCTGCCCACAGCAGGGGAGATCATAGAATCACTAAGGTTGGAAAAGACCTCTAAGA
>Ga0181612_105915_pt1 | contig 13094 bp, 8 predicted proteins | sample HoacroProtozoa21_FD_119630 | JGI IMG/M metagenome (GOLD analysis project Ga0181612, IMG submission 119630) | Hoatzin crop microbial communities from Cojedes, Venezuel. Combined Assembly of Gp0051906, Gp0051904, Gp0051908
ACACACCACAGCAGCCGCACCCCCGCCCAGTGAAGGGTCTTATCTTTCTATACAGTCTTTTGTTGCCGGGGGGGGGGGGGGGGGGGGGGAAATCAAGAGAGTTTCACTTTGTATGCATTCCTGGTCAGCACTAAATATCTTTCTAGGTAGCAAGTGAGAATATAGGAGATTTTAAATGCTTCCTTTGAAAGCAGAAAAATATATCTTTTAAGCAATCAAGCGTTAACTGTGAGAATTAAAAATATCTGTTCCATATGTTCAAGTCCCAAGTAAAGTAATATTAAGTATGTATAAGAAAGTTCAGGTCGGAAGAGCAAATGATTAAAATAAAAGTCCCTTGGGTCAAAATGCAAGAGTAGTGGACATAGATAAAGTACCAGGGAAAGGAGATGAAATACAAACAGGATGTGCTGTGGTGTCCAAATGAGACACATTACTAAAAAAAGTGCTGCATCATTAACCACTCCATCAACTGGCTCTTCCAGGGCTGCAATGGACTTTCTATTGCCCACACCAAGTCCACCGACAGCACAGAGACCTTGGAGAATCTGAGGATCTCAGATCACTCTCTGGTATGTTTGCTAGTCTAACTTTAATGCTTCTAAACAGAAGAGAGAGAAAACTCATAATGAAAGAGAAACAGCAGTTATACCAGCAGCTGAAAAACTGTTTCAGTTGTGTGATGGGCCTGTCAATACATGACTGAGATCAGTATCTTCTGTATTGGTATCCCAGTGCTCTGTTAGCCCCTGGTTTTCAGTGGATGTGCTACGCGTTGTCCACAAGTTGCATTACTTTCGTCACTGGTGCTGGGGTAGCTCTCTAGAAGTCATCTAGTGCTCTAAACAGAAAACATCCCAAGAGTCTTCAATATACTAAATCAATAATTCTGACCTGAACCCATACACTCAAACTAAAGTGCTGAATGCCACCAATTTGCCCTGCAGTCCACAGAAACCGATGATCTCCAGTGTCTTTAGAATCAGTCCTCTAATGATGAGCCCTGTCTGGCCTCCATGGCCAGAGTACACAGCCTCAGTACACAGCCCACTGTGTGGCCAAACACAGACCTTCTCAAGCAGCTCCAGACTCCAATTTTAAGCACTGTTGGAACTACTAATTCAGAATGGGTGATTCTAGATAAAAGAGAAGTTTGTATAAGTATAGTTAAATCGTATCTGTAGGTAAGTGATAGAAAATCCATTGCATCCATTGTAAAAATTATTAATTGCAGTGTTTTACAAAACATTTTGATTTCTCCAATCAGAGCAATTTAAATTATTTTTTTTCCAGTTTGATTCAAAAAGTATTTTAAAAATGTTTATTCAGATCTAACAACCTTTACTCAATTTTTAGAGGTTGCCATAAAAAACACTCAGCTTGTCTATTCTACTGCTAAGCTCATTCTGTGTAAATTTTCAGACAAAACTCTTAGTCACTGAAAGAGTTAAAGGAGAAATACCTTTTATTCTTACTTTGTGAAATACACAAAGCGAATGCAGATTATTTACTGTGTGCGCTTTGGGTTTACTCTTTCATTTCCATGTCAGTGAAGTAGCCAGTACCTCCTTTAGCATGGCTTATGCTTTCACACACACATGCACACACAAAAAAAAGCCACCAAAAAGAATGAGAAAAACATAGTTAAAAATGGGATACTCTGGATTGCAATCCCACAGAAACTGGCAAAAGGACCTGAGGACATGAAGCTCCTATTAGCCTGTTTGTTTTTAATTGACTAGATTTCTAGTTGACAGTGGCGCTTTTAGCAGTGTACAGAACAAAACAGCACCACATGGCCAGCAGGATCCATTTTAAAGTGATGCTCTCTTCTGTCCCCTGCTGAGGATTGCACCATATGAGCCATCAGTAATGCCAAGTCAAAGGCCAACCATCAATAAAGCTCTTGCTGTGTTCAAGAATATGTAAACAATGGACCAGCCACTTCTAGTGGTAGTCATAGCAAAGTTAAAGCTCAAGTATGGTGGCACCCACCTGCCAGTTTTTTTCTCTTAAATTTTACAAAATATAGTATTTCATCTGGACACTGTTGCTTGCAGTAAACATTTTAGTGCAGACCGAATTCTGCACATACTTAATTAAATGAATGGAATATGATGGAGACTACTTGTCTAGATACAAAGCCTGTGAAAGTCTATAGCCAATACATTGTAACCCAGATATCACAGCGATGAGAACTACATAAATAACATGTAGATGTGTCCTGTCTCATTACATACACTCTTAAAAGCACACTTTTATTTAGTACAGTTCAACACATCTGGGCTAAGCTTCTCTTCGTAGTTGTACATGTGGCTGGAGTTAATTCCTACAATGGAAGTTCACTGAGAACAGGTTATTATTTCAGAAGGAAAAGACCCACAGAGTTTAACAGGCATTGTTTCTTTTCTTCACCCTTCTTATGTTCCTGCTATAGGGTGGATTAAACTTTCTGTGGGAAGGATTTACTTCTATATCCTGCAATAGTTCCCCTAGATTCTGTTAGCTTCATTTTGCAGGATGGGTTTCTCCAAAATTCATGCACCTATAAGACTTAACTGGACAAATTAAGAAAATCATACTAAACCCCTTGCAAGGACATACTCTCTCTGACCTTAACCAACTCCTTGTTGCCATCCATCCCTCTATGTGACTCGTCCCATTCTGTCACATTACCATTGACAAGGACATATAAAGCCACAAAAGGAGTTGACGGACATCTGCTCCAGAGCATTAGCTACCTTGCTCCATGTTCCTGAGATCTGACTGTGCTTTTTGACAGCTCTCCGAGCACATTTCCCCATTTCTAGAATGAGACGGAACCTTTGCACTTTATTATTATTATTATTATTGTTCTCTTTCAGAAAAAAGGTAATTGGGCATGAAAAGTTCAAATCCATTAAATAAAAAATCAATTTAAAATATTTTCCATCCACCAAGCAAGGTCCTATTCATTATGCTGACACTGTACTCCACCTCTGTGCCAAGTAGATCACTCAAAGATGCCCCCCACCACTTTCCTGGCATTTCATGTGACAAGTAAATCTGCTGTGCACACATTCCTTTATAGGGCATCCCAGTTTTCTATAAATACGAGCAACATTTTTTCACAGTACCTTTAAATTCCCAAATTGAATTCTGTAACTATCGAGATACTTTCAAGTAAACTATTTGTGCTGAGTCTCTCCTCTGGATACTGTGGCAGACAGACACAGCTTCTGAGTTTTACTTCTGCTTCTTTACTCCAAGTTTTTGAACAGCCTCGGTCCTGTTCAGATTACCCTACCGCTAAATACAAATCACAAAATGTATTTACTTATCAAAAGCAACAGCAGAAAATTAAAATATAAATTGCATAGTTCTCTAGGAACCTCAGTAAAAGAATTCAGCTGTTACAGTTACCAGGTGCCTTATTAATTTCAAAAAAGCAAAACGAAACATTCTAATGCTTCAGGCACAGGTTAAATATTCTGCTTTCACAAAGGTCATTTTTTCCATAAAGTTTCTTTCAGTAAAAGTTTACTGTACAGAGACACTATTTTGCCATTAATATCCATTATAAATTTCTTCTTTAAAGCTAGCAAAATATTTTCCCCCTAGAACTCCATCTTGCCGGAGATGCCGGCACAGCTGCTTGACTCTCCACAGGTCCATCCCGAGATCCCGATATCTAATAAAAAAGCCAAAGAAGGACATCTAGTGGCACCAGGCACGAAACCAAGAACGAGCAGAGGGGGGAAAGCCTGCTGCCATGCCTATGGATCTGCGAGCATCGCTCGTTTCTCATCAGCAACGAGGAAATGTCGAAGGGAAGATCAAAATTAAAGAAAGGAAAAAGTCTGCCCACTTCATTATTTTCTAACGCATAGACACTTCCATCAGTGATACACTTCACACTAAACTCCAAAGCAGAAAGATGAAGCAAAACGAAAGCAGAGCTAACAGTCATTCTTTCAAGTAAGTCCGATTTGTTGGAAGAAAGCTGGATTCCTCAAAATGAACTGAATCTAAACGAAAGAGCCATGAACAAACAACACTGCCACAGAACTCCGGACACAAAGAAGGAAACTACACCTCAGCTTTCCCTTGCGAAACAGTCCTGAGGAAAACCAAGGACGCGCAGAACTAATTCCATTTACCTTGAAGGCACACAGGTACCTCAAACTCCAGCTCAGGGCTGAGCAACAACAGAAGCTAAATTCCAGTTTCAGAAAACTTCCAAAAACTCACCCAATGAGCAAAGGGTAACATTTAGTGCTTATCACTGGTATTAACAGTCAACAATTTCACCATAAGCAACATGAAGTGCTCAAGAAACTTTAGTGGAGTCAGCCATCTGCCAGCTACCAAGGCAGATAAGGAGCACGGGACCCTTCTCCTGGCTGAAGACAAAGAGGGATCGACAGCAAACTCCATATTGCTAGAGAGACAACAGCAGAGCTGAGTAGCACAAGCTACGCAGTCCCAGCTAACATTAGTAGCAGAGAGTCTCCGTATTTGTAACGAACTGGGCCTTTCTTATGAAAATCCCCCTTTAAGAGTACAGAAGGGACACCCACATGAAGCACAGGCAAGTCACCAGCCCTGCTCTCTGAGAAATGCAGTCTATAAGGCGGATCACACCTGCTTGCTGGTCTGATGTGACAATCCCGTAGTAAACAACTCTGTGCTGTGTAGCTACCCAGTATTAACTACATGAGGCAGTCATGCATGCTAGAACATAACTGCAGGCTCGTTAAAGAAAACTTGAGTTTTTAGTGTCAACTTCTATCAAAAGAGGAAGTAGATGAAGTTCCATCTTTATAGCAACTATATAGAGGTCTCTTAGACATCTCGAGATGAAGAATTCTAACCTACCTTGACCAATTCCGTGGCAAGTCCACGTACACCAATCCCTACAGCTTCTCCCTAAGGTGAGCGTTAAAGAGGCCAAGATCAGAAATTCATCCAAGAAATGTGGGACAAGCTACAGAGCTGAACCCTTTCTGCCCAGCTCCCAGACACACTCACCCTTCCTCTGAAGGTCCTTTCTGATTTCCATGAACCCACTGCAGTATGACTTTCCACGCAAGGATTAATCATCCTCTCCAGTGCTGTAGGTGTGATGCCATTTTCGGGGCAGTTTCACAGGCTGTCCTACATGGTCACACAGTGCCAGCTCCTGCCTCCCACAGCAGTGGTCTGTGTGCCACAGGTGCCTTCAGAGGCAACTGATGAAACAGAATTAGCTACTGAGCTGACCCAGCCCAGGGGTCGTCTCCATTCTGAGTGGAGGTGTTTAGAATCCTCTTTGCAGATATTTAATGACTCGATGGACAAGGAAAAACAATCTTCAAAATGAACTGATTTTAACTAGAGATAGTGAAGTGGATTTATAAAATAAAACCACAGCAGAAAGCTACCTGTCTCCCTTGTAACGTTTCACCTACTAGCCTTCATCCAGTTTGCTGCTTCACGCCGGGCTAAGCTATCATTGAAGTATTTCCCTCCTTTCAGTCCTCCCTTTCTTTTTTTTTCCTCCTTATTGTTTATACAGGACTCACGCTACCTTCTGAATTTATTTCCCCTCGCTGGACAAGCAGTACCCATGAAACAAAAACTCTTCTTTTTTTCTTTCCTTTTTTAAAAAAAAAAAAACAAGTTTCTTGGAACTTCCTCTTCTTCAGCTCTCTCAAAAGTCCACCAGCACATATGAGACGTAGAATAAAAGAAAGATGCTGTCAGTGGTGATGCACACTGGGATCCACCAGCAAAGAACTAGATATAAAAGCATTCAATTGTGGAGATTATGTGGCCACTGCTAAAATAATGTCCTCTAATGCATAAAAATAAATTACTTTTAAATGTGTTTCCATGGCAAAAGCAGCCACCTAGCACGCAGGTCAGTACTTGGAAATGCTGTCAAGGAATGGAGGCTGACTAGTTAATAGAAGTCAGACACCATTCCCCTGCCCATATTACAGCTCAGTAGGCTTTGAAGAAAGCGTGCTGGAGATGTCATTTTCCACTCTTTCATAAGCATTCACTTCAAGATGCTTCACTCCAGGCTAGCAAGGGGTGCCCTACATCACTATAGTGCCACTTACAGAATTTATGACATAGGATCATGGTTACAACTTCATACACTGCAGGCATTTTTGCAAAATATGGTCACGTGTGTGCATATTCACCATAACATATATTCCTAAGAATGCTTAATTAGCACTATTCTACAGACAAAAAGTTCAGGCATTATACCTCACATTTCTCACACTTACTTTTAAAACAGAAGAGTATTTTTTTACATGTGGAAAGGGGCTTTATGTTTTTGTTTTTCCAAGAGTGTTCATACGTAAAGAGCAGAGTGTTTTGTAGAAGGAAAGCACCTGTTTAAAATATTTCATATTCCTCCTTGCACTGCAATAATTTAATAATAACTGCCTCAGTTAATAAAAACAAACAACAAAGAAAGCCAACAAAAAGAACCTATGCTGTTTTTAAAGACTGAGTTTGGTGTGTATATATTCCAGACAGAAACAATGCCATAGAAAAGAGTGAATCAATGCCTGTCTCCCTAAGTCTTGGAATGAAGACCGCACACACCCCTTTCCGGAAGTCATGCTGTGATGAAACTAACCTCTGCAGAAGGGCAGCCATTCCATGGCATATTTTCCACTAGAGGTCAGGCTGAAGGAGCTAATGATCTATTTTAGCCTTCAAAATCCATGAGTGGGATTTACTAATCAAGGTTTGGAAGTTTGAAAATCAGTGTTTAATTAATACCGCTTTGCTTCACTTAAAGTGAATCACAGAGATGTATTTTCATAAGCGTCCAACAGCTGGAGGGATTTAATCACGAGAGTATTTTAACAGACGTCAATACAACCTGTCACAGAGCAGAGCGCTTGATGTGCCACCTCAGGCGGCAGGACAAGGTTGGAAAAGAGAAAAGCTCTTCCGAAACTTCAGCCTTGAAACAAAAAACCATGTTAGTGTGAATAATAACAGACAACATTCTAGTTACTTTTAAAATGGTATTTTTAAAGTATTGCACTTTTTTTGCATTTAGAAAGGACATATATTACAAGAATTTTCCACCAAAAATCTAGATTGAATTTGTTTCTGTAGATACCTAGGAAGTGATATAGCTAAGCATGGGGTATATGACCATAACAGGCTTCAGACGACTAGAAAATTTTTCAAAATCCCAAAGTGATTTGAACTCGGAGCCTAAGCTTTTCTTTTCCTATATTTTGGTGGCTTATGCAATTCCCCCACTTTCAGAAGCATTGACCCACCTTCTTGAAATAAATACCTTGAAGGCAGTGAAGTTCAGATATACACTTGCTTCTGAAAATTCAGGGAAACTTTTAATGTATCATACATAGTTCTAAACACCTGCTTTGTTGTGACAGGACATAAAGTCGCTTTCAAATGGCAAGTCCTAGCTCAGAGCTCTTTGTCAGCCACCAGCCCTCTCAGCACCTCACTGCCTTCAGCACGTCCATCTGCAGCCATGAAAACCAAGACAAAGTCATTTTGGCCACAGCCACATAAGCATTTATATATAGACTCGAAAACTAAACTGAGGAACTGCTCACGTTTACACTCTTAAAGCAGCACATGAAAGTCACTGAGATGAAACCAGCTGACTAAGTCAAGCTATGTCAGCTAGGATTTTGAAGTACCGCATGGTCAACCATTAGAGCCACTTCAAAGATACATAAAGTACTTTGGAGAAGTAAGAATATAAAATGCCAGGAATAACTGGCAGAGAGAAGAAAACTTGTCGTTTCTCCGGTCACCTAAGATGGGTAGGTGGGAATAACAGCCATAAGGAACAGAAATGAAGCCTAGAAGACATTGGTTTGGACTCTTTTTGTGTGGAACAGCCTTTTCTGTACCTTCACCAGGTCAAACGCAGCATACCTGCTGATAACAGCCAGTCATTTCATCAGTTACAGGTTATTTTGTTTAATGATCTTGTAATGGTACCTTATCGTAGCAGTCCAAATTCCACATGCACACGTTTTAAAAGGTGAAAATTCAGTTTAGCTCAGTAACACATTCAACTAATACACACTTTTTCCTTTACCAGTTCTTCTGTAAATAAGCTAACCTTTTAAAATTTACAGCTGTACAACAGGCACAGCACACCTCTCTCAGGCATGGCCTGGAGAAAGGCAAGAGCCCTTTGAGAAGGATGACTGCGACACTTCCACGGAGCTGGCAGTCGGGAGTTTGACTGAAGCTGGTAAGGCAGATTTCCCAGATTGAGCACGTACCCCACCAAGCTGCACAGATGGTATTTGTGGGAGCAAAGGAAAATAAGATATAGGTTTAAAATAAACACAAGAGAAACACAGAATAATATTGAATCACTCTAGGTATTTCTACAGGTTTCCGTTTGTCTTTTCTACTTCTCAGCACACAGCGAGTGTATGTTCAGGGCTTTGAAACCACCGAGCAAATGGAAGGGATTTAAAACTAGTTTTGTTTCAACTGTAAGATCACAGAAGTAAAGACAGGCTCCAGGTATTTCTCTTCAGAACGAGATTTCTGTACAGACGCTTGATGCAAAGAGAGTTTAAAATGCTGTTCCTGGGTAGGTCTAGCCAATGACAAGTAGGCTTGTCAGAACAGCCTTTTCGACGCTGAAGGAAAGGACTCGCTCTGCTGCTGAATTTCAAACAGGTCCCTCTGCATGGCGGCTACTTTCCCATTGTTTTAAACGGACAGAAAGACACCGCTGGAAACAGGCAAGCTACAAAGAAGGGAGGCAAATACAGCTTCAGATGCTGCTGTTATAAGGAGGCAAAGTAGCCACAGAGAGGCCAATCTGAGCTGGCAGGCTGACCCTGACAGCAGCTGGTTTGAGCCCCAGCTCAAGGCCGCAGTCTGGCCCCTTCCCCCTCCATCACTAGTCCTTCCCAAGCTGGGCCAATCTTACCTTGTTACAATGATACTGTCCAAGTTAGCTGGTCTCAAGATCCCATCAAAAGCTAGCAGAGAAAGAAGGAATAGAAGGAAAACAGCACAGGTAGGAAGTGGTGGAGAAAGACATGATGAGAAGAAACACGAAAGCTCACATTTCCCACCGGAGTCCCTGGTAACCCAGAGGTGCTGACATGCGCTTGCTCTGCCACCTCAGGAAGTGAAGCTCCATAATGTGGTACTTCTAATCCTCCTCTCTTAAGCGTCCTCCTTCTGAAGGATCCAACTCTTCATTATTTCACTCGTTAGCTAGATTTAATTTCTGGTGAATCAAAGTTAACTTCCTGATTTCAAGTCCCACTCTTCTCTCGTTTAGTTGATGTGACTTTAACACCATCCTTGAATTGCAATAAAAATCTCCCTTCTTTGGAATAAAGCAGTCTGTCTGTACCTGTCCTGACTCCTCCTGCTACCTTTTTCAGTTACAAATGTAACGCTGCATGGACTTCCACTGGTTCATCTCACAGCTCCGGGTAGACAGGTAGGCCCTGCCGTGATCTGCCTCGCAGGACTACACCCACTTCTCCCACGCAAAGAGAAGAGAAAAGCAAACCCTTTGGCAAACAGGGGCAGCACAGAGAACTCTCCAGCTCCTCGACGGGCTGTCCCTTAGCAGCGCAGCTTCTGGGGTAGGAAAGTAAACCAAACATACTGCACTCTGACTTCTGTCATTTAAAACTTACCAATGACCAGCACACTGGATACAAAGACTCTTCTGGTGGTTTTTTTTTTCCCTTGGAATCTTGTGCTATTATTTAAGGCACAGCTACAAAAACAAATGAATGAAACAAAAAAGACCAGGAAGAGTCTTTAAAGAAAATACTTCAAACTAACACATCACATAAAGATACAAGCAAAGAGCAAAATTTTCCATCAGCAACATATTTATGACAGTATGACATGCAAACTAATTATATATTCACATCTGAATTACTTGATATATACACGCACGTGTCACTCATTTTATGCTGAATTTATTAAAAAATAAAATAAACTCTTCTACGAAGAGTCTACACTTTATTCAGTCATAAAACCTATGTTTGGAGCAACTTCGACAAAAAGAATTACTTCGAATTTTCACCAGTGTCACTAAACAGAGTCTAGCCCAAATACTTTTCAATCTACTCAACTGAGAGAAATAGAGCTGCAACGGTGTGGGTTTTTTAATCCCAAAGCGGATTATACAAACAACAATTTCATCAAAGATTTCTTACAACAAGCCTAGCGTTACTGGTTATATCTTATTATTAAGGTAAGCATTCTTCAAAGAACTGTATGATTGGAATCTCTTCCAGATACATAGTGACATGCTATTTGCTGGCTGCAGTGAGAAGAGTCAAAATGAAAACAAAAACACAAACACGCTTTATTTTCCTCTTGTCTTTATTGATTTAGACTTCAGAGCTACAGCCAAAAATAGTGCATCTGTAGAAAATTACCACACATGCTATCAATACAGCATCATCACATGTTTAGAATTGTAAGCACTTGACAGAGCACAAAGGGAACATTCAATCTAACATCTTGGCAATGCAGCCCATGAACAGGAAAAACAGGGAGAAGGGTATTTTATTCCTCCAAAAAGAAATACTTCTGAACAGGAATGAAAAGCCTGTACTAAAACACGAATTCCAGTCACCATGGAAAACTCATGCTGGCTCATTCAAGGCACCAACACACACTGCGGGGAAAGTCTGCGTGGAATGTCGACTGGTACACAGAAACGACGACTCTGCTACAGGTACGCCACCTTCAGCACTTTGTACGCCATTGAGATGGTCACTGCGTACCCAACCGCCCAAGACAAACCTCTGCCGGGCTGGGGAAGAGGGATCAGGTATGCTAAAGTGTGAGCGACCCTAGCCCCGGCGAAGATCCTGAAATGCAGCAAGGCCGTGGACAGCTCAGGGCCACTGAGAGCATACAGAAGTCCGATGCCAAGAAACGGGACAATATTTTCAAGGTCATTCAGGTGGCCTCTGGGGAAAGAAGCAAAGTTGTTTTACAGTGTTACATTTTGTTGAATAAATCACTTCAAGCATCATTATTTTTCAGCATCTTCAGATCACGGTACTGTTAAGGCCCTAACACAACTGCTGGCTTCCTCTGCAGTGGGGACTCGATCCAGCTACTGAAACGATTTTGGCACATTCACCTGACATCGCTCTGGTCTCTCTTGCTGGACCCTACATTTTTAATCTTCTGATCTTCTGTATGAAAGGTCTTAGTTTTCCCCCAAGATCTTGGTAATATTAGGGACTTATATGAGGTATATGAGTGCACCTGGGTGTTCAAGCATGCAGGGAAAGTCAGGGAAGAAGACAGATAGCTGGAATTTTCTTGTAGCTTCTCTCAACTGAACATCAATTAACTGGATGACTGTGACTGCAACTACTAGGCTTCACGGCCCAGATGGTCTATTCCAATCCCATAAACTCAGTTTGTAGTCTCCATAAAGAAAATATGAAATATCCTACACATGAAACATTCTATCAAATTTTCATGAAGTTCAATCATCTTGAAGAATGTTATTTCTGAGCATCTAACAGGTGTGACAGTTACGCTTTTGGTTCATTTTCTTCACTACTAAGCACTAAAATAGCTGAAAAACGTTTCAAATTTTGAAACCATAATATAATTTACTAAAAATGTGTTGAGATTGAACTCCAGATCTTGAAGCATTCTTTCACACCTTTTCCTAAACCTTCCCTGCTCCCTTTACCTCCTTAGATAAATTATACTTCCAGCCAAATTAACTGATTGAAACAACCTCTAAGCCTTACTAATTATGTCAAATTTCACAGCCAACTAGAATCAGAACACGGTGCTGTTTCGCAGCTGCTTTCTGAACTCATTTATCATTACAAGGAAACATATCCTCCAGCTTTTTTTTTTCCAAAAAAAAAAAGTACACTGAAGAAAGTAATGTCTTTCTTTTCTATACCCACTTTTTTTTCCTCCAAAAAAAAGTACACTGAAGAAAGCAATGTCCTTCTTTTTTATACCCATAAACAGAACAAATTCCAGTCACTTCTACAGAAGAGAAGCCATGCTAAATCTATGTGGCATTATCTGTTGCCGTGAAGTTTGCAAAAGAAAACACAGTAAACTTCCATTAAGAGCCATTGTTGGGAGGAAAAAAAAAAACGGATGCTGCAACACCAATGGAATAACCAGAACCAAGCTGACTTACTACGTTTGGTGAAGTCTGAACAAGTCTGCAAAACAGCAACACAGGATTTGGTAATACGGTGTTATAAAAATCTAATCTGTGTAAATGACTGTGAGGTGGTTGTCATCTCTCTAATGAAACAATCTGAGTTAAAAGGGCATTTGGTCATAAAGTTAGTATGGACTTAGTTGTCCTCTTAGAATTCAGGAATAGAAAGGAACTACTCCTCGCCAAAAAGTGCCCATTTTTATGTAACAACCAGCAAATTAAACAATTAACAACTCCCCGAACCACTCAGTGGAAGAAAAAGGAAAGTTCAGAGCATCTTTACAGCCCACTGATGTTCAACTCTTCTTTCTGAGATTTTAATCCAGAAGAGACACACAGAAATACACTAGCCTTCATGGAACCACAGCCATCTCCATTTGCAAGGATGCACTGTTCTGAAATGAGAGCTGATACTTATTTTCAAGATCTTCCCTAACGGTGGTTTAAATGAGAACAGTTCATTCACATTAAAGTTTTTGGTATAAAAATACATACAGCAAATAAACTGTTAGCTTCAGTAAGGAACAATGATACGGAAAGTATTCCACTAAAGCTTTCCTTGGTTAGCACAGGTGTACCAAACAGCATCTCTGAAGTTCTGATTTTGGTAAGTGAAAAATGTTGCCATCAGCTAAATAAAACTAAATAAACTGCAACATTTAGCCCACTGAAATACAGCTTACATTCTGCCACAAATCTTGCAAAACAAAATACACACACCGCAGGCTGCACACTGCTACACTATTATAAACAGCATTCTTCCAGAAGGCTGGTCAACTTTCGCTACAATTGACACATCAGTGAGTAACCTCCATTCAATCCAGCAAACAGAGCACAAGCTTTGACTCCCACTCAGTACCGTTTGCCACATTAATGCCCTCACTACAGCTCTAGAGTTCCA
>Ga0181612_106367_pt1 | contig 13094 bp, 6 predicted proteins | sample HoacroProtozoa21_FD_119630 | JGI IMG/M metagenome (GOLD analysis project Ga0181612, IMG submission 119630) | Hoatzin crop microbial communities from Cojedes, Venezuel. Combined Assembly of Gp0051906, Gp0051904, Gp0051908
CACTAGGGCAGTGTAGAGGGGAAGGAGAACCTCCCTCGTCCTGCTGGCCACACTCTTCTTGATGCACCCCAGGATGCCATTGGCTTTCTTGGCAGCCAGGGCACGCTGCTGGCTCATGGTTAACCTGTCGTCCACCAGGACACCCAGGTTTAGATGATAGTAACAGAAGGAACACAGTGCAGTTTCTTGCATGAAGAGGATTGTGGACAGTAATTGTAGGGACTTGAGGATGGACAGAGGGTGAGTTCAAGCATCTGAAAGGAAGAAAAACACAGAACAATTCTCATGGTCTGGTCCAGGGGCTAAACTGGAGTGTTTCAGTTAAGCTATAGAAATATGTGTAGATATTATTTTGTTCTGTAGTATTTTAGATGTGACTTGGGAGCTTGAAGTATTTTTTCTTTAATTAATTCATTTTGGAGCACAGGCATTGCTGAGGTTCCTGTATTTCCTACGTTTAAAGCTATTGAGCTCAAAGTTCCATGAAATGAATTAAACTATGGTTGAGAATATGACACCTCAAGAATTTTGACGTGTTTACTTCAAAGTAAAATAGTACTAAATTCAGCATCTTTTAAGATCCCCTTCAGGTCAGAATTACATCAAATATAGCATAGCTGTCAGGTCCAGCATATCAGGGTCATGGGTACATCTGTCCACCTAAAATGATTTCCTGGCCTTTGAGCACTGATAAATGACTGCTGGAAGGCAATATTTGCCATGGGTCTACATTTGTACTTTGTCAAGCACCAAAGTGCAGGCACTGCTGAAGTGAAATGTGTCGGTTATACTGATGAGTGGTCCACCACACAGAAAAGTAGGAAATCAAAGAGATTCCTGGTGTACCAAATTAAAATGTGGGTGAAGGGAACTTAAATGTGCTAAAATAGTTTCCTGTAGAAAAGGAAGGAAGCAGAGAGGGAAGTGGAGAGCAGCGTCAGCACTAAGGGCTTGCCCTTAGCCCCCTCCTTGCCACCAGCCTGGGCAGTGAGCAGGGCCTGGGCAAACTCTCTCCCTTTTCCAGTCCCTTTTGCCCAGAAGAGCAGCAGAGGTGAGCCTCTCCTTTACACTGCTTTTATGGTGGGTCTGTCCATTTTCTCCAGCTGTTGAGAAAAAGACTCATCCCTGTACTGATTTTAGCTTTGGTTTAGTTTAGCACAGAGTGGAAAGCATGATACAGTATAGTATCAGACATCTTGTTGAAAATTCAACTTTTTCTTCAAATGCGAATATTTCAGCATGAACAAAATAAAGACAACCTGAATTTCAAACAGGTGACTCTCCTTCTTCTCTATGCTCTAGTGTGAGACCTGCTGCTGCTCCAGCATGGAGGTGGAGAAAGTCATTATCCTTCCTTCCTCTGCTTTTCAAGAGAAAATCCATTTAACCACAATTATATCCCTTAACACCTTCAAATGTACTAAAGGAGCACTTCGTTGTAGACTGAGACACTGCCTGGAGTGTTTTATTGCATTATTGCAAGTGTAAGGCCTCTACAAGGGAAAATAAACTAATATGTTCAATAACGTATTTCCCTTCGTGAAGACTAATTTGTGGCAGAAAAGAAATAGAAGCGGAATATTTTAAGGTGATTCACAGTTCAACTAGACAAAGCATCTATGTTTGCATTGTTAGGGCAAGAAATATCTTTGCTGACAGTGGAAACTGCAGTGCTCCTTCATGAAAAAAGACCCGGTTCCTCACTATTTGAAATCAGGTGCTTTCAACGGCTGAGGTGACTCTGGCTTCTCAGTGCTGACAGGAGGAGACTGCATTGGCTGAGGCATGCTGCACTGCATACTTGCCCCATCTGCCTCAGGGTCCCTTTCTCCACAACTAATGAGTTTGTTGGAAAGGACTGGGAACGATTCTTCTCCATGAGGGAATGCTTTGGTTATCCAATTTGGAGCACAAGGCTTCAAAGACTGCAAGAGACTATTTGTGAAGAAAAGTTGGACATCAAGGCTATGCAGGCAAATGGATAGACTTGGTGCTTGCTATTTGTCAAGCGAGGTCTGATGGACTCAGAGCAGAAAGGAAAGAAAGAGGGCAGCTAACTCTTTTATCCCAAGCCTAGCTCTCCTGTTTTGTTATATATTTTAATCTGATCATGTTATATTTTTGTTAATAATTTGCCTGGTTGTCACAGAGGCAGGCTGCTTCAAAACAGCACTGCATTGAAAACACATTAAAAAACCAATTCCTTGTTAATCATTAAGAGGCAACCTTCCTGTTTACAGGAAAGCTGTTCAGGTATCAGCAATGACTTAATGTCTGTGTAGTGACACAGAGCTCCACAAACAGTGACTGCAGTCATTGCTAGCTATTGAAGAAGGGTCTGGCCTTGCACAGTTTGGGGATCTTTGAACGCTCTGGATAAGGGGAAGTGGCAGGGACGCGGGTAGGAGCAACGTGAGACTCGGAGGCTTTTAGGCCTCTGCTGAGAGGAACGGGGTTGCAACTGGGACTTTACTCATGAGTGTCAGCATGATCTTAGGGAAAACCAGTGTGATAATAACAGAAAAAAATTAGAGGTAAATGCACCCAGGCACCCTCTGACGAGAAGTTCAGTCTTTTGACTTTTGAAGCAAATATCATTCAAGGTGATTGTCATAGAGCCAAAATATCCTCTGTCCCTGAAGAAGGGTGGCCGTGTCCATACTACCTATCGAGACACATCCTGGCCCAGCCTATCCTCCTATTGCTGGCTGTGTGCCTGCTAACCTGGGCCAAAACTGTACCAGGGAGTACCCTGGCACCAAATCAGTACGACTGATTATGGGTCTTGTGTTTCGGCCCTGCATAGTGTGCTATAAGGCTGCAGCCATATGATGGCAGCTCATTGCTACCATAACAGCCTTTACCATTTTTGAGTGCTGTTGTAGGAAGACCAACACTTTCCTCGGCAAAACTAAGTTTTAGCTTGTTTCTCAGCAGTGTCGGTTGTGTCACCTGCTATCAAAGAAAGAGTTCAAGTTTTTAGTTTTGGATCAAAGATTTTATATAGTTTGTCAGGGAGCTAATAAAGTATTTCAAATTCTGGTTGCTGGCTGACATATGCCACTTTGTTAGCAGAGTCAGACATAAACATATGACTCAGTCTGCACTTGAGTGCGTGATGTTGTTTAGAAAATGCTTCCTTAAAAGCATTTCTATGGTGTGCTTTTGGAAGAGGTTTCCTGTATAAAGAGAGTAGCTTGTCCTTGATGATTTCAGGTACTTCAATGGCCTTTTAACTGTGTGGTTACATGGTGTGGAGGAGTGCTAGAAGGCCACAGGTCCTTTGTCTGTGTAATGATGACTTGATAACAACTGTAGCTTTCTTTTTACTTTTTGTATTTACCTTTCTGTTGAAAGCTGGGAGTCTTCCACTTTTACAAACTCTCCTCAGAAATCTTGGAGAGGAAAATAAGTGTTTTATGGTGAATCCTACAAAGAATTAGTCATGACCTATGGACTAGAAATTCATTAAATGAGCACCGCATCTTTCACTAAGTTGACCTTCTTAATGAAAAAGTTTTTAATACAACTTGGCAATTATTAGTCTTTTAAAAAAATTAATATCACCTCATGGCTGATTTTTTGCTTTCAGTCGAACATGTTTCTTCCTATTGGAGGAGGCAGATGAAAAGGCCCTCACCTGTGGAAAGGAGGGAGGGGATAAAACACAAAGTTAACAAAAGATAACTGGGCCTTGCTCTTCCCAGGCATGTTGTGCTCCTCCCCACCTCTGCTGCCTTCAACGCAGCCCCTGGGCACTGTTCTGTCCTTTCCTAGGAAGCACAAGGCTTGGGGACACCTCCCACCTCCTGCACCTTACCCTGTGATGGGCACTCCTCTTGCCCTGTCCTTGCTGGATGCCTGCAGATCTTATTTCAGAGTGGTCGGCAACTCAGTTTACATGATGCATCCAGCAATCTCAGCTGCATCATTTTAAGCTTACTTTCACAGTAAGCTTCTCTTTTTTGCAGACAGACTTCTGAGGTATATTGGTCTTGTAAATAGGCAGCATGGTGTTATTAAGTGTACGTAGTCTAAATCTTACAAAGAAATCTAATAGTGAGTTGAGTTTCTTTGTATTTTTAGATCCTGTTGGGTACTGAGGATGAGGGGCTGTGAGAAAGTAGCTATTTCTCAGTCCCGGCTGGGCAAGCTGCCCCTCTGGGCTCAACGGCACAAGTTGCTCAGCAGCAGTCCTTTTGTTATCTATAGCAGCTGCGACAAAGACCACCCATTTTCTATGGGGTAGCCCTAACAGAGAAGAATATAATTGACTTACTTAAAAGTTTGAATTCAATCACAGGCCCCTCCAGGACTTCAGTACTTACCAAATTCCAGTGACAATGTACACTTTTTTCTTCCTTTTCTTTGCTTACTGAGCAAGTTTTCTATTTTAAAATTATCCCCTAGCCTCTGTTTAGAGTTTATGCCACAATGCATCATGTCAGACTTTACTGTAAGAATTCTGAAAATCACAGATGCACTAAATTGACAAGTTAATAGCCAATTTTTTGGTTGGCTGGTAGCTAACCAAGCAATTTTTTCTTGATTAAATAATCCGATTTGTCTGAAATGAGGGGTATCACATACCCATGCTGATTAAATTCTCTAAAATTGTACTTTTCCAAGTGAACTCTCAAAGATACTATCAAAATCCAGCATGCAATCACTGGTACTATTCCCCAGAAAGGCTTTCCTGCAATGAGTTGCTGCCTGGCTGTAAGTTAACAGCATCACATGTTGCCCTTCCTTGTTTCATAGTTACTGTTTTGAGGAGCCTGAAAAGAAGTTTTGCAACATGGAAGCAGACGTGTGGCTGTGCGTGAAGTGTGACTTGATGAACTTATCAAGATGCAGCTGAACAGCTAGCAAAAAACAGCCAGCAAAACCCACAAACTGTAGTCTGACAGCCCAGCATCTATTTTTGTGTTGGTAACAAACAGATGTCAGTGATGAGGTTCTGTGCATGAAAACAGCTTTTGCCATTTTTGTCTACAATTTTTGTCAACAGTAGGGCAGGCAGCATGACACCTGAATAATTTTGGTGGTGAAATATGTTATTAATAAAATTTTCAAAAATCTAGTCACTACAGCCCCACTGGAATTGACTTGTCTAACAAATATTCTGTAAATTGTAAAGTATTTTATTTTGTTTTTTTCCATCTCTCTTCTTCTGTGTGTGCTGTGGGTCAAGACAAAACCTGGTGTCATTCGTCCCGTACTGGTGAAAGGAAAGAGTGCACAGCAAAAGGAGGAGCCCTATCAACCCAATCCTTTTAAAAAATACCTTGAAGAAATCAGTGATCAAGACACTGAGCAGGTGAGTAACTCTCGTTCTGAAGGATTTTGTAGCCTTAGCTAGTTTTCTTAAAGGTCATGGAATAATCTTAGATCCTTATTTTGCTCTGGTCTCTTCTTTTTTTTGCAAAGTTAGATGATTTCCTGATGGGCACCTGGCTCCTGGAGGAGATTCTCCAGGCTGGAGATGGGCAGTTGGGCTTTCTACAGGGATTTTTTTTTTTGGTGATCTACATACCTTTGTGTTGAGGAGAGGATGTTCTTATGATGTCCGTAGGAAACACTGTACAAAAGAAAGTGGAAATCTTGCACTTCCCTGTCACGCAGGTGTCTGGATCAGATCTACTAGAAAGTGCTTCCTCCATTTGGGGTCCAGACCTGAATCCTCTCTAAAGAGAAATAAGGACACCAAGGACTGGGCAAGGTTCACTTCTGCCTCTCCAAGGGAGGCTGCAGAGGAGCCCCAGTGAGCTTCTGTGTCACTCCCCAGCACATGGCTTCCCCAGGTCTATATTTACATCCCTCCACAGCTTGAGGGATCTGCTCTTCTACGACACACAAAGAGCATGAACGGGCAGTCCATGGGGAAGAAAAAATGCTGTCCTCTCCCACAGACCTCTGCATAAAGCCATAGGATCACTTTGCAAAAACACATCTTGAACTTTGCTGACCTGTGTGAGGCACTATCTCAGAGAAATCCCTGACAAATGATTCTGTCGGCATTTTCTTGTGCATTTGTGTTTGTGTGCATTACTGTGAACTAAACCTTAACTGCAATACATAATCTGAATGTCCCTGTAGGAGCTTATTGTTAACCTGTCCAGTATATTCTGAATCTTGCATCTGGAGGGTTGGAAAATGAAGCCAGTAGTTCTCTTGCCAGACATGATATGAGTAAAATACTTTACTAATTGAATTTCTCTTACTTGTATGCCTCTCTAGTCACATTAGAGAGACACTTCAGCAGTGACAGTCCTCTCTTCTTCCTTTTATAATTGATTTTTTTTAAGATTTTCATTTTAGTTCTTTCCATTTCTCCTCATAGCTCTGATGTGCTGACGTTCCCAGCATTTCTCAAGAGTACTGCAGCATTACAAACAAAGAAAGATTTATTTGTTGTATCAGTGGGTTCCAGAAACACATATGGCTGGAGTCAGAAGGTTTCTTATTTTATTGGTTTCCATAAAATGTAGAGTTTCTACATAATATAAGAAAAAATGAATACAAATTATTATTTAAAATTTGTGTCTGAACCTCTGAGGTTGACAGTGAATATTTGACTTCAGAGACTATGTGTGAGTTCATACAGGGTTTTTCAACTTACTGAAAGCCGCCTGATGCCCAGGCACTGTGCTGCCATTTGACTGGGATGAAAGCGGCGGAGAGCTCATTGGGAGCTGCTACTAGAGAACTTCTGGTCTAGGCCACCTCAGCAGGACCTCACTGCAAAGGCAAGGGGCAGCTCATACCTCCCTTTCATCAGGGCTGGGCATTGATTCTGCTGGATATAGTTTTTCTCATGAAAAAATGATGCAGTCACCAAACTTTATATCTTCAGGCAAATACAAACCTGGGTTTAGTGCCATACTCAGAAGCTTTCTGACATTTGAAGCTAATTGTGAAAACAAATCAACTTACAAATTATCAATTTCTTAGTGAAAGTAATTACTGAAGTACTGAGGGTGTAATAAGTCCATGAATAAATGTGGTTGTTATGACAAAAGCCAATTCTTTAAATATAAAATCTATGTACTAAAATTAACTAAAAAAATAGTGACTGACTTTGATATGTGGAAAAGTTAATGTCACAATTAATATGTTCAGTTTGGCTTGCTTTATTTAAAAGAACAACGTCATATGCTTTGAAGTACTGATAAATTGGTATTTTTATCCTAACCCAAGAAATACCACAGGTTGCTGTAAACCACTTGTTATTTTGGGAGATCTCTGTTAAGACATCTTTATTCTGAAAAAGCAGGTACTTAGACCTGTATTCAGATGGATGCACTGACTTAGCAGAAACTGGTTTTGTTTGTATGAGACATGGCTATATGATTCTAGTGGTGGTCTAACACAAGGATTAATAGTATAATAATAGCCAGATCTGGGGAGAACGCTGAAGTGCTGAACATGACAGCACATGCTTCTGATTTTGCTCTTGCCTCTCAGAGTAGGTTTATGGTGCTGATATAAGTCCCTCATGAGTAGAGGAGACTTGAGTGCCCGCATGAGGATGTTCACAACTTTACAGCATCAGTGAAACTCTCCTGAGGTGCCTGTAAGAGGGATATAGCACTGCCTGTGGAAATGGGCTCTGTGCCCAGACAACAGCTTGAAAATTGCAGTGGTTTTCTCTACCCACAGGGCTGTTAGCCTATAAGGACACTCATTCTCTCTCTTCATCTGCTCTCAGCAGTTAGCATTTTTGGCTGCGCAGTGGCTGACTTCCAATGAGTGGGAGGTGTTCCTACCAATATTACCCCAAAATCAGGTAAAATGACTGCTTTCATGGAACGTGAGAGCTGTGGATTAGAACTAGGAGGCTAGCAGCTAGGCTTTCTGCTTTCTGTGGAATAGCTAGTGCTGGTCCACTTGTCCTCAAAGAAGACCTTAGCAGGCATCTACTGTGACTGAGGGCAGAAGTGCTCATACTGTTACTGATTTTCCCTGGCTTTCTTTGGAGATTTTCCCATTTCTGCTGGGAGATTCAACTCCTAAGTTTCTGTTCTCTCCCTCTCTCTGCGTTTTCTTTTACTTTCTTTCTAATACCATTGCCAACAACATCCTCCTTGGCTGATGTTGCTGCCTCTCCTTCACCCAGTCTATCCTGAAAGGACATACCCTTTTGGGCTCCATCTTCGTAGATGGTACAGACTAGATGATGTTCCAGATGGCATCAGCTTTATTAACTTCCCTTTTCTGATTTTTCTTAGACCTCCGCAGTACCTCCCCTCCATGCCACACAGTGTGACAGTGAGCACTGGTGACTATGTGGGTGACATTGAGTCTGAGACATAATGATGCAGCCAGACGTAACTGTTGACCTTCAGCTTCATGTTCCCATGTTGAACACACTTTTTTTGCACAACAGAGAGTAGCTTGTTTGCTTTTCACTTCATTAAGAAATGTCCCCATGTGGAAAAGCCCATTTCCCTTGAAAAAAAAGAGTAATTTTTGCTTTAACAGGCAGCTGTTCTCATGCAGATAATCCAAAGTAATGGATGGAGATAAAAAGAGATTTCTAAACTAGTGAAGATCATCTGGAAAGGATGTAGCCCAGCTCACAGATAGCTTTTTTTATCTGTGTTCTGGGTACGCTGTATGTAGATTGAAACTGGTGTGCCAATAAAATTTATAAACCAGGGAAAAATCCCATTTTATTTTGGCTTGTTCTCAAATTAGCTTGTGCTGCCACCTTCTTTTTTTTTTTTTTTTTTTCCTTGCAGATATATACAGCTTGTAGCACTGGCTATTCGGTGGATATCCTGCCTTCAAACAGTTTTTACAGACAGTGTGTAGTATTTCTCAGGTTCCAGTCTGACAGTGTTAAGCTTCCCACATTTTTAAATGCCCTTACTGGAGATGGTAATTTCCCCATCGTCAGAAAGATTTTTTTTTTCCTGTTGCTTAGTACATTTCAGTAATGTTTCAGGAATTTTTAAAGTATGCTCCAATTTGTTCAAAAGAGCACCATAAAACATACTGGAAGTATAAAAGCTGTGCTGATGTGATGGCTTCATTAAAATTTTCATTTGAAACTGGAGAAACAAAATCTTTTCAGGGGAAAAAACAGGGCATTTTGTTACATAGTAATATGAAAACAACTCGTAATAAATGTTAGAGAATTCGTGCACTTGAAAATATTTGTTAACAAGAATTTACATAAGCTCCTTTGTCATTAAAGAAAAAAACACTTTGGGCAGTGGAAGAGAAAGATAAGTATGAACTAAAGAGATATTAATTACATCTGGCATGAAGCTGTGAGGCCAGTTTGCCAAGGTTTATCTTTAATAGAAGTAGGGCTGCTGCCTCTGAGGAGGAGAGGCAGGAGGAAAGGTCGGCGTGAAGCGTCTGCTGCCTGGTCCCCTTCCAGGCGCTCTCGCTGCTGCTGGGCTCTGATCTGCTTGTTTGCTCACGCTCACTCTTTCAGCGGGTGATACATTAGCTTGTGGTGGAACTAATCACAGCCCTTGTCACAAATTTTCTGGGTCTCGAGCTCAAAGGCACAGCGTGCAGGGGAGTTTCTGGTCTAGACTCAACCAGCCAAGCCGGTGAGAATTCATGATGTATTGTGTCAACGGCCTTGATGAAACCTCAGCACAAGATTTGTGCCAAAAGCTGTGTGTGCCTCCTTGACTCTACCCCAAATCTTTTAAAAATCAATTTTTATAAAGGATTTTATCCTTCAGGTGCAAAAAGCACATACATGTTGGCATTTTTTGACCAGAAACACTATTAACCTCTGACAGCTTGCTGTAGTGAAATATATTGTGTGTGCATCTTCACTGGTTCAACTCTTAAATGGCTGAAAAGGCTTGTTAGAGTCTTGTTAATCAGCCTTAAGTGCTCCTGCTAGGACATAGATAAGGCAGACTGTCTTTTGTATGTCTCAGAAACTATTTTCAGATTTGTTTTGTTCCAATCCATCGTCTTGGAAAATGTCCCAAAACATGGTCATTTTATTCTAGCATAAGATCCTTCTGGGCTTTCCTTTTCTGTCACTTGAGCATCAGTTGAGCTGCAAGAGAGAGATGCACTGGACCCCAGTCAGAGCGTAACTAGTTTAATGGGACATCTGCAGCAGGTTTTTGTGTGCTGTCATGCCGATGAAAGTGCTTAGTGTAGAGTAATTGTATTGGCATGAAGGTAGACTATTCTTCCTAGTTAATCATCAAGCCATATGAAATGTAAGAAAGGTGCAAGACAAGCACTTTGCTTTTTGTCCAAAGCGTCTTTCTTGCATCCATTAATCTGTTTCTGTTTACTTTTCTTTTTTTCATAGGAGACTGCTCTCCTACACCCTCTGTATCCAACTAAACTGATCCCTCCAACTAAGTCCCCTTTGCGTCCTCCGTCCGTCTCCCTCTCTGACTGCCTAAACCCCGGACCTTTCAGCCACTTGTCTTCCATCATGTGTGACGTTCATGAAAATCCTTATAGCCCTTACAGTCACAACTCTTTGTACAATAAGGTGAGCTTCAAGTGTGGTGTGATTCAAGAACTTTGTCAGGCTTTCATCCTTTTCATTCTAGGTAGAATTCAGTTGAGTCATTAGGATTCAATGCTGGCAGGTGCTCTGGGAGATGCATCTCAGATGAGCCTGTGTGTCCAGTGTCCCTGGAGATATTATTGCTTTTCCTTCCCTCAGCACAGCTTGTGTCAGGGCTTGCTTGCTCCAGACCAGCTAGGACAGGGCTCCCACCACTCACCATTCAAGATATTTGTTCTCTAAAGGAGGAATAATCTATTTCATCCCTCATGCTCAGATTACTTTTAACATTTACCCACACTGAAGTACTGGGCTATTTCTTTTTTCTTGGGGACTGAGGGAAAGGAGACTAACCTGAGAGAAATACAGGCTTTTTCAGTGGTTTTATCTGTCACCCAGACAAGAAGTTTTCTCTTGCCAATGCAATGGGAATCGCACCCTTGCTGATATTTTTGTCTGCTTTGAAACAGTAGTAAAGAAGTTAGACATCATCTCTGTAGTCTAGTCCAAGGTGTGTGGGTGAGAGTGCTGGCTAATGAGCTTTTTAAGGTGAAAGCTGGACCCTATATCTTAACTGAAGTCTTTTCGAAGAGCAGCTGGCAAGAGTTATTTACAATAATTCAAGAGAGCCCTTGTCTGGTGTTAGAAAAGCATCAGTTGTGGAAGTCCATAAAGATGCTGTTTGGACCCCTCAGATGTATCCCTCCCATGTCTTCTTTTTCTAAGACAGAATCTGGTTGAAAATGCTCAAATCTTGATGCCAGGAGAGATAATTCCACTCTGAGAAGTACAGTGTGCTTTATTTGGGATGCAAGAGGTTAAACCAGAGGCATTAGGTGCTGTTTCTTTAGGCTATGTCATGGTTTCCTTGTCGGGGAAGCACCAGGGTGAAACAGGCATTACCATTTTCAGGCACGCTGGGAGATGAGACTGCTTTAGAGAGAAGTATCACCTCTGCAGAAAATGTATGTTGGTCAGCCATCAGACTCTGAAGAAATGCCTGAAAACCTCTTTCTCTCCTCATTGACTAGAAACATAATTTAGGTTAATAGGCAATGTCAATAGTGCCTGAAGTCGGCCCCTGCATCCTATGGGATTTACAGAATTCACCTTTTTACCCACTTATTAGGATGGACTAAACCTAAAACTAAAAACAACTTTCCCTTCTGTCTTTGAGGCATCCTGAACAAACGCACCTTTTCACATCTGCTAGACTGGGTTTTGTTCTGTTTCACTTTTTACTAAACTGGGCTGACATCTTTATTTAGGCAGCAATGATTTTATGATCAAGTATTTTTCAACAGGTTTCCTGGGTTGTTGCAGGGCATTCACATAAACAAACAAACAGTTCATGTGACTACTGAAGCCAGTTTCTATAACAAAAACGGGTATTTGCTGTTGCTAATGAACACACTGCTAGAAACTCAGAAATTTGTATAGGAAGGCGAATAAAGCAGGGAAAAGCTGTCCAAAGGTAATTAAAGTAGTGTAATTTTTTGGTACATCATGGTAGCTGTTTTCTCAAACAGGGATATTCTTGTTGAATAATTGCTGAAATAAGGGAATTTTGCTGCTCCTCTGATATTGAATAGCACTGTGCACCCAAAACTCTTCTCTAGAATTCAAGGGTCGTAGGACAGTGCAGCCTATGTATTTGTATTCTGCCCATATGGTGATAATTAGGAGGCCTCTTCACCCACAATTTTTTATCTGAGGGAACTTTTGTCATTCCAAGCAACCTTTGTTAGCTTTGCAAACTGAGATATGCAGCCATACCTCTCTGATGTTAACAAGTTCTTCCTGTACAATGTAAACACGAGAGCTACATCATCTCTGATCTCTTGCATTTCCCTGTACAACATAGATGTGCTGTCTTACTTGGGTCATTTTTTACTGTCTGCTGTTAGCAAAGGTATTTCACATGGTTTTCCTGTAAGCTTCACACATCAGTAAACAGCTTTTATTTTTGTATTTTATATATTTTTAATATATTATGCATATTTTATATATTCTTACTTCCATGTTGAACTCTGACTCTCTATTTAAGTCTGCAGCTTTCCAGGGTTCAGCAGCATCATCCACAGCCCAGAAGTCACTTAAAAGTGCTGTATTCTATCAAACAAAAGCTCAGAGGGTCATTTAATTTTACTTCAAATACTTCTGCAGCAGCATTTTGAATGGTTATCTCACCAGGGAGCTAATTGGGAGGGCTGTGCTTTAGATGAGGCCCTAGCACTGACCTGCTGTGACAATTTAGGCAAAAAAGTTCACACATTTGGGCTTCTGGTTGGCTTTCTACTGCCATCCCTCTCGTTGTGTAAGTGAAATCCTGAGGAATATGGGAAAGGCAAGGAGTATAGTCAGGACCCTAAATTTTGGGAAAGCCACCTTCCAACTCTTCAAGGGGTTAGTCAGTAGGACCCCCTGGGAAATGGTCCGCAGGGACAGGGGTCAGAACAGAGCTGGCAGATCTTTAAGGATGCTTTCCATAGAACGCAGGAGCTCTCGGTCCCCAGGTGCAAGAAGTCAGGCAAGGAAAGGAAGAAACTGGCATGACTGAGTCGAGACCTGCTGGTTAAACTAAGGG
>Ga0181612_159889_pt1 | contig 13094 bp, 9 predicted proteins | sample HoacroProtozoa21_FD_119630 | JGI IMG/M metagenome (GOLD analysis project Ga0181612, IMG submission 119630) | Hoatzin crop microbial communities from Cojedes, Venezuel. Combined Assembly of Gp0051906, Gp0051904, Gp0051908
AGGGGTGGAACGCCTGACCTTGGGTGTGTTCTGTTCTGTGTGCTGGTTTTGTTGAGCCCAGATAGGTAAATATTGAGAACAGACATGAACAGTTTTGCAATGTAAAAACACTGCTACTAAAGAAAAGCAGTTGTGCCTAATTAGGTTTACACACCTTTACACTAATGGTAAGAGAAAAGGAAATAATTTCTAGAAATTAAAGTTTAGATCAGATGCTACTGACATGTTTCTAAGGGTATAATGGAACAGGCTGCTCCAGAATATAAAGTATTTTTCAATTAGACAGTAACTCTCAGGCTGGTCGAGGAATACTATTCCTGCCTGAGAGTGCATACTGGGGCAGGGGGGGGTGATGGACACTGCTGGATCTCTCAAGAATCCTTCCACCCCTCTAGCTGTATGTTTTTAAATGCATTGAAGTTCATGGCATTCCCAGCATTTGTTTGCAAAGATTGTAAAACAAGTTCATCAGGGTAACAGGAAATTTGCAGTACTAGAGTAGTTTATGGCAATATGAAAATGAAATGGTAAAGAAGCAGATAAATTCAGTCCTTTGCCTCCAGCAGCTGCTATTTAATGTGCATCCGACAAAGTAAAATAAACTTTCAGAATACCATATTTTTGAATATGTAACAACAGCTATAACCCAAAATTTTGCAGAAAGAGTTGACTCTATTATGTTTGGTATTTGTTTTCAGTTAGTTAGAGAATTCTTTATGACACGTTTATTATACTTTGTGATGTGTATTTCAGTGCTTCTGTTCCATCAGAAAATATGTATTTTCTTTTATTTCAAGTATTATATCCAACTTTAGAAGATAAACAAAGGACAAACAGGTTTGGGGCCATATCTATACGTGCAATTCTGCCGTACCTATACATATATCCAATATAGTATCAGCTTATGCAAATTGACTGGACACAGAGAAATATTTCTAATGTAATGTACTGCATAACCCTAACTCTGTCAAAAACCAGGTGGCCCCTCACCATGCTGTCTGTGTGTTTGCAGCTTAGGTATGGTTGGCAGGTGGTGGGACCGTTTTGTATTCGCTTGCACACCATGTTCTGGAGACACTCTGCCCTCCTCACCCATCTAATTGGTAGGGGATTTGGGGAGGCGATTACAGAGTGTTTAGTATGGGCTTCAGTCTTCTTTAGTCCAGGATTATTCTGTGTTTAATTGCAAGCACAAGTTGCTGCACAGTCAGAGACTGCCTTACAGGGTAAGGTATCAAACTCATAAAATTGTAACAGTTTGGTTCTCCTTATCTTGTCTTTTTAGTAGTCTGAAACAAATATGAAACTTTACCACAGTTTAAGTTTCCTAACTTGAAGTCTTGAAACCATACATAATTTATAGAGAACTGTCTAATGCACAAGCTACAGAAAAGGAATTTATCTTCATTTTCTCTGAGCTAAGATAAATGTTTCTAAACACCCAGGCTGGGTACAACTCGCTAAGCCAATTTCCCCTTGCTTACCCTCTGCGGCGTATCAGAGTGAAGGCTAGAGAGACCTAACTTCTTCAGGTGCAACACAACCCTGGGTATATAATCTCCCGAGGAAAACAATAATGTGTACACTTGAGCTTCAGTCTTATTGCTTAAATTTAATCATCTAACTCAGCAGTTTACATGAATTTCTCCCTCCTGTTTGTCATTCTGTGTTGAAAAAAGGACGAGAAGCTGTAGAGTGAGATCAAAATTCAGGAGGGTGCTGAGGCTTCTGCTGAGAGGGGTTGAAGATTTCCAGACTTTGCAGGGGTTTGTTTTGTTTTGGGGTTTTTTTTACTAAATACACCTGTGCCGTGATAACGTGTGTAATAATTCGAGGGAAACGATCTGTCATGAGTATGTCAGGCCAGTTTCAGCATAATTGCTGTATTGTTAAAGACTGCAAGGAGAGGAGAGCTTTGAAACCACTTTAGATTTATATTCTGCACAGAGTCTACAGAATTTGACAGGCAGATCCAAGCACATATATTAGACTTATTCAAATATAAATAGCTACATGTCAAAGGCATACTCGCATGTCTTTAATGATTCCTTGCTCTATCTTACATGTTGGTAGAAATTTTTAGGGGGGTGGGAGGGGAGACCTTGATAAAGTATGGGAAAACTTGACCTCTCCCCAGGAAAAGGAGTAATTGTGGTTGGGTGCGGAAAGACTGCTGATGCCCGAGTGATTTTAACATCTAATTTCACTGCAAGGAATGTAGTTACAAATCCAAAGGAAAGCAACGCCTAAGTTCTCACCCACGTGTGCTATCCTGATGAAAAGCAGTGTTAAATGTGAGTGAGAGCTTTATACGTGCATGCAAAAATGGATCTAGGGGAATACTCAAGTTCCATTTTTAGGGAGAACATTATTCTGGCACTTTTTTTTGAAATTCACACCCCAGATTCAGAGGAAATGTTGGTATTTAGTGTAGAAAAGGTTGTTCATCTCGTTCAAGAGGTGAACGGGGCAGTGAGTCATACATGCATCATAGCTTTCTTCTCCAACCTTGGATGACTCCTGTGTCTTTTCGCACAACTATAGATATATGTGTGTGTGTATATTATATAGTATATAATGAATAGTGTGTATATATATCGTGTATAGTGTATATATACATATATAGCGCATATACAGTATATGCTGTGTATACATTTTTAACATATATACAAACATATATACACATTCATACAAACATTGCTTTTTTTGGTGAAAAGGGAGATGTCGTAAACCAAACTGCAAACACACCTGAAGTGTGGGGAGAGAGGTTTAATGTGCTCTGATTCCAGCTGAATAAGTTCGCCAATCATCTCAGCTGACATGTACTCTGACTCTCATATTTATTTTCCTTGCCAATTACAATATGCAGGCTGTTATTTCCTGCTTTAGCTGTATCAGTGTTCCAGTCTTTCAAAGCATTATTTTTTTCACCTTTAATTGAAAACATTTTTCCTTTAGATGCGGGCCAATGTGCACTCCATTTCATATGTAGATGGTAACATTTTACTGCTTAGCATCAAGTAGTAACTTTGAAACCTGGAAATAAATTTTACACCTGTCAGTTCATCTCTTTTTGAAGACTTCAACCACATTAGTGATTTTGCAGATACACATCCTGCGTGGTGTTATCTCTGGAAGAATGCACATGGAAACCGAGAAGGAAATGATGTCTGATATTTTCCCCTTCTGCTCTAGAAATTCTTCAATGCAAAATATGCTGAAGTCAGCTTTAAAAAACAGAAATATGTTTTCTTTTTTCCTTTCCCTTAACTTCAGCTGGGCTGTTAGGTCAGTCAAAGCCATGGCAAAAGTTATTAAAAAAAACACCCAAACCCAGAAGCTGGTTATTGGAAAAGTAAATCTGTTAAGGGTATAATTTGTTGGCAAGCTTTTCAAAATGAGGAGTCAAACTAAATTACTGGCTGAAAGTGATCTCAACACCTTCCACCTTTATTAAAGCAAGTTGTGTTGCTAAGCAGCAGCATATGTAGTAATATTCCTACATGTTATCTTTACAAAAATAGTTGCGTTTTTATTTTATTATTGCACAGTATCCTTCAGACCTTCAGTTTTTCCATCCCCAAGGTGGAATTCCTCAGTTTCACCCTCACAGATGAACCCAGCATTATGTGCAACGGGTATAAGGTCACTCTCAGTCCTGACTTGGTTCAGCAGCTACTGAATCTCCTTCAGGAGTCTGTGCTGTACTTGCTGACAAAACACCCCTTTTACCACCTAACTCTGGTTCAGTTCAACCATGCAACAAAACCTACTGTTTTTTTGAAATACCTACTCCACTCTGTTACAATAAAACCAGCATCCACTCTTGTCTTACCATGAAAGTCCTCTAACCATGGGATAGATAAGTCTGGACACAAATCTTTGGCCAGGTTTCTGCACACAGCCCCAGAGGGGTCTGATGTACAAGCTTAGATCCCCAGAGCCTCTCCAGTGTCAGTCTTTTGCCAAGTCTCTAATTTTTCTACTTTCTCCCTGAAAAACATACTATTCTCTCTTTTTTAAATGCTTGTTTTGGCAATGTTATCACTTTCTGGACATATATGCGTGTAAAATCCCAGGTTTACTGGGTACTGTGCAGTGGGAATAGGAGTAGCTGCCTCTCTGTCCCCTTCCTGCTCTTTTTCTGGCTAAGGTTCAGTTTGCATCACCTTAGCCACCAAAACATTAGGCCAAATTAGTCTTATAGGTTTCTTCTGCAGTCAAACGGAGGGCAGTGGGTCTGCTAAAGCCTTATGGATTTGCTGCAAAGTGCCTGATGGTGGCAGTCTGGATGCTCAGCACCAGGTCAGGAAGGATTCTGGAATTTGGCTGTCATAAAATGTACCAAAACCTCCTTCTTCCGTGAGAAAGGTGCAGATAGACCTACATCCAGGTAACTGCAAAGCAACCTCTGTCCTGGGACTGGCTTTCAGATACTTTGAATGAAAGGACCAGAAAAAACTGCTGGTATTTGCTATCAGAGAGGGTCTGTCAACATTCAGTTCTTCCAGGGCTCTAAACTTTTAATGCTAACCCCTACATAGGAGCCATTGCACCTTTTACAACCACCAGGACCAGAGCCAGCTTTGACTCAGTGATTTTTCAGGCCAGAATAAGTGTCTTCCTTGATAAAGGAGAACTCATCCCCTTTGTAATTGCATACTGGAAGCAGAGTAGTGAATCCTGCCTTTAAAAACTTTGAAGTTTCTTTATTATCTGTAGCATATAAACTTGTTTTAGGCTAGTTCAGGCCAACATGTTCTTGCTGACCCCATTGATAGGGATGTCAGTTGGTGTGAATCAAGTCCAGGTATAACAAGCTTACTAGAACTGGACTTAGACAAGCACTCAAATACAAGCAAGTACTACTATAGTTTGTGACTGCTTAGTTTGGGAAAATTAGACCTGATGGCTTCAAGGGAACAGCTTACTACCTATTACAGTCTCCCAAACTATCTAGGGAGAATAATTTGTAAAATAGCGTAAGTCATGTTAGACACACAAAACCTCAACAACCTTAATATTTTATAGCAGTTTCTTTTGATCATCTTGTTGATAGAAAATTAATTAGAGTTTAAATAACTTTGGACAGAATGTTTGATGCTACTTGCATCCCCAGGTTTTTTCAGTTAACTATATCTTCCAGATAGCAAACACACCTCACTGCCCTTTTAGTTTCCATTTTCCACATATCTTATTTTCTACACATCTTTGATTTGTTTCAAGCAGGTACGTGCCATGGAAATGTCACTGCCAATATCAGAGATAGAAGCTCTGTGCAGTCCCATAATTACTGAAGGAAATACATACAAATAACATTTTTGAGAAGTGCATATCATCATATACAATATGTCTGCTTAAACGAGCTACCAGGGCTGGTGGCTCTGCAGTGTTACGGTCATTCTATTGCACCTCAGAAGCCCTTTTTTTCTTTATTGGGCATAGGTTTTAACATTTCCAAACTGCTTTACTTGTTGCTGTCATACCTTTGGACCACTGAGTGAGTCAGTGCCCTTCCATTTGGTGTGGACTGCTTACTGCGTGCCAGAGGCAGACGACTTCTCCTGGCCCTGCAGTTCCCATACAAGAAACAGCAGACCCAGCTGCTGGGGGAAGCCGCTCGGGTCTGTCTGTCCTGGCTGCTGTAGGGGTGGGCATGCTTTGCCTGTAGGCCAGGTTGGTGGGATGCAAGGCAGCTCTGGACCTCCCACATCTGCGTTAGCTGCGTGCTAAGCCCAGGCCACAGGCTGACTCACAGGCAGGCTGAGCTTGCTGCTCACAGCCGAGTGCAGTGCACGTTCAGCCCTGGCACTGGAATTGGCTTGTGTCCTGACAGCTCAGTACGTGGGAAGCCCACACTCGTGTTTTCATAGCCATTGTCCTTGCTGGCTACATCTGTAGCTACAAAGGACAAGAGATAGCCCCCACTTGGGGAAGATACAGGTATCTAATGTACTTGTTTTTCTAAAACCAAGCTGTTAATGCAAACCAAATGGTAACTGTGAGTAATACACTTTTAATTTTCTCATGCATACCGATGCTAGAAAATCCACAGTGAGGAAAGAAGGTCAGGCTAAAACATGAGTTGTGTATGATGGAAGTGACACCATGAGCTGCTCGTTTAGTGCATGGGAATGTATTCAGTGTGTAAGTCAAATTGCTGCTAAAAGCCTTTTAGCTAGTGCAGTGGAAGAATTCCTGCAACTAAGAGGATTATAGTGTTCCTTAAGTTCACAGTAGAATTTCACTGGTGTTAACAGCAGTAGCAGTTATGCTTCAAGGACAGTGTACAAAGCCTTAAGTTTTGTATTTAGAGCATAGCTTCACCTTGAGGCATTACGATGACTGTTCCCATTTCAATGACAAAAATTCCCAATAAAGCCAGACTTCAGCTGATAAAATATCCTTGCTATGAACTTCAATCCCTAAACTTAAAATAATTAACTATAAACCCCCTTCCTCCTTCTGTATTTGTTGCTATTAACTTATTATTTGGCCCCAACTGAGCGAAGTGCTCATGTGCATGCTTAAATCTCAGGTCAGTCAGAGAACATATCAATGTCAGTGCTTTGTAGAATGTGGGCACATTAGGTGCTGAGATGACCCAAAGCAGATGTTTCTGTTTAGCCTCTATTTCCACAGAGACTGTACATCTCTTCAGTGCTCACTTTTATTTTGAACTTAGACACCTAAATGCTAATAAAGAAGGCATTTATCTTTAAGCCAGTGAGCCCTCTTTTCCCATTACTGTCTGTCTTGAATAACAAGCAAAGTATTTAATCTATCTTAGTATTAATCCATAAAGTATCAGTTCTGGGGTGTCCCACACTGAAAAGTGTATTACTCGGAGCTTCCATTTTCTGTAGCTTTCGAGAGCTTTTCATGTTTTGGGGTCTGGGTTTTTTTTGGCTTTTTTCCTTGTTTTTGTTTGAGGACAGAATCCATAGAGACAGGAGAGGAGAAAGCTCATCATAACATATTTGAGTCGCTGCTTAGTTAGAGACACTCCTGGGTTTGGTAGAGGATTATTCATACAACTAAATGGAGAGCATTCCTAATTTTCTTTTGTTAGAAACATAACAGAGAAGGCTGTCTTACTTGACTGGTTTGTGAAGGAGGAAAGATTTTTTTCCAGCTTCTTCCTCTACTGCAGCTTTTGCATTAAAAAGTCCAGCTCCCTTCTGTTCATTTCAAGACACTGTAGCAGACCAAATGATCAAAGATTGGCAGACTTCCCTCAGATTATTATGAATATTTCATTTGTCTCTGTTTTTGGTAGTACTGTTGAATATTTTATCATGTCAAAACAAGCATTTATAACTGACACTGAAGGAAGTTGGCAAGAAACACAGCTGCTCATAAATAGCCTTCTCTTTGCTGTGCAGTTCTGAAGTAGCAAAGAAAACATGGTTATATAAGCGTAAAATATATGAAGACAGGTCCAGGTATAATGTATCAGCCATGACAAAAAAGCACTTTGCACCCTGTTTCCATATTGCTTATTTGGAGTGGATTAGGTGAAGGTTGATTACAGCATCCACTATTTGGATGCGCAGGGTATAATTGCTATTATTTTCTATCTTAATAAATAGTTGGAGAAAGAGAAACTGACTTGAAGAACAAAATGCATAAACAACCCCCTTGATTTTTAAGATGCTCTGATGTACATGTTCCCTACTTGAAGTGGCTCTTGATGCTGGATTCTTACTGTGTAGTCTCTCCATCTAGTGGTTAGATAGATGGGATGCTAGATACTCTTCATAACCTTTCAAGATAAATGACTGGGAGCTGTTAAAATATGAAGGAAATGCTTTATGAGAGAACACACATAGCTACATTAAGTAAGGTGGAGAGACAAGCGTAAATGCAAAAAAGAAAACAGGGGAATTCATGAAAACAATCAGGTTAGATCATCATCATCGATGCTTTCCCTTCTTAATAGCTAACTTTATCCCAACTCCCTTGCCTTATATATATATTTATATATGTGTATATATATTAAAAACCCAGTTTGCCCATGGATGCCGGGAGCATGCACAGTTGTACATGTTAGTTAGTGCCTCACAGGGCTGATGGGGATATGTGCCTCTGGCACTGTGGGCCTCACAGTTGCCTGCCAGACACAGCAACACCACCTCTGTGTACACCCATCCCTCCGCCTGTGTCACCTTCTGAGCAGGTGAAGTGCCACCAGTCCTCCCTCAGCCCCACAGCTCACGGCCAGCTGAATCTGGAGGGAGCTGAGCAGGGGCTGCAGTAGGTTGAACTTTTGGCTCTGGAGCACAGGATGGGGCAGGCTGTCCCCTTGGGCAGGCTCTTCTCCCATGTGGAGCCATGTGGTGGCTAAGAAAAATACCAAAAGCAGTAAATCTCTCACTGGAGGTAGAGAGCCGCTGTCCTGTTTTGTCTGGGCTGGAAAGCTCCAACGTTTAGCCTGGAAAAAGCCCACGGGCTCAGCTGTGGTTGTCACCTGGCTGTTCCCTCCAGCAACAGGCTGGCTTGGCAGTGGTGAGGTCTGGACTGACCTCCGCATTCCTAAATTGGGTAACCAGAACCTGTTACCCTAAAATCATTTCATATGGCCCACTGCCATATTATTCTTTCCCATACCATTGTACAACATTTTTCATGTGTTTGGAAGGTGCTGGTTAGCCTTCTGCAAGGAAAAGGACAGACCCGTTCTCTTTTCTCTGTCAGATCAGCCAAGCTTCCTCTAGGTCATGGCAGACCTAGAGCTCCCCAGTTTCTTTGGCAATGCAGGAGATACTGCTGCAAGGCATCACCTGATGAATGACGTGACATATCTGCTACATCTTGTCAGCTGGGAGGGCACGCGACCCTTGAAGTCAGCCAAGCCATGTGTCACTCAGGCCCCTCTTGAGGACATTTCTACCACTGCCATCCTCCTCGCTGAATACCCCCATGGCTTCTCCCATGCTCTGTGGCCTGTTGCATCTCGTGTATCTGCTCAGCGCACTGCCGTAGTCATCTCACTAGTGAGATGTGTCTTGCATGACCGATTGAGCGGAAAAGGGAGCACTGGGTATGTACGCAAGATGCAGCCTGGCTACAGGGCAAATCCAAACGAGAGGTAATTGTGCCAGCCTTACGCTCGGTGCCTGAGATTAGACAAGATTTCCTGTCACTCCCTCCAGCTGAGTTCTGAAAAACCAGAACACTTCTGCTACTTCTCAGGATGAAAGTAGGGGAGATATACCATTTTCTCATTATAAAAACCTGAACAGGCCCGCCCCCAACCCTCTTATTTTCTTTAAATACGGTGCCTCCCCTACATTAGAACAGGACCCCTAAATTTGGCAGGAGATGATCTTTGTCCCAGAGAAAACAGCTGAGTTTACAGCAAAGATATATTTTTTCCAGCTATCCTAAATAAATACCTTTTGATCGCAGTGGACCAGTATTTCATGTGTCATTTTAAAAATGTGGTTTAAATCTTCTGTGTATTTTAAATGTATGTTAATGTGCACCCTATATCTTCACATTTAGGTTGATCTTTACAAACTCAGCTATTCTAGAACATTATTTTAATTTATTTTTTATTATCATTGTCTGATCTCTTCTCTTATCTGGCTGGCCAGACACTAGACATTTCTGGGGAGCACTTCCATTTGACTACAGAAAATACAGGCTGGCAATTGTGTTAAATTGTCCAATAGTTTTAAAATAAGGAATAAAATAATTTTAATGCTAAATTTCCTACTGTTTTTTCACCTGCAAAATTGTAATCTTTCTGTAGGTTACATCAACTTGAGCTATCTTTTGCTGGAGGCCTTCCAGCACCTATACACAGTGCACTTTTAAAGATAACACCTCCTCAAGGTAGGCTGCAGAGCTGCAAAGACAGTGAAACCAAGAGTGTGTAGATAAATGTAGTACATGGTTTCAAAAACAAAACTCTAGGGGCACATTCTACAGAGTAGTCTAACACTTCTTGAAATCCTCGGGCACTTCTTGCATTGTTAACGTATCCCAGGACACACCAGGGTGATAGCACAACCAGCCTGGGACTCTGCTGCTTGCCATCACCGCTATCAAAGCAGCCGTGTTTGGGCTGAAGTGGCTTGGAGAGGCAGAAGGAGCATAGCAAACAAGATCACGCAGTTCAGCTCTGTTTCCCAAGATATGGCACAAGGCCAGGGGCAGCACAATCACACAACAGCCCGGCAGCATGCTCAGAGGCACCAAGCAATACGACTCTTCTCCCACCCCTCCAGTTGTGCAGCACAACTCCAGCACCTCGTGTGTCCTGTGTGTCAAGCCAAGCAAACCGTCAGCATGCCGTCTCCATCCTCGGGCAAGTCTAATTAAAACAGTAACTTGGTGCTGCGATTTTCTGGTGGCCAGAACACCAAGAAAAAGTGAGATTACTGACACTGAGGAAGCAAAGGAGTTACCTAAGCATAAAATATAGTTAACAGTTACAGCAGCTCTGGACATCAAATAAAAATCGAGAGGAGCATCAAGTACATTTGGGGTTCATTGCAAAGGAAGCCTAGAGGTCATTTGTCCTTTGGACTCATCCTTTCCCCCTCTGGAAAGCTGGGACATCTAGGTCACCTGGGATTTAGAGCCATTAAGGACAGTCATACTTTATGATCCTTCCTCACTTCTGGTCCATTGCTTGAATTTCTTACTGCAATTCCATACTTTCAATCTTTTCTCTGCAACAGTGAGAATATAAATGTACTTGGGGGAGGGGGGGGAGGGAAGTACTTTCAAAAAAACCCTGAAGTTCTAATTTGCTTGTTCCCAGAATCTGAACTGTAAGTAAATCATATTATAGAATTATAATTTGAGGCACATAAAAATCAAAACAATTGGCTATGTCGGTACAAACATGGAAGTGAAAGACTCTGTGAGCATGACAGCTAACTAAGTTTGCTTTCCAATAGGTTTGTCTCATGACAGAGAAGTTGTTAAACTCAATTATACAAGACTGCAGTGGAAGCTCACCCTTAATAGATACTGGGGACACATTATGAATGTCCTATTTCAGGAACAGCTGTGACCAAAGCTTTCTCCTTTTTAATTATCAGAAGAGGAAGATGAGAGGAAAAAAATAAATTAAAAAATAAAAACTGAACCGAAACTAGAGTGGATCCTCTGGTGTCTAATATGAGTTCATTTCACATTACATTTTTCTTCTTGATGAGAACATTAGTAAGGATCCTTCTGCTCTAGTGACATGTGAAGAACTCAGTGTCAAAGACCTCTGTCCACCTAATAAGTTTCAAAACCTCAATCAAATTTACAAGGAAGATACTGAGACCAACAGACAGACAAATTTATTAACATATTGACACAGACACAGTGACAATGCAGGCTTCCCTTCCTAAGGAAACAAGCTAAAGATGTGAAAATAGAAGGATACGTACCAAAATCATACCCATAGTCACTTCAGTTTTATACATCTTTCCTTCCCTTCTTTCTGATACATATTTTTTCTGTGCAGAGGGTAAATGCTTGCAAATTCTTCAGAACAGAGATATTATCTAAACACAGAGGGAAAATGTGTTGACTGATGCCTCTGCCTTTATCGAAGATGTTTAGCTGTGGATGCTGTGGCTAGCTGGGGCTTTGCATTTCTCAGTTAATATTAAACTTGTAACATTGCTTCAGCTAACATGGGATCCTGGATTCTTCAGTCAGAGAAAATTCCCATTAGTCATGAAAAATTTAGTTCAAATAAGCAATACAGTATTGGACCATTATCTATTATTAATCCTTTTTTTTTCAAGCTAAAGTAGTTATGAGATAAACAAGTTCTGTTCTTGCAGAAAAAAGAATAGACCCCAGTGTTTTCAGAAAGGATGGATTTTATTTTTGTAATTGCCTTTTTGCAGAAAATCGTTGGAAGACTACACAGGAAAAATACTTCTTATTTTTTAGCAGACTAAGTTGATGTGTGTTTTATTTACTTTCAACAGGAACATTTCTACTGAAATTCCAGATAGCATCAACCACTCTAGAGGGCCAGAATCATAATTAACAGAAAACGAACAGTGTCACCATATTATTTTGCTTTCCATATGTACTTACCCAGTTATTATATATATGTTTTTACCTTGCAGTCCGATACGTAAACACATATGTTATGCAAAAGCACCCACATGACAGAGGCAGGTAAAGCTCTGAGTATTCACACTGTATTAGCATGTACAAATTGTACACCAGGCAACAGGAGATGCCATTTAACTTGGGTGATTAGTGGCTTCCACTTTTAATTGTGTTTTATTCCTTTACTAAGTTGTGCACATCAGTGTTCTGCATCAGCTTAAACCCATTGGTCTCCAACTGTTTTTGTGTTAGGTAAAGTTTGGATGCATTGCATTCCAGGGAGCTGCCGTTTTTGCTTATTTATGTTTGTAGTTTTACAGGGGCTTGGTTCCCTTGGGCGCAGTTTGCTCTCAAGTACCGCAGGAGGCAAAAAGATCTTAAAGTGGACATAAATTACATTTGGCTGAGTACAAGATTCAATCGATATGCGTTAAACATTTGAATGCTTCCTGAAATCCTGCTGGCACATCTGAGTTTGCTAAACCCACTGGGGGGAAGTTGAGGAGTTAACCATAACCTCAGGAGACCAGCGTGCTGAGGCTCCATCTAGAGTCAGTGGAAGGAGACTGGCTCCAAAATTAGCCTCCTTGCAGAGTTTGCTTTTCTCTGTTGGCTGCAAAGACACTTAGGGAGACCAACCTTGTTATTTTGGAGTCAATACTTTTGAACATTTCCCAAGAAAAAATAATTGGCTGTTATTTTAATGTTTAACCTCTGTCTTAGAGCTCTAGACTCCAGAAGGGTGTGATGCAGAATGGCAGAACTCAGAGGGTTGTCATCGGTGGCGCAGAGTCTAGTTGTAGGTCTGTAGCTAGTGGTGTCCCTCTGGGGTCAGTACTCAACCCAGTCTTATTCAACTTCTTCATCAATGACTTGGATGACGAGCTAGAATGTACCCTCAGCAAGTTTGCTGATGACACAAAATAGGAGGAGTGGTGGATACGCCGGAAGGCTGTGCTGCCATTCAGCAAGACCTGGACAGGCCGGAAAGTTGGGCAGAGAGGAACCTGATGAAG
>Ga0181612_113915_pt1 | contig 13093 bp, 8 predicted proteins | sample HoacroProtozoa21_FD_119630 | JGI IMG/M metagenome (GOLD analysis project Ga0181612, IMG submission 119630) | Hoatzin crop microbial communities from Cojedes, Venezuel. Combined Assembly of Gp0051906, Gp0051904, Gp0051908
CCCTCAGAGGGAAGAAGTTCTTCCTCATGTTCAGCTGGAACTTCCTGTGCTTCAGTTTGTTCCCGTTGCCCCTTGGCCTGTCGCTGGGCACCGCAGAAAAGAATCTGGCCCCATCCTCCTGACAACCACCCTTAAGATACTTCAAAGCATTTGTAAGGTCCCCTTGCAGCCTTCTCTTCTCCAGGCTGAACAAGCCCAGCTCCCTCAGCCTTTCCTCATAGGAGAGATGCTCCAGTCCCCTCATCATCCTTGTAGCCCTCACATTTCCAGCATCCCAGCCGTTACGAGGCCTCTTGCAGAGCTAGAAGCACAAGCTGTCCGGCCATGGAGGTGATCTGCACGCAAACGCTGCACGTCTACATCTAGCACAAAATCCCGCAGCTCAACCTGAGCCCTACCGCACCAGCCCATGGCCTCGTCCCACTTCTCGCCGCCTTCCCCTGTTCCTCTGCCACCGTGTGCGGGGTGTGCGTTGGGTCGAGGAACATCTCCCACACCATTCCTTCACCTTGCTCTGGAAAAAGGGTGGAAATGGCAACCAACCGTCAGCAAACAAGTTCGTGGGGCCCATGGTCCGCCTGTGGCTGGGTTTGAGGAGGCCTCTGGGAATGAAGATGCTTGATCTGCCATGGTGGTGACTTGCCTTCAGCTACCGTTTTTGTGAGCAGCTCTTTGGAAGCGGGTACGTGGGGTGGCCCAACACTGCACACGCATGTACCCTGCTAGACCCGGCGCTGGCCGGGTGATCGTTCCCACAAACACAGTAGCAACACTGAGTGTAACAAGCGTGTCCTGCCCCATGAGAGCTGGGCAGCCCCACCTCATGACCACCAACCCCAGAAACACTTCACAACACCTTCCCAAGAGACCTCGCTGCTGGCCACAGCACTGGGCAGAGGCTGCGGGTAATTCCCGGACGTCACGTTCTCTCTAGGTGGGACAGAAATAACAACACTGTGTGCGGTGCAGACAATTTTCTGCTGAAAGCCCAGTGTGCGAATTTGGCATTCTCTTCCAAAATCTGCGCCGTTGATTCTGTGTAAATCAACCAAAGTAATAAAAGCGGTTTCAACACTTGTGCAGTGTGGTCGTTTTGGAGTCTGGAGCATGGCAGCACCACATACCCTTTTCAACCAGGAGCAATAGTTTTTCTTACGTGGCTCCAACAGGGAAAGGCACAGGAGAGCAGGGGCACTGGAAATACATTTTCATTTGCCTTCCTCCCACCCCTGCGAGCAGAGCTCATGAGACAGATCCCTGGGAAGTTCCCAGGCTCAAGAAGAGGGGTCAGGCGCGGTGATGGCTCAGCAAAGAGCACCATCTAGTGAAAAGCCACTTCTTGCAGAAGCTCTGTCCCCTACAAGTCTCCAACCAAACAATGACTAAACCCAGCCCAGCCCAACCTGCCTCATCTGAGGTAATCCTGAGCAACGTAGCATGGTAACAGATAACAGATGCCTAAAATTTTCCGTAACGTGCATGCTGAGATCTTTAGCTCCACTCTCTTGGTTGTCCATCAAGGAAACGTTTCTTCTCTGCCTGTCAACTCCAGCCTGGCAAGTCAACCTCTGTCTTCTGCTGCCATGCATGAAGCTGACACAGCCCTGGTCTTGCTGTAGGGCTCCCAGACAAGTTGTGAGGATCAGAAGCCCCAAAGAGAGGGCTCAGCCGCCTGGCTGAGTCTGAACCGGCTGCGTGTGTGCCCCTGCATATGGGCTCACACGTGCCGCTCTTGCAAATAGTTTGGCAGTGCTTTGGGGGAGACTTTTCAGCCCACGGATGCAAAGGCAATCTGCTGGCAAGGCTCTCCAGAAGCATTTACCGTAGTCATCATAGTCTTTAGTAGGCATGGTGGTGATGGGTTGACGGTTGGACTTGATGATCTTAGACATCTTTTCCAACCTTAATGATTCTATGATTCTAGGATTAAACCAGGAGGCAAGGAAATTATCATGGAAAATATTGAGGAAAGATGATGCAGCAGCTTAGCACCAAAGCAGGAGGGTCAACTGATGGGCCCCATCCATCAAAGGTAGTCTGGCCCTTTCAGTCACGAACAGTGAATCAAAACACAGGCAGAAAAGGTGTAATTTTTCCTGTCAGAAATATTCCCGGCCGCTTATCCAGCTGCCCACATATCCCCAGAGCACCAGGCACTGGTGGTGGCTTAGGAGGGGAATTAGCAAAGGTAGGCAGGGCTGCGGGATGGGCAGAGAGCTCCCCAGACTGCCAGGGGAATGCACAGAGGGTCCCTTTAGATCCGAGCCCAGGTCCCTCTTGCCTGTGGGAGGGTTTGTGCTGCCCCAGGACCAGAGACCAGTGAGCATCTGCCTCGGAAAGGCTGTATCAGCCACTTTGGATGCCCAGCCGCTGCTTTTACCTCTCCCTTCCCCAAGATGTAGTCTGCACTCTACTTTTGTCTGTAAATGGTTTTCCACCCCCAAATTCTTTATCTCAAAATATCCTGTCTGCACCCACATATAACCACAAACCAAAACAGAGAGGCAGTAGATGAAGGGAAATTTGTACAGCAGCTTTGTGGATGCCAGCCTCCTGACAAATCATTTGCCTTCAAATCGTCTCTGACACTGGTTCCCATGGGTGTCACCATTTGTCACATGCCCAGGTCTGCTTTTCAAACTCTGTAAAAAATAAAAAAAATATATCAGATGTTCTTTCATTGCCTTTTTCAGGTTTTAATTTGTCACAAGCTTTGCTGCAGGCCTCCCTACTTCTTGCTAGGGAACTGGATTGAAGTGCGAGTTGCATTCGTGAATGAGACCGGAATTTAGATCTGCACAACATAATCTGAACATTTGTGTGCAGTGGCATGAATTAGCAATATGAGCGCATTGTTCCCATTTGCTGGAAATTAGCTGTCCTTGCAACTGAATAGAAAACAGAGTGCAACGTAATGATGGAAGCAGCAACTATTAAAGATTTGTTTTCATCATGTTCAAGCAGCTACAAAACTGAGACACTGAGCATTAATGTGGCTGACAACAGCACGCGGCGTTTTCTTTGTGTTCCTGCTTGTTTGAAGCTGGTGCTTGGTAGTTCAGACAAGAGCAGCTACACCTGGAGAGATTTGAATATCATTTTCCTCCTTCAAACTCGGCCAATGTCATGTCTAAAGTCCTGTGAGTGGTACAGTCCCTGCTGAAAAATTACAGACTGTGGTTGAGAGCAACCTTCGGGACAAGTTTCCCCATTCCCGTGAATGACGTAGCTCAGTTAACATCTAAAAGTTCTTGGTGTGTCACAATCATCAGACATTGGAGTTTGCCCTTAGGACAGAGATAGCCCGGAATGGGTGAACCGCAATAAAACCCACCCAAACCAAAACACAGACACTTATAGCTTGCGATATTAAATTAATGAAATCAAAGCAAGTTCTCCGCGTTCTTATGCCACTCGTGGGAAGTTTGTGGGGCTTGGGTGGGAGGAGAAGGGGTGCAGTCGTGCACCTAGCTGTCACCCACCACATACCTCAGCTGCTCATCACTGCTCCCTTCTGATTATTTCTCCGTTCTGGGAGGCAGTGCATATCATTTGCTCATGCAGATGTCATTTTAATTAGTTGCTCAATTGGTGGTGCCCCACAGGTCCACCTCTGCAGCTCACAGGGCCCCTCTGTGCGCTGATAAGCTGTGCTAACAAATAGTTCTGACAACTCCCCCCTACATATATCACTGGAAGCGCTGATACAAACACTGCCTTTTTCTTCTGGTCAAAAATTTCCAGTTACTTACCTTTAATGGACCTGAAAACAGGTATGGGAACATCTCTGCTGACAGCCCCGGCAGAACCACACCCACATGCATTTGTGACAGGCACAAATGATCTTATTTCACATCATATTTGCTTTAAATATTCTCAGGACCAAAGAAATCATCTAGTGAGCTCTGTGTTGTACCTGCACCTGCTGACTTGCTGGGACTGTATTGGCAACATTCTAGAGTTAACACGGAAACAAGAAATAAAGGCAACCGAAGAATGAGAAGAGCTCTGCAACCGGCTTTGCCGTCCCGCAGGGATAAGGCGTGCGCAGGTGTGTTGCAAAGAAGCTGATGTTTCCTCCCCTTTGCCCTCCTCCTGCCCGGGCTCGGAAATAGTAGTGACTATAGCAATAAGAACTCGCACGGCCTCTCACTGCCACCGCCAGACCTTCGGAGATCTGACAGCGTTTACTTGTCCCAGCAGAGGGACTTGAGCCATAGCCGGGGGCTCGCCCCCATTCAGCCCGGTGGGATGGGGGCTAGATGGAGCAGCAAGGGAGGGATACAAGGAGGCTTGCAGGCTGCAAACACTGTTGTCATTAAGCCTCCTGGGAGGTTTTCCTCTTGCACGTTGGCTTTACGCTTCATGCTTTCTCAAAGGACTGCATTAACAGGCATCTGCTCTGGTGATCCTGTTCTTTTCAATATATCTTTTAATTTAATGCGGTTCTATTTCTGTCTTCAGCAAGGGTTGTTGTCCAGTTACGTGCAAGGCGAGGGATAGGGAAATATATGCCAAAAACCTTTATTGAAGTATCAGAAAACATCAATCAAATCCATTTACAGAACTGAATTATGTGGGACCCCAGGAGTGAAAAATGACAAACACAGAGAGTTAAATTGATAGCAGACCAGGATAAAAGCTTTTAGTCAACACAGGCTGTAAAATTAATCAAATGCAGTATACTCCCTAAAAATCAGAGCAGTTTCCTCATCCCTTGCACTCTACTCAATTTCAGATCTAAATAACATACAAAGCAGATTAAAATTAATCAATACAGCAGATCCTGCAGTAAAGCAACTAATCAAGAAGTAACACATGCATTTGCAACCAATTATTTATTGCCATCACCACGTGTGGCCAGGATGTGAAGGCATATGGCATCCCTGGCTTCTCCTGAACCGATGCCAGAGCTGATGGGTGTATTTGCTTTTTGTGTGAGGCAGTAAGAGAAACTGTCAGCCTCTAGGTCACTTGGAAATACTTGCTTGAACCTTGCAAATATTACCAAGGGTGAAACAGGGCAAAATTCTATCTGTAGCACGGATGTGCAACAGTATCTTTTTCTCTGTCTAGGACATGAGTGCTCCATCTCTTACTACCACCATTCAGATGTTCTCTGTAGGTGCATATGGACTGGATGATACCTCCCAGGCTACAGAACGTGAGTGAGGAGAGTCGTCCAGGTGTTGCGAACCAATAGCCCACAGGTGATGGCAAAAATTTCCAGGTTATCCAAACGTATAAACGCCATCTCCCCTCCATATCCTCGCATTAAATATTCGGCCAGACTTTTCCTATTTATGTTCATGAAACTGCCACTGCAGAATGAAAGAGAAGTACCCAAAGAGATGCCTTCCTCAAGAAGGCCAACAGGGAGCATGTGTGTTTCACAGAGATCCAAGTGCAGCCTGGGAACTCACATCTCGGACTGTCGACTTCAGGCATATTCACAAAACCTATGGGCTGAACATGAAGTGCCTTGAAAACTGCTCTTTGAATTTCCATCATCAGCCACCCACCAACTGTTTTGCCAACACCTCTGTGTTGCAACATGTACCTGTAACAGACCGCGGTAGCTGGCTTCGTATCCCGAGAACAAAGTTGCCTCCCTTTACTGAAATTTCCAGTGCTAGAAAGCCAGCAAGTTCCTCTCCCCATGTCATGAAGCCCTGTTTTCTCGCACACAGGTTCTGCACCCGTTGCCAGTCAGCCCAGCTCTGTGGGACGACATACCCACCAGATGGTCCTAGTACTTCTGCACCAGAACTGCTGATGTGCACAAAGGTCAGCAAGAATTGCTTTTCCTCGGCTTAACACACTTCTGAATCACAGAAAAGTACAAAAGGCCATTGAACATCTCTTTTCAGAAGCATGAACAGTTGGCCTGTTATTGAGTGCAGATCTCTTGTGGCAGTGGGTTGAAATAACTTCAGTTCTCAAGAGGGGAAAAGAAAGCTGCTTCACCATGCACTGTAAACCAATGCCATGTGGGTCCTAGGAAATCAAAGATACATTGCCACAAATCCTACTGCCAGGAGGGACAACAGGGACTTGGGCATTTACTGGGTGCTGTGCATGCATGCAGCGATGCAGTATGGTTCAGCATGGCAAGTATAACGTCATGACAGACAACGTGCCATCAGCTTTTACTACTGCTTCCCTCTGCCCTTCCTCTGAAGAATTAATTCTGAATATATATAAAAAGCACATAGTTTTGGTATGGCGGTTGTCCCCACTGCCAAAAGAGGTTCTCGAAGAGGAACCAATCTCACGGTCGTTCATTTCCTCCACATTCTCTCGACCAGGAGAGCCACCATAACAGCATCATTCCTCCCTTCCCTTCTCTGCCTTTGGTTGCAAGAGCTCTGGCTGCCAGGGGCAGCCTGGGCTTGGCTGGCTATTTGCAGCAGCAGGCGCATGGGATGTGCTGTGAGGTGGACACATTGCAGGGTTGGCATTCTGGCTGGTCAGGGTCTCCCCTTGCCCTTGTAATGCTAGACTGCTTCTCAGTTATTTCTTAGCATCTTGGGCTAAGAAGCCCATTACACTGGCTGTGTGAAGAATGGGATACGGTATCTTTGGCATCCCAAGCTGGGCAAGTCGTGTTTTGCAAGACACACTGACGTGCTTTTGTGTGGAAGGGATCTATTTCACATTAAGCAGCCGTCACACGGTATTTTTGATCACCACCTGTAAGCAAATCCAAGCAAACTTCATTCCAAGGTCAGCTGGGTATTTCTGCAGACTTATCTCCAGCCTTGCAGGCTGCAGAGCAGGCTACTGCGCTGGCCATTTAAACCCCTGACAGATCAAACAGAGACAGAACTGATCCAGACTGGCAAGAAAGAGATTAGGATCAAACAGCCTCCTCCGTCCCTGCAGCTCTGTATTGACAGGTGTCCCGGATGTCATTACAGTTGGCAGACGATTTCAACTAATGAGATCTTTGTCTTCACAGCTTTTTTATTATTATTATTTTTTGCCAACACGGAGCAGTTAAACCGTGCTTAAAAATATTGGAGCTTCACTCTTAGTGAAGCTGACTCAGTATACTACTGCCTACCTGCCCTGGGAAGCGAGGCGGGCAGGGGCCGTGGCAGCGGCTGTCTGGGGCAACCTGCCAGCCCAGAGAGTTTGTTTGTGACTGATTAAATCTCTGTACCATCTGAGAACTTCAGCAAAAGCTGTATTTCCCTTTTTATTAACTTCTCCCTCCTCCCACTGTCTGCCCAGGTTAGCAAAGAGCAGAAAGTAGCCTATGTGCTTACAGTAACAGATGGGAAAGTTGAGAGGCACCTCATCAAGCAAGATCGCTTGACAGAACAGCCAAGTAGATGCCTCACATAATAAATTTCTCAAATATATTTAAAAAGTTGATGCTGTACAGATAGACATAGGATTTGGTGGTGTTTTTATGCCTCTGAAAATCCTTTGCTTTAGATTCTCTTGCTCTCCTTTGCTGCATGTTTCCAAATGTTGGTGTCCATTTTCTCATGTTCGTCACAAGCCAAGAGCGTTGGTGCATGTATATATTCAACTCCAAAACACATGCGAGGGTTTAATGTTACACAGGGAGAGAATCAAGTTAACCTCCCTAAAACCATCCCCTATTTATTCCACCAAGACGAGATAAGGGTGCCCTTAGCAAACTTTGCAAAGCATTAGGCATCTTGGGATGGTGTTAACATCGCTGTTTCTCAATGCAGGTAGGGAAATTACACTTTTTTACAAGCTGGGAACACTGTTTATTTGATTGGCTTATGAAGGGCTGTTGAAAGCCTGTACGTATGTAGACAAACAGGTCTCTCCCTCTATCATGTCTGATTTACACACTAATCCAAATATCAATAAAACTATTTGTAATTCCTTTACGTCTGTGTAATTATTAAAACCACAGACACTCCTGCCACATGAAGTATCTGATTCTGAAAGTGAAACCAGGAGGCTTGTCTCTCGGTGCCAACATACAGCCACATCAGGTTACTCCTGCAACCGCGTTTGGTTCCTTTCTCGAGCATCTTTGAAATGAAAAGGGGAACTGAGTTATTCTCTCAACTGTTGTGGCAACCAGAAGAATAAAGCAGACATTGCAGCTTATGCTGAAACCTCTGGGTGAAGAAAATAGTTTTGGGCCAGGAGTTTACAGCTGTGCATGTAAAGAACATGCAAAAGATGAAGACATCTTGCTGTGCGTATGTGAGGTTATTTTGAAATAATCCGTACTTTAAAAACAATTTTATAACTAAGAATCCATGGGCAGAATTTGCCTGCTTATTTACTATGACTCTGTACACCATCTGATAATTACTTCTGCAAATGATTGTTTAGATATTGAGCTGTTTATTCCCACACAGAACTGAATTGTGCAAGGTGCGACTGCTAATGATGGGAGACCAATCCCTTCTAAATATCTGGACCTCAGCTGATATCTACGATCTCTGCATGGCAGCAATTTATCCCATCTCTCATTACCTTTAGATGAATCGTGGCAGTCCTCTCAGCTGTGGCTGTGGCACCCTCTCAGCTATCACCCTTGGTCTACACCGACGGGGTATCTGGCGTTCCCTGCCCCTCAGACCTGAGCACACTGCTTTCATCACCCGTCTCTGCTAGCACAAGCAGCAAGAACCTGGAAATTCAGTGCCCTACAAGCCTCTGAGAGGTTTTCCTACAAACAGCAAACGTCTAACTACCCACTCTGATATAATTTATCATAAGTCTAAAAGACAGGACAACAGACAGCTCCAGAAACTTAATGGGCTATGGAGGGTTTAGATGTTTGTGCAAAACTACTTTGCTGCCCACTGGAACAAAGTGCTGTGATGGTTATTATAAAAGTGAGAATGAAGATGTAGACTAATCACATTCCCTCATCTATAAAGGGTGTTGGTTGTTTTCCACATTTTAGTGTATGTAAGGCTTGTGAAATACGGCTGACTGCAGTGCGTGCTGAAAGACTGAGTGAAGAAGGGAGCTGGTTGTGTTTGGCAGGAAAGATGCACATGGTGTGTCTCGTTACTATGGCTTTGTAGGATCACAGCAGTTAACATCTATTAGGTCATGTATTAGGCTTCCCCACACCCTCATGCTACTTCTGCTAGTTCTGTTAGTTCCCTGGAGTCCATTTTTAGTGTTTTATCAGTTGAACTTTAAGTATCTCGAGAAATGAAATAGCCATCTTTTCTTTCCCTCAGAGACTTCTGCGATGTAACACCTTGCAGATCTGTGTCTGGCTCTCCTGCCTGAAACCCTTTCCTTTGAAAGCCATGTAGCCGTTTGCATGTGATCCACACTCACTAGTTGGAGAGCAGCACTTTATTTCTTTTGCATCCGATACTCGGCTCTCGCTTGGCTCTGAGCCCCCTGGGGCTGGTCACGGTAAAGCCATTACCTCCATGCACGTGCACACCACATGCCTTCCCTGGGCAGTTTCCACCCTACCTCAGCATCAGCTGCTTAGCTCAATGGCTGAAACAAGTACAATGAATTAAAAAATGGGGTAGCAGGAAGCGTTATTAGTCCCCAGGGAATTTGCTGCCTCCTAAAGCGCGATTTCCTAAAGTTTTTAGAGCAGGTTGTGCTGCCGTTCCTTTCTTCTGCTCCTGCTGTCATAAGGAGCCCAATGGCTTCTGCACTTCTCCCATCAATTACTTCTTCACCCCTGGACTCCCGTCCAACCAGCCACCGTCTCTCCATGCTGCTTCCTCTAGACAGAGTCTCTAAACCAAGCTTACACCCCACACTTGTGCTGTGCTCTTAGCAGCGCTGTTCAGGGCTGTCCTCAGGAAAAAACCTGTTATGAGAAGATACATGCTGTGGCTGAGATGGCAGAGGCAGAAGGACTGTCACCTTGGGGGCTCTGATGCAACAGGAGCAACAGGCAGACCCATACTGAGTTCGGTTTTATGGGTTAGAAGGAACATTTTTAAATTGTTGGAGTTATTCAGGTGCCAGCCCTGACGGTGTAGCATCGGTTGATTAGTGTTATTTCTTCACCCAATACACCCAAGCTGCTCCCTGGTTCAAACTGGAAAAGGAGTGACTACAAATGCACAAATATTCCTAAGTAATAAAAGTGTTTGTAGTCCCCTCAGGGGCTAATTTTCGGTGGTAGTGGACTGAAAGTTTGGATTTCTTATTTGCAGCACAATATGCTGTGGATAAGCCAGCTGCTGATCTTTTCTAGAAATGAGCCGCTTACGCAAGACAACTGAGAAGATAATACTTGTGCTGCTGCACATGTCCTTTCTATTTAGGGGTGGAAAGGGAAGTGATAACTGAGGACAATCAGGTTCTGTGCTTGGCACCACCTTGCCAGTGAAGTCCTGCTTTCAGTTGTTGAACTAGGAATGAGATTATGCAATGACATAGGTGGGAAATGAAGAGTGACCCACCTATATATTAATAATAGCAATTAATTAACACATTTAGAAATGTTGGAATAGCTAATGAAAGATGACAGAATTACTGAACAGATGGGTAAGCTGAGGCAGAAAGTAGTAAACCTTAGCTTCATTTAGGTTCTGGACCGAAGTGTCCTACAAGGTTGATGGCAAAATCGAGAGTACTCCAGGCTGGACTGAATCTGCATCCACATCTAGCAGCTTCTTTGTCAGGCAACACTGCTAATTCAGTGTCTGGATCCCAGAGGGCCGGTGTGGAAGGCATCTCCCCCGCACGTACACACCCTCTGATGACCGCACTTCCACTTGGAGAGCAGAAAGAGGTGTAACATCAGCCAGGGCAAGCTGAGTGTGCTCAGCCACATTTCATCATGACCGAGACAGACTGGGGCACAACATCTCCATCCGAGTACACCGTGAGAGCACTCTGTTCCCCCTGGTACTGGGAGTAATGAGATGATAAAACACAGGCACAAGGAGCGAGTTTGTCTTCATAAATCTAAAAGGCAGACATTGAAAAAGTGCCAGATTTATCTAATTCGTCATCTAAGGAAAAAGGCCCTCTGTCTCTTAAAAAAAAAAAAAAGCTATTCTAAAATATATTGAAAGCTATTTAAAGAAATTAAGTTATTTTAAAAAGAGCTGTTGACTTTACTGATGGTGGCCTACTTATTTTTCCACATCGGTGCCTTTTTTAAGCGTAGCAGCTGGCATTTATAGTCACCTCTCTGTTTATTTCACTAAAGTAAAGGCAGAGCTCAGCTTCATTTTCACAGCTCCAAGCCATTTCAAACATCAAAGGCACCTCACATACTGCTCCATCGCTGGGTACCTACAAACAGACCTGAGCTGTGAAACTGCAGCAAGGCAGCAATATTTTTATGGACTTGAACGTGCAGTCCCCTTTATATATTTTTAATATCATCTTAGCAAACACACAGAAGGTTAAAAGCTTTGACAAGGGTCAGCTCAAAGCAACACCATCCCAGCTGGAAGGGCAGGTGCCACAGACTGTGGAGGGGGCAAAGGCAGAGTATTCGGGGCAGGACAGCAGACCATGCCATGGTGAAAGGTGGCCACGTTTTTGAGGTTACCTGAGAGACTCCAGATTCACTTTGCTTGCTTTCTTATAAAAACTCTTTATATCGCACAGTCTTCAAGATATCTGGGTTGGAGCACAGTAGCCCGTTGAGTCTTGCATTTACTGGCACTGGTTACTGACGGTTTGTTTGGTGATGATGGTGAGTTTGGAGGCGAGGAAGGGAGGGACACAGCCGCTTACATCATCCCTTTGCAGAGAGCAAAAAGCATGGCTCTGACCCAGCACTTTGCAACAAGCCTGAGGATCCTGGAGCCAAGACGTGACACCATGGAGATGGGAGAAAAACACGCCGGAGCGAGGAGCATGCTTGGGAGTGAAGACCATGCCAGAGACCTCAGCCCTGGAGTTATTTTTAAAGCATACAGCAGTGGCCTCTACTGGCTCTGAGCAGGACATCAGTTTTGTTTCTTTTCGCAGTTTTTCTCCCTGCTTGGATGGGGCTGTCTGCAGCAATGACCAGGAGCCGCAGGGCACAGGTCCCCATTTCCCAAGGGAAAAGCAAGAGGCAGAGAGGCAGAAGTGAGTTTGCAGGATGCACAAGAGTGGTCATCGGAACCCCTAAACTAACAGGGCTGGTTTGGCACATCCAAAATGTGGCTGAGGAGGGGTTTGGCAAAGCTTGGTCCAAGTTCCTGAAGTTCACCTGACGTGAACCTGCAATGTGCTGCCTTTTGAGGCTGAGCAGCTGGGACCTTTGCTCTGCACCTGTCCTAATGCTGTGCCCAACCTGAGCTCTCCTCCGAGCTTGGCCGGTCAGCCCCTGGTCAGGCACTGCATCGCAAGGCAGGACGACGGGTGCCAGCCCAGATTCTTCCCCAAAGCTCCCCCTGCCCATCCTCGCTGGGAGGGAAAACTCAAGCAGAGCGGAGTACAAGGGCTGCCCTCCTTCCACCAGCACATCCCTGAGGGATGGGGCTTTCAGGAGCCGCCTTCTCCTCCAAATGCCCTCCCTGCCTTGCCGGGTTCCTGCCGGTGCTGCCTGCAGGCAGCAGCGACAGGCCCACCTGGTTTCACAGAGCGATGGGATGCACTGGAAGCTGCTTTCACGCGCACATCTTTAGTTTCAAGATCCATTTTTACCCAGAGTTACTACTCTTCATCATGGGTCCTATGGCCACTGAATGGCTTTAAAATCTGCTGTTACTGGCCTTCCTGTCCTCTTCCTGCGATCCCCACGGGGAACACCCCGCACTGCTCCGTGCTTCAAGGAGAGGCACAGGCAGGTGAGCACCATGACCAGCATCACCCAGCCCAGGTGGGAGCAGCACCCAGAGCTCCCATCTCCCCCTTTAGCTCCTTGGCTGCTCCTCCCACTGCCCACCATCGCTGCTGTGGTCCTCTCAAGGGCACAGACCTTCCAGCAGCAGCTACCCTTTTAAGACCATGCTACTGTTGTATTTATGTATTTATGATCAACAGCCCAGAGCAGCTGATAAACCCTCAATGCCAGGGCTATAGGCAGAGACGCGGTCACGTCTCGAAGGCTGCCTGCATCTGCTCCCCAGCTGCTCGCTCCCCGGGGCCACTGGAGAGGATACTGGGTAACGTGGCTAAAGGCTTGTGGGAGAGCTGCGGCAATCTTCCC
>Ga0181612_148445_pt1 | contig 13093 bp, 6 predicted proteins | sample HoacroProtozoa21_FD_119630 | JGI IMG/M metagenome (GOLD analysis project Ga0181612, IMG submission 119630) | Hoatzin crop microbial communities from Cojedes, Venezuel. Combined Assembly of Gp0051906, Gp0051904, Gp0051908
CCACCGCCCAGCTGCGGCGGGGCGCCCCCCCGCGCTCGGGGCGCGCCCGCCCCCCCCCCGGTGCCCCCCGCCCCGGGCCGCTGCCTTTCGTCGTCTCCTTCTGGGCTGCAGCTTGGCTTATTAGCTGGGGGGGTGGGAAGGCCAAGTGTCGGATAGCGTCCTTTGGGCTGGGGGAAGGGACTTCTGTATCGGGGGGACCTTTTAGAGGGCTGCGAGGGCACTGATTCAAAGACGAGCTTTCCTTGGCTCCTCTTCCTGAGGGTTAGTGAGGCTCAGCCTTCCCAGGGGCGGGCTTAGGAAGAAGGAAGTGCTTGTGGACATGATCCAGAGGAATCAAGGTGATGGCCAGGTATTTCTCAGGACTGTTTCAACCTGACCAGTCTGGTTGCACACACTAAAGCCCACAAGCCTGTGGCAGGTCCTGAAAAGGTTCAGAACTGCTGTTCAGAAGATTAGAAGGGGTTCTCTGCTCGTGCAGTGAGAAAGCTTATCTACACTTGCTGAATACAGAATATGTCAGGGGTTTTGACTGTTGAGGCTACGGAGAATAAAATGTTTGTCATTGTTTATGGGTAATGAATTGCTGTAGCAGGGTGTGATCTATGTTGAGTTTGTACTTCTGTGCAGTAAAGCTACCTTGCTTAAAAGAAGAAGGCTTATTTATTCCAGAGTATCAACCAGTCTATAAATATTCTGGCTTTGTTTTATTTTATTTAAATATTTATACTTTTGCTTCTTTCTTCCCCAAAATGTTTTTGTGTTGTCTAGAATGACAAAAGTGGATATCAAGAATTACCTTGAAAAAATATACAATGTGCCAGTAGCTGCTGTGAGGACCAGGATACAGTATGGTAAGTGCGGTTGAGTAATCCAAAGGGATGAATACAGCATCCCTGCGCAGCCAGAATAGACTTTCTTACTAAAAGGTCCGTTAGATTTCAGCAAATTTTGGTTCCAGGTGCTTAGCTGGTGAAGTCTGTCAGCTTACATGTTTTATTTGTCCCTTCAAATGAATATGCACCAATTCATATTTCAATGTTTTGATTAGATTATGGCATAATTTTAGTTTTAAAAGGAAAAATCTGAATTTAAAAAGCCTTATCATATTGACTGTTGTCTAGCTTGTGCTGTATGCTTTTGTAGTGGTACTGTTTCTCTTTGAAGACGAGTAGGTGTCTCACTTCAAAAAGGAATTTTTTCATGTATTTTAATAAGATTAGTAATTGAACTTAATTGCAGCCATAGCCTTTTTTAAAAAAAATGTGTGAGTTGAGATTACCTGACATGCACACAGAGGAGGTGTTATGGTCTAACAAAAGGCATAGTTTGTAGAGCAAACAAAAGTATTCTATTAGGCTAGTAGATAACGTCAGAAAAACATCTTGACAAACTTTCAGTTTTTCATCACCTGTCATTACCACATTTCTGCTACAGACTTGTATGCTTCTATTCATGCTGTTTCTCCCCTGTGCCACCCCTACAACAAAAAAACAACATAAAACAAACCCAAGAGAAAAGGAAAAAAAGTTCCTAGTTTAAATTATGCTGAAACTCTGACTTGGAGCAGAGGGATGCATCTCTAACTGTAATAAGCTAAATTTTTGTAACATCACCTTTACATATGAGTCCTTTCTTCCCCAGAGCTTCTCTGACTGCATTTTGGATGCAGTGCAAAGCTAGGAATATAATTTTCACATTATTTACTTGTTTGATCACCAGTCATTGCATTAATCAAATGGAGAGTGACTTGTTGGTTAGGATGTCTTTGGTGGCTGGGTTTTTCTTTTTTCATGCAGTGACGAGCAAAGAAATTGATTGATGTGTTTATAATGGTAAGAGCTGGGATGACTTTAAAAAAGGTGTAGGAAAAAAGAGCTGTAATAGTGAAAAATGGATAAAGAAAGCAAAAGCTTCAAAATAAGGTTGTAAAACTCAAAACACAGAAGAAAAAGAAAACAGAAAGGTCATCTGTAATATGCTTATGTGAAAAGCAGAATTAAATGAAGCCTTGGATACCAAACGCATGCATGTCCTTATAACTATTTTGTTCCCCACTGCTAGTGGAAGTGATGGTGAAATGTATATATTCAGGGATAAAAGAGGAAAGGGGGTTAGAATGTCTAATGATTTGAGAGTGTTAATGTCTGCCTAACATGCAGGGGATAAATTGAACTTCCCACTCAGTTGTGACCAGCATACTCGCAGAAGGTTGAGGTGCTTTAGTTTTTTTGGATATGGAGTGTAATTTCCTGATCTATAGATCCAGCTCATTAGCTGGGTAGTAAGAACTGACAAGTTTGAAGCTGTTTAGTGGTCATTTCCTCCTTGTCTTCCTAGACCTGTTGATGTTGGGAGGACAGTTTTATCACTCCTGACCCCCTACTTGGGAGACACATCTCCTTGCTTTTTTGCAAACTTTGTGTGTGATGTGAAGGTGCAATGGCTGTCAGCAGCCTGAGTCTGATGATGCCTCGATTCCCTGCTTGTAAACGAGGAGAATAGTGTCTACCAATTTTCAGTACGTCTTAGTAATTGTGATGCTCTGCTGGTACTGAAGAAAGAGTATTCGTCTTAAAAATAAATCGGTACTAGTGAAGGTCTTGCTCTGGGGAACTTGGAAGTCCTGGGAGGTAAAAGGTGGGACTCTCTTCATTTCTGCAGGTGCAAACAACAGGAGGAATCATAAGAATCAGAGAGTGAAGAAGCCAGACTACAAGGTTGCCTATGTGCAGCTGGTGAGTTAACGTGGATACTTGTCGGGAAAGAGGAAAGGACTGTTAACCAGCCAAGCTAGAAGTAATGTTCAGTGAATTGTCCAGTTGGCTGAATATTTCTGCCAATCCTCTAGTAATGACATTTTCAGTAATACATTCCAGAATGTATGAAGAGGTGTAAATGACTTAGTCTAAAAATCAAATCAAATGCAAACAAATGGTTAGTTTTGAAGTTGCATATTTGTTTGAGGTCTGTATGTAAGTTATGGTCTGATGTCATATGGTGCTGCTTTGCCAGTGAGTTTCATGCTGACCCTGTACTCTGTGTGCTGGAAGGTTCATGACTTGTGTGGTTGATGACTGAGATGTCCAGTAAGTGAAAGAATATATTGTAAGGGTAGAGAACTTCTTATTAAAGCTTTTTGGAGTTCAGAGAAGACTAAGGCATATTCCTTGGAGAGCTTCTAGTCATGTTTAACAAGCGTGCTTTGTGGTTAAACTAAGTTCTGAAACGTATGTTGGTTGCCCAGTGGAAAAGAAGCTTCATGTTCTTATGGGTTTCTTTCATAACAGGAGCATATTGTAGTTTAGAATTCTCTTGGGCTTACCTGTCTCAGTGTAAAAAAGAAATGAAATCAGGGACAGAAAACTCCTTCACGTACCAAAATTACGTTAAAGGAATGCTATTTATGGTTGTAAAACCGTAAGCTCAAAATTGCTGTTGGCAACACAACTTTAGTGTTACTCCATCCTGGGACAGGGATTCCGTGGGGGGGGGGAACACTGTGTGATCTTAAAGACTGCATAAGACTTCATGTGGACTTTGGGTCAAACCAAAGAGGCACAGGCAGTGGGAAATCTGATGTTTTTTTAATTTTTCAAAGTTTAAATGTGCTTAGATGTTTTTTTCTAAGCCCCTTCTGGGAAAGGGAGTGGAAAGAAAAGTCAGTGTGTTTTTCTAGACAGCCCTTACCTTTAAAAGAACAGTATAAAGTACAGTGTTAGTAGAAAGTAGCAGAGTTGTATTTAGATGAGGACTAACCTTGATTTACTGTGCTGAAGTTAAAGGCAACCTCATCTCCATGAGGATTTTGCATTATGATGGCTAAAAAACACATCCCTTTTTCAAGGAAGAGTCTCTGCTTTGGTGGGCACATTCTCCCTCCTGGATTGTCTATGCTAGGTTTTTGTCTGTGAGAGATCAGGTGTAAATGATTCGTTAAGAAGACAGCTGAGGAATTGAATGCCGGGAGCGAAGTCCTATCTTACAGGTTGCTCTGTGAGTGTTATTCCTTGGCAGGTAATTGCAGGCACTTTTCATTGTCACGGCCTCTTGCCAGTGACTTCTTTGCTTTTAGAAACTCATTTCCCAAGATGGAAGCAGACATGGATCTTGAGCAAGCCGTGGTCAGTTCTCAGTTTTTGTTTCACTGTGTTTTATGTAGTCTAGTTTCTTTTGTCTGCTGAGTTGAGAAGGTGGTAGTCTGCAACCCATAGAAACTCGGGGGAAGGAGTGGGAAGCAAAATGCTGCTGCTCGGTGGAGCAAGCCACTGATTTAAGGCAGTATGTTTGTGCATTTATTTCACATCAGACCTCTGAACCTAGAATAGTTGCCATTGCCTTAAGGGTAGCTCTGCAGTGGAGTGGAGAATTACCCAAACTAGCTTGGCACTAGAGGCAGTTGCACAGCAGTAACTGGTCGTTGCTCCAGCCTCTCATTATGTCTGCTGGGCAAATGAGCCTGCGCAGAGCCCTGTGGTACTGTGGCTGAGGACTGCGCTTGGTACATTAGACAGCAAGTGACCCTTACTGCGCTGCTGTATACTATGTCGTAAGTTTTTGAAGAATGCCATGTTTTCTGTCTGACCTGTGAACGGGATGGGGGACCACCTTTTGGTGCTGTATTTCATCTCACCTGAGGGAATCCTGACTATTTACTAAACTGTTATCGGTGAGACCTGGTCTGTGCGTTTTCCCCTCACCTCACTTCTGGTCTCTTTGCTCTCTTTTTTCCTGTTGTTGGTATCTGTTAATTCCTTTAACATGTAGGTTTGTCTGTCCTTTTTGTTTTTTTCCCCCTCTTTGCTTTTCATTACTAGCTCTGATGTCTCACAGTGAGCTCCCAGTTCTGTGTTCGCACCAGCTTTAAACAGTGGGTGAGGCCAGAAACCCAATGTCATTTCTTGATACTGAAGGCTTTGCCTTCATTCTAATTCATGGTGTGATTTAGGCCGTAACAGGCCCCATGCAGTCCATTGTTAATATCTGCCTAATTTAGGAAAGTCTTTGGTAACCACTGTAAAGTCCTTATTTTCATGAGAATTAGTTTGCATCTGCCGTGAGTCAGAGTAGCTGGGCTTTCCCAGCATTTTTACCAGCTGTGTTTTCTCTCATTAATCCAGTTTCAAGTTAAAACTGCTTGTGACTGGAAAAATAGGATGGGGTTTTGGAAGATCTTGGGTTGATCTTTCTGTTTCCCACTAGGTGGAAGTATTGCTCTTCCCAGCATGACTTGGTAGCCACTGTGCTGTGGTTTACCTGAATGAAATTGAGTATATTCTCATGATCAGTTACGCTTCCCTGCTTCACAAAACATCACCTTATGTGTCCCAGCGCAACATACATATCCATTGCAGTAAGCGAGTGTCTCAAAGGTGGAAGGTATATCAAGCCATAGTCAAAATACCCTTAGGTGTCAGATCAGTGCCCCAGCTGTTCCACATGTAAGAATTGTTGCCCTTTCTTTTCCAAATACTATTTCTTGGAGATTCAGAGCTGTTTACTTTATTCTCAGGCTGTAACTGGACAAATACATGATCTGTCCAAGCATAATATTTTCACACTAAAAAAATACCTCAAATCATAGAAGGCTGTGGATCAACAATATCTTGCCATTCCAGAGCCTGCCTGCCTTTTTTCCTCTTTTGGAATGTGGTGAGAAAGGTTTAAGTAAGAAACTTATGGCCCTGGGTATCAAATGCTACTTTTTTGTTACACTTTTTTTTTTTTTTAAATTAAAACAAAAGATATATATCTTTGCAGAGTAGATAAAATGAATGTAACACAGCACCCTTTCTCCTTGCTTCAGTACAGTTATAATTAACCCAATATTATTACCAAAAAAAAAAAAAAAAGGGAAAGAAGAAATGAAAGCCAGTGGGAAACTAAACTTTACAGTTGCATAAACATCAGGGAAATTAAAAAAAACAACAACATCCCCTCCTCCTCCTTCAGTGTTCTCACTGGTTTAGCTCAACAGGTGTTAGCACCCGTGGGAGCACAGCTGTAGACAAGCCTCTGAAATCCAGACCTATTTTTAATTAAACCTGTTTTGAGAAATCTAATGGAGATGGCTGTAAAAAGGAGTCTGACCTTGTCAACATTAGGACTAACACCTATTTAGCTGCATGAATGATGGCACCGGTGGGAACATTTTTGAAAATGCTTTCTCCTCAAACCCTGTTTAGAGTGTCTGGTGCATTCATAGTAATTAACCTGTTTGCACATCACATATGACAGCAGTTTTCTTTTGACATGTGGTGAATTCAGAGCAAACTTGCACGCTCCGTACGCTATGTCATTCCTCTGTGGATTTTTGAAGTTGCTTTCTGTGCTGTTTTACCATATGTTTTAACAGCAGATGTTACCATTGCAATAGTAGGAGAATTGTTCAAATGCACTGGATTATTAAACTTAGCTGCATTTGCTGCTGCTGCTGGACCAAGTCCCGTGCTGTTGGGAATCCAACATTTTTTTAGTTAACGATACTATAAACATCACTTTTCTTCTAATTCTGAAGGACAGTAGTAAGTGCTTCAATTATCTAAATAATCAGAAGATCTCACAGTTGTTTACATGATCAGTGTTTGCTGCGTCATTCCTACACAATAGTATCTGTGCTGAGCTTCCACTCCTAAACTTTTCAAGGGACAAAAAGGTCAGAGATGTAGAAGTGGGTTTGTGATGGATAATCCTTCCAGCAGTGTTCTGACATGAGGCTCAGCAGTGGAAAAGCTAACACTTGACTTTGTAGGCCTAATTATGGTCACTTAACCTCTCATTAAAATGAATGGAGGCAATTTGTACCACTGGATGTGATAACTCCTTCTACAGACTCAGAGAACAAGGTGTGTTTTCACTCTTTCTAATAACAAAGGCTTGAAATCTAAGCAGAAAATACGTTTGATGCTTAGGTCACTTTTCAGCTTGAAGGACGTTAGCATTTAACAGATGAATCCTCATAAGGCCTTGTATGTAAATCAGTTTTACATGTGGGTAATGCTGAAGCAAAGATTAGTGTTGTGCAAGAATAGAAGTTTAATGGCTACCATTTCTGTTATCTAAGCACTGAACCACACATCTCACTTGAACGTAACCTTAGAATTTGTAGAAAAAAGGGAGGTGTCTGGTAAAACCCTAAACTGAGAATAGCAATGCAGGAAATCATCACATTGCCTTTATTTTTCAGGTGTTTTCAGTACCGCCTCTCTGACTTGCTTTGGTTTTTTTCTTCTTTTTTTTAACATTGAAAGGGCTCCCTTAGAGATGAGAGCATGTGATGGTACAGCTTATCCTGACAAATTCCAGAGTATCTGTATCACCTCACATTGGTAAAAAGGTTCTTCTGCTGGTAGTGCAGCATCCAGTTCCATGACAGACTTAAGTTATCCAAGCAAAACTATTTTTTTTGCCCGTGTCTGTCTTTTTTACAGGATTTTCTTTTAGCACAGCTGTGTTGGGTAGGAGGGTGTTCTTTTCTGCCACTTTCTCTGTGCTGCTAAGTAAGGTAATTACGCTGGCAGAAGTTCTGAAGAAGGACCAAGCCCGAGCCTTTTTAGAGCTTATTTCAGTTCATGTGAATTGGTAAAACAGTTAACATATGCAAGGTTTACAAATAAGCCAAAGTTTTGCTTTCTGGCTGAATATGCCAGCATTTCATGTTCTAGCAGTTGCAAACCAGATGAACTTGGTAGAAATTTAGTTTGCTTTATTTCAGTTAGGATTTCATTCTGAGGAAGCATTTATCATATAGTTGTCAAATTGTTGCTGTAGAGAAGAGAAAACTTTTACAAAGGAGACGTGCAAGAAAAAGCAGCTCTGTGTAAGGGAGTGATGATCCCTTCATTCCTTTGGTAGACTTTTTTTGAGAAGGTGGCATATGAGCTTGAACCTCAGTAGCCTCTGGCATCGTGCGGAAGATGCACTGAATGTAAATATGACTGGACAGACTCACAATCCTTTATGTAAGTTGATGCCTTTTGGAATTTTTGAAATTTTGAAATACCCAAGATACAGGCTTCTTCTGAAAACTAGCTACTGAGCATGCACAACAGCTATTTTTCATACAGCTTTCATCACTCCAGAGTTTTACAGTGCAGTATTACTGCATAGTATTGTTACTTAAGATTTATCAACCTTCAGTTCTCAGGGTGTAATGCCTTGGCTGTTTCGAATCGTGTCTGGCTGCCAGCCAAAATCAGAATTTCTTCACAAAACAAGAGCTGGAAAGAGCCAGCTTGTCTGTGCTGATTTTGATTTATTAAAAGACTCCAGATACAGATTGACATTTTCAGCTCCATATTTGACTTTTGCCTGCCTTGAAATGGGAACTGTGAGCACTTTGATAAACAGCTGAAAGGATTGTCTGGTTTTGCTACAGCCTCTGTGCATATCTTTTTTTTTCTGGGTTTTTTTTCCCCTCTTTTAAAAATAATAACTGTTTTGCAATGCTTAGTGAATTGCCATGGATGTTGTTAGTATGCTTTAGGGGCAGCTTTCCTTCATTCTCCAGTGAGAGAAGTGTATTGGTGCTGAAAGCATACCAGAATGGAAGTGCTGCATAACAAGAACAGTCCCTTACTACTGTTACCAATATAAATAGTTCTCAAATTTTCAGTGTAGGTGGTATGCCTACCATGTTAGCCTGAATTGTTTTCTGACTTGTTTAACTAAAATGGCTTCTTCTCTGGGGCACACGACTTCTCAGAATCGGCTGTGTCTGTTCTATAGGTACCACGGGGCTGAGCGACCTGCCCGCAGTGCAGTTAAAATGCAGTGATTTTTTGTAATGTAAACAAATTCTTTTCCAGATGCTTCACTGTGCTAAAATCTTGGGCAGGGCTTGGCCTCGAGGATGCTTGCTGCTAATCCTACTATAGGAAGAGTTTCAGTAGGCTACAGCTTTGGGATCGCTCAAGGGCATTGATAAGGCCAATTTCTGTGCCTTGAAATGGAGCTGTGATTTAACTGTCATAGGACAGCTATTATAAGCATAGCTATTGGTAATTTAAAGGTACAAAAGAGTTGAAACCCCAGAGTGTACACTGTGGAAAGGAAAACCTTGGTTTGTTTCAGTTGATCTTATCCAGGCTGGAATCAAGGAAAGAGCAATGTATACAGCAGCTCCCTTGTTGTTTTTGTAGTATAGTCAAGCTTTTAGGAAACCCCCAAGAAGTGTGCACTACAGAAACAAACAGAGCATTGCTGTGTATGAGTTGATATTTCCTAGATTCTAGTCTGGATAAGCTCAACTGGGATAAGTCATGTTTTTTCTTTCCAAAGGGTATGTTTGAGGTTTAAATTCTTTCACACCTGTAAATTACCAGGTTGAGTGTATAAGGCCGAATGAAACATAGCACACATTCAGCTGGGTCAGGGACATGGTGACAGGTTTTTTTTGTATTTAATCATGTCACATTTCTGATCCCAAAACGTAGTATAGGTAGCCGTGTTGTGGAAGGCTCCTTTCGTGTCCTTTGTGGAGCAATTTCATAACTGGGCCTCTTATGTGATTGTATTTATTGCACAAATGTAAAGAATGGCTGATCTGGAAAAAAAACCCTGTTTTCATCTGAAGCAATTAAATACTTTTGTAAGAGATTTCTGTATGTGGTATTCTGCCAAAGAAGTTAATGTATCGTAATGTTTGTAAGTATTTTAGAGAGTAATTTTAGAGTTACAAGCTATCAGTTATGAGTTTTATTATGCAAAGTCCCATACAGAATGGAAGGGCTGATACTGTTGAATTTAATGAAGTTGTGCTTAGTGCAAACACCAGTAAAAAGTAAGTAGGTGATGTTAATAGGATAGAACATTTCCGCAGAATAATGGTTTCCTGCTGTTAGGTAAAAAACAGAGAGCAAGCAAATGTTTATTTTCCAAGTGGGAGACATAGATCTGATGATGATGTTTCCCTAAAATGACTTGTCTGTTAGGTGGAATGACTGATACAGGTGTAATCACTTTGATCTCATTAGTGATGTATTAGATTGTTCCCACTGTAATTGTTTTACACTGTAGTGTTTATTCCTGTTGATATCTGTTATTCTGTATTCCCACATTACACCCTACAATAACAGCGGTTAGGACTGTTATCTCTTATCCTTAGCTGAGGTTTAAACAACTATAACCACTACTCGTATCCTGAGTGTTAACATAATCAATGCCTACTCCACCATGTATTTCCCTGGTGGTATTACTTTAATAAAATCACTTATTTTGCTCATTGTGCTTTTACTGTATGACTCGTACAACATCTCTGAGGTGGTTTGAAGTCTTTGAAGAGGTGTCCATCTCCTGACTATTCATCTGGGGGGAAAAAAAAAAAGTCGGTGTCTTAATTAGCACACAAAAGAGGAGAGGCTGAAAGTTAGCTTTTTTTTGAGGGGTGGCATATATGTGTATCTTGGGTAGAAGGGTGGAAAGAGATCTTGGAAGGTTAAGAGGAACCATTTTGCACTAGCTGAAACTTCAGGGTGGTCTTTCATTGTAAGTGTATGCATCATAGCTACTGCAGAAAGTCTGAAATGTTTCTCTGACCATTTGTTTTCTCTTTAGGGCCAAGGACAAACCTTTCAGTTTCCCAACCTATTTCCAGAGAAAGAACAAGACACAGAAACTCGCTTTTTTGATGACTTCAGGGATAAATTTATGGAGAGAGAGAAGCAGAGGCAGAAAGGTGATCCCAGACGAGGTGGAGTCCCCGACTGGTTTGGACTTTGACGCAGCAAGCCAGCTGCCTGCCTTTCATGTCAGAGGGATTTTGATCAGCAGAACTTGCACTCTTCCCTGCTTGTAATGACCGAATGTTTTGTTCTTGAGCAGCCCTTGCCAGTGTGTCTTTTTTCCTGGCTGTTTGTGCACAACTACAACAAAACGGCTCTAAAGAAATAAAAAGGTAAAAAATCTGACTGCGTCAGGTCTTTCCTATGAACTTGTGAACGATTTCTAAAATGTGAAATTGCTTGTTGTAGTTTCTGACTATGACAGTGTAATTGTGCTTACCTTCTTCCTGCTTCTACGGATTGTTCTGAGTAGCAGTAGGAGATGTTTCATTTCCCAGGATAAGTGTACTTTGCATTGAGTAAAATGTCTGAAAGTCAAGAGAAGTCAGTTGGAGGTGGATGTGAAGGTGTAGGTGGCTGTACTACAGACTCAGGACATAGACTTCCCTTATTGTCAGTTAGTGTGTCCTACTATCCTATGCATTGCCATCCTTGCAAAGTGACGCCTCCTTTCCTGGAGATGTGCGCGTGATCTGATTGCTCTTCTTTTAACGGTTGTGTGGCATTTTGGAGATAGGGTTTATAGAAGAGGCTTGTGACCGGACACGTGTGCATTTGATCCCCAGAAGCATCAAGGAACAGGCAAAGCTGGTGCACAGCACAGTTTCTGCTTGCCACTGCGCAGCGCAGGTAGTTGCCTGCTGTGGCCAGCCTGCCCTAGGAATGTTTACTGGCGTGGTTGTGCTAGTACTCCTCTCCCTGTCTGCAGCTACCTTGCAGTGCTGGCAAGAGTCTTGTGTGGACACAGTTCTATTGGCATAGAAATGCTCCTGCCAGTGTAGGCTGTTTTGTGCTCAGGATTAATAAAAAGACTCTTTTTACTTTCTCTGGTGCAACTCCTTCTGCTTCCAAGTTGCTGATGCCAGGGCAGTGGTAGAACTTTTCTAGGCCTTCAGGGCTGCCACGTTCAGGTTTTTCATTTCTTGGCTCTGTGACTGTTTCTCCTTGCTCTGATGAGGATATTTCCTCTTCTCCTTTGTCAAGTAATGTGCTGTGCTGTTCTGTCAGAAACAGCAGGGGAAAAGGAGGGCTAGGAAGGGCTTCACCACAGATGAAGGAGGATGTGTTTCTGCAGGCCATTGGCTATAGCACCAGCACTTGCAGGGTTAAACGTATGGCTAATGTTTCCCCGGCTTTTGAATTCTGCCACTTGGAGCAATTGGCAGGGTAGTGAATGAGCCCATGCCTTGAATGCTTCTACCCGGGTGCTCTCCTTTGTTGTTCTGTGCCTGAACTTCTTGTTTGGACAGCTAGCAAGATGTTTACAAGGAAACAGCTGTTCCCCAGAGAGGCAATCCAAGTAGGATTTCATGCACTCCCTTCTGTTCATTAGTCACCTCTTTCCCTTTGCTACTTCCCTTCTGCACGACAGTCCATCTCCTTCTGTGGTTTGTTGCTTACAGCCCCAGTGGCTCTCCCACCCCCCTCTTTGTCCATTTTCCAAGGGGGATTGTTCGTGATGATCTAAGTTAGCCGGTGCTTACACAGAGAGATGCTCTCAGAGAGGAGGGAGATAAGGGAGGATTTGCTACTCCCAGCCTGCCAGCAGATTTACAATAGTAGATGTGGAAAAATACTGACTTCGCTGAGAACAGTTCATATGTTTGGCATATCTGCAAAGCCAACACTTCCAGAATTTTGTAGTGACATGTGAAACTCCATGTTAAATCAGGAGCTGCCCTGCACTATTAAAGGTGCATGACTGAATTTGTCTAGAAGCAAGGGTCTCTCCTCTGCTGTACGCAACCTCTCCCTCCCCCGCCTCGTTTTTTTAATATATTTTTTAAAGGCACTGTTTCTCAAACTCCCAGCTCAATGTGGAGCTGATCCATACTGGGGCTGGGGCTTTGTTCCTACATTATAGTGTTACGGAGTTTGCTATTTTTTCTTCACTTTCCTTTGTGGTCACCTCCAATATAGGTAACTCCATCTTCTCCACCATGGTGAAGATAAAATGAAAAGAATTCATCTAGTGCTGCCAAATATCTTCCTAACTGGTTGGTCAGCCTTGAGCAAGCAAACAGTTAGGTATGTGATAGTTCTGGATAAATGAGGCGGTATTCCATGTGTTAGGTGTAACAGCAAGAGATGCATGAGCTGTCAGCCTCTCTGCCTTCCCTGTTACAGTCCTCAGGAGAAGTTGGAGACACCATCTTCTGTACTGATATTGAGGACCCAATCTGAGAGGAGTTTATTTGCAGTTCCAGATATGCTGTAGGCTGAGTGGGTATCACAGAATCACAGAATCACAGAATAGTAGGGGTTGGAAGGGCCCTCTGTGGGTCATCTAGCCCACCCCCCCCGCCGAAGCAGGG
>Ga0181612_176741_pt1 | contig 13093 bp, 8 predicted proteins | sample HoacroProtozoa21_FD_119630 | JGI IMG/M metagenome (GOLD analysis project Ga0181612, IMG submission 119630) | Hoatzin crop microbial communities from Cojedes, Venezuel. Combined Assembly of Gp0051906, Gp0051904, Gp0051908
GACCCTTATCATATCCACGCATCTTGGCTTCTGGTGTCTTCGCAAAGACATCACGAATATCATCAAAGACCCCAGTATATGTGGCAGGGTTAGATCGTGGTGTGCGTCCAATTGGTTGTTGGTCAATAACGACGAGCTTATCAATATTTTCTAAACCATTAATTGATTTATACTTGCCTGGATATACTCTTTGTCGACCAAGATTTTGAAGAATAGCCTTCATTAAAATATCATTTACTAAAGTACTCTTACCACTACCGGATACACCCGTTACTAAGACAAACTTACCTAATGGAAACTTCACATTAATCTTCTTAAGGTTGTGTTCTTCACATCCCTTTAATTCAATATAGTTACCATTTCCCTTACGTCTTTTCTTTGGTAAAGGAATAATCTTACGACCAGATAAATACGCACCCGTAATGGAATTAGGATTCTTCATAATTTCTTCGGGTGTTCCCTGAGCCATAATCTCACCACCATGAATACCAGCACCCGGTCCAACATCAACGATATAATCCGAAGCTAGCATCGTTTCTTCATCGTGTTCAACAACAATTAAACTATTACCTAAATCACGCATCGCCTTCATCGTATTAATCAACTTAGCGTTATCTCTTTGGTGTAAACCAATTGATGGTTCATCCATGACATATAATACGCCACTCAATCTAGAACCAATTTGCGTAGCCAAACGAATACGTTGGGATTCTCCACCTGATAACGTACCAGCTAAACGATCTAGAGTTAAATATCCCAAGCCAACATCATTTAAGAATTCTAATCGATTGTTTATTTCCTTTAGAACTTGTTCAGCGATTTGTTGTTGTTCAACACCTAACTTTAATTCCTTGGTCCACTTCAAGGCATTGATAACGGATTGATGAGTAAAATCAGAGATACTCTTATCTCCGACTTTAACGGATAAAGCCTGAACGTTTAATCTTTGTCCATTACATTTTGGGCATTCCGTTTCCATCATGAAAGAGTGATACCAGTCTTTAAAGAAACGAGAGTTCGTTTCCACGTATCTTCTTTCAATCATATCTTTAACACCTTCAATGTAGTCATTTCGCTTATATAAGTGACCACTTGATGATGTTAGTTCATATTTAATTGGTTCCTTTGATCCATGGAGAATGATTTCCATCTGGTCCTTATTAAGAGATGAAATTGGTTTATCCATTGGAATCTTATAGTGTTTCATAAGAATAGCGAAGGTTTGCCACTCAATATTTTCCGTACCCGCAATATTCTTATAGAAGCGAATACCACCTTCATTAATAGTCATACTATGATCAGGAATTAAACTATCAATCGACACTTCTTCGGTAAATCCTAAACCATTACAATTATCACAAGCACCTAATGGCGTATTAAAAGAAAATAATCTTGGTTCTAAGTTTGGTACGGAGAAGCCACAAATTGGACAAGCATAGTTTCTTGAGAATAACTTCTCTTCACTATCAATTTGAACCTTGGCTTTACCATCAGCTAGATTAAGAGCTGTTTCTAATGAATCACTAATACGCGATTTACTGTCTTCTTTCTTTACAATTCGATCGATGACAACATCAATATCATGACGTTTATTCTTTTCGAGTTCAATATCGTCTTCTAATAATCTAATTTCACCATCGACCTTTACACGAATATATCCTTCCTTTTGAAGTTTTTCAAAAGTGTCTTTAAAGGTACCCTTCTTATTACTAATAATCGGTGCCATAATAGTTAACTTTGTACGATCTTCTAGACTCATTAAAGTATTAGTCATTTCTTGAATCGTTTGACCCGTAATGGGAATATTGTGATTTGGACAATATGGCGTTCCACATCTTGCGTACAACAGTCTTAAAAAGTCATATATTTCCGTTACGGTACCAACCGTAGATCTTGGATTATTAGAAGTGGTCTTTTGATCAATTGAAATTGCTGGAGATAAGCCTTCAATTAACTCTACATTTGGCTTTTCGACGCCTCCTAAGAATTGACGTGCATATGCAGATAATGATTCAACGTATCTTCTTTGACCTTCAGCATAAATCGTGTCAAAGGCTAAAGAAGTTTTACCAGATCCTGATAGACCCGTCATAACAACTAATTTATTACGAGGAATATCTAAATCCACATTCTTTAAATTATTTTCCTTAGCACCACGAATAATAATTTTATTTTGTTCCATCGTTTTTCACCTCCAAGCTTAGATCATTCAACATTACCCAAGCTTGACGAGGAGATAAGTCATCGATATTAATATCGGTTAACTTTTGATATATATCATCCTTTAATGGATCTTCTTTTTCCATTTCAATCAATTGATAGTTTTGTTGAACGACTCTCTTCTTTGACTCTAATTCTTTTTGGAGCGTGCTAGCTCTTTGTAAGACCGAGTCTGGTAGACCAGCTAGACGGGCAACATTTATACCATATGATTGTCCCGCTGGTCCTTCTTTTACTTTATATAAGAAGGTAACTTTATCATTATCTTCCTTGACAACAACATGCATATTTCTTACACCATCGACATTATCTGTTAGCATTGTTAACTCATGATAGTGTGTACTAAAAATTGTTTTAGCATGAATACATGTCGCAATATACTCAATCATTGCTTGAGCCAAAGCCATACCATCGTAAGTAGATGTGCCTCGACCAATTTCATCAAATAGGATTAATGAATTCTTTGTGGCATCTTGTAAAGCACGATTGGCTTCGCTCATTTCGACCATAAATGTTGACTGTCCACTTAAGATATCATCACTTGCACCAATACGCGTAAAAATCTTATCAAACAGTGGCATAGTACAACTCTTACATGGCACAAAACAACCCATCTGTGCCATAATCACAATCAACGCCGTCTGACGCATGTACGTTGATTTACCACCCATATTAGGACCCGTCAATAAGATGATATTATCCCTTTCACTCATTTGCACGTCATTTGCTACATACTTAGGATCCTTCATCATCTCATCAAGAATTGGATGTTTACCACCTACGATATTCAATTCATCATCACTAAATTCCGGACGAACATAGCCATACTTAGCACTAACTTCACCAAAAGCACAATAACAATCTATTTCACTTAATACTCTAGCTAACTTTTGTAGCTTAGGCAAATACTGCTTAATCTCATTTAAAATATTATTAAACAATTGTTTTTCTAACTTAATCGCATTTTCTTCGGCATGAAGAATCATATCTTCTTTTTCTTTTAATTCCGGGGAGATAAAACGCTCATTATTCGTTAATGTTTGTTTACGAATGTAACCCCATTCTGGTTTTACTTCCTTGGCTGCAGCTTTGGATATTTCAATGTAGTAACCAAAGATTTTGTTATAGCCAATTTTCAGAGTCTTGATACCCGTCTTTTCTTTTTCATTGGCTTCCATATTGGAGATGAAGTTTCTTCCTTCTCTTTGGATGGTACGAGCTTCATCTAATTCCTTATTAAAGCCGTCTCTAAACATACCACCGTCATTTACTTGAACTGGTGGTTCATCGACAAACGCATCATGTAATAAATTCTTTAATTCACTTAAATCATCGATATTTTTATATTCACTAAAAATATCATCGTCTAATAGACTAATGATAGTTGGTACTTCATTTAGTGTCTTTGATAGTCTTTGACAATCAATCGCATTAGCACTATTCATTGCACATCTAGCAATTAGTCTTTGTAAGTCATAAATATTACTTAGACTGTCTCTAATACTTTGACGCGCCATAAAGTTTTTGATTAACCATTCTGTCTTATCATAGCGATTAATAATCTTTTGTTTATTGACTAATGGTTTTTCAATCCACTTTCTTAACTCTCTTGAACCCATAGCACTTTTACACACATCTAAGAAAGTCCATAAGGTAATGGCTTTACCATTTTCATTTAAAGGTTTTGTTAATTCGAGATTTAGACGCGTATTATAGTCCATATATAACGTGTCATCTTCATTTTCATATACAACAGGTTGAAGATGAGATAGCATATGTTTCTGTGTTTCTTCTAAGTAATGTAACATCAAGCCATATGCTTGTTTGTCATAATCTTTATCTAACTTATCACATAGAGGTAAATAGTTATCACTAATAGTGTCTTCTTCACAATATGAAATCGTGATTTGGAATTGTCTAAGAGATGTAATTATCTTATTTCTAAAATCCTTATGAACAACTACTTCTCTAACATTATTCTTCAATAGTGTTTGTAATAAGACATTGTCTTTATGAGCGACGTCTTCCACAAAGTTTTCACCCGTACTCATCTCGACAAAACTAATGGCATATCCATATCCATAATCAATAATTGATGCAAGATAAATAGATGACTTTTCATCCGTTATTTCATCCATGATTGTACCAGGAGTTACGACTCTAATAACATCTCTTTCCACGATACCCACCGCATCCTTTGGATCTTGGAGTTGTTCAACAATCGCAATTTTATATCCCTTTAGAACTAGTCTTTGTAGATAAGTATTAACTGCATGGTGTGGTACCCCACACATTGGAACCTTTTCTTCAACACCTGCACTCTTTCCGGTTAAGACTAAATCTAATTCTTTAGACGCAATTTTAGCGTCCTCAAAAAACATCTCATAAAAATCGCCTACACGATAAAAAATTAAAGTGTCTGGATATTGTTCCTTAACGGAGATGTAGTGTTGCATCATTGGTGAATATTTCTTTTCTTTTGCCATAAAGTACCTCTAAAATCTTATCTATTATATCAAAAAAGAATTCCGTAGAATTCTTTTTATAACTCACTTGCACGCATCTTACTGTGTACGATTTCTCTTATCTTATTTCCGACCATGTATGAACATCCACCTAAGCATAAGCGATATCCTTGTTTGGTTTCATATATGCGATATAGTCCTAAATCATCTAATAGTGATATATCAACTAAAGAATTATCATAAATATCAATCGTCAGACTAATTGGATTAGTATTAATCCTCTTGATATTTTCTTCGCCACCCATCGCTTTAATGGCTAGATTACTAATCTTTTCATCATTATTGGTACCAAAAAGATTCGTAGATAATTTTCTAAAGTATAATTTCGTAGCAAAATAATATATTAATCCATATACTATTCCAACAATAATCAATATCGCAATACCACGACTATTTGAGCCACCACTAATATACGTTAATAGTTCCCCTAGAGTTCCAGGTTGAGCACTAAGAGTTAACGTCTCCGTTGTATTAAAACCAACAAAACAATTCAAGACCATTAACACACCATATAAGAAACTCGACATAAATAAATGGAATACGAAGAAAAGAGGAGCCACTATCAACATAAACAACTCAACAGGCAAACTACAACCACCAAATACCGATACAAAAACGATAACACCATATAGAAATGCCTTATAAAACTTTTCTTTACGATCACTATATAAGCTAAAGATTCCCCATACAAACCATGGAATAATAAAGATATTCAAAATATAGTAAGGCGTAATAAAGCGACCAGCCATCGATGTCACATTAGAGCCAATCTGAGCTGACCATATATTTACATCACCTAAAAATATAGTTCCTACACTATTCATCCATTCCCCACCAAATTTTTCAAACCAGAATGGCGTATGAATTAGATTACCAAGTCCTAAGACATTACATATTTTTTCTAACACACCATACATCACTAAATTGATAGGATTAGTAATATCCTTGGCTAAGAAATTTAGATTCTTTTCAAAAGCAGAAATAATTATTGGCCACACATAACTTAATACAAGACCACATAGTAAACTATAGACAATTACTCTGACCATACAAGTTGTATTATCAGAAATTATCTTCCATAGTTTACTCTTCTTATGTCTAAAGACGAGAATGACAATTCCAACTTCTATTAGACTAGCAATTAATCCCATTTGGTATGGATAAGCGATACCTTCTTTAATGGATGTTACACTAACATTAATTCCTAGAATCGAACTATAGAATTCACTATCCATGTTCTGACTACCAAAGAAGACCGTCATCAATAATATACAAACATAACCAACAATACTAGCTAAGATTGTTACACCATTATCATTACTTCTACCAACTAACTTCAACATGAATAAGAAAGGAAAGTTAACGAGGATAAAACGACCTAAATAACGAAAGAACTCTCCTATTTTTACCGCGTTATCTCCTACTTGCGCTAATGCCTTTAAACCATATACCGGACTAACAATTAAATTACCAATTGTTAGACACAAGCAACCAATAAAGATAATTACTAGGGTAAATCTTAATATTTCAAATAGACTTCTCCAGCTATGCATATAACCTCCTAGAATAGGGATTTTAGACGATCATAATATGATACTTTCCTTCCCCTTAACATTCTAACTGCACATTGACGCCACGTTTCAACTCTAATCTCCTTGGCATCATCAATATTATAAACTTCGGAGTCCACACCTAATAGGGCTCCCTTAAAGCTATCAGATTTAAAGGTGATAACCTTATCACTTCTTAAGACAAATGGTGCGTCTAGGGAACGATATTTAGCATGATGAATACCGCTGATTTCCGTTAGTTCGATAAAGTCCAAGCCTTCATCAATAACGGCTCCACCTAAACTTCGATTATATGCCGTTGAACCAAGTTGCGTACAAACACACATACCTGTGCCTCTAAATGTTTCAAATTCTTGATCATCAATGAATAAATCCATTACTTGAGTTCTTGCGGCATTCTCAATGCGTACTTCATTTATCGCAAAGAATTCTTTATCACCTACAGTAGCTTTTAATAATGGATAAGTAATCTCTTCGCCATCACCATACTTGATATTTTCCATGAACTCTCTTAGATCACAATCACGATAATCTGTATAGAATCCAAGCGTTCCTGTATGAATTCCATAGAATCTTACGGTATTTAAGCGACCAATAAATTCATGGACCGCATAGATGAAAGTACCATCTCCTCCTACAACAATTACGGTATGGGGATTCTCTTCATCTTTTTCAAACTTACCAAAACTAATTAATTCATTCTCAATACGACTCTTTAATCCCATACTAACAGGATCTGGTCGACAGATAATCATAAACTTTTCCATTATTTACCCCTCTTCATTTTATGACGGAAATACATTAGCTCTCGATTATTGTATTCCCTTGAAATATCTTTACTAATATCCAAATTAAAGACGTGTCCTAATCCTTGCGTATAGAAGATGTATTCGTGTTCAACATTCTTCTCAATTAGCTTTTGAATTAGAATACCTGCATTTTCTTTTAAGAAGTCATTTTGACATGTCATTATCATAACTGGTACATAGTTTTCATCTATATAGTCTAAAGTCTTAATTAACTTCTTCTGCGAAGAAGATTGTAAGACGTGTTTCATCAATTTATTCGTTCCTAAATCAAAGGTCTTAAAATTGTATATGCCACAGTTAAGAATCATCGCATTTAAGTGTAAATTATGCGTTGGATATATCTTAATTAAATCTTGGTATGACTTATTAGTAAGAATTAAGGCATATAGACTTAAATAGTGAGCTCCTGCAGAGTCTCCGATTGCAAAAATATTGTCTAAATCTAAATTATATTTATTGGCATTTTCTTTTAGCCAATTCATCACAAGATTCATATCTTCTAAAGCACTTGGAAACTTATATTCTGGTGCTAAGCGATAAGTAAAATTAACTACCGCAAATTCTTGATTGGCTAAAGACATACAATAATACTTATATCCTTCTTTATCACCATATACCCAAGCACCGCCATGAAAATTGATGATGACAGGTTTCTTATTATCATTTTGTGGTGTATATAGATCTAATAATTGATTTGGATCATCACCATAACTAAGATTGCGATAGATATTAATATCACTTGGTTCTAATAAATCTTTATCTCTTTCCTTATCGCTTTTACCAAAGGCTTCTCTAATATCATTACATATACTTCCCATATTATTCTCCACTATATCACTATATACAATTATATGATTTTTTCACAAATAAAAAAAGAGTTGTATATAATATACAACTCTTAGCTAATCTTAGAACCAGGTTCTAAACCGTTTACTTCAACTAATGATAGCTTATCGCCGTCCTTACCAGCTAATAACATACCATTACTATCTACACCTCTTAACTTAGCAGGCTTTAAGTTACAAATAACGACAACATTCTTACCCATAACTTGACCAGGAGTATAACTCTGTGCAAGACCAGATACAATCTGACGAGGCTTAGCTTCACCACAGTCTACACTTAGGACATATAGCTTATCTGCATTAGGATGTCTTTCACAAGATAATACCTTAGCAACTCTTAAGTCCAACTTCTTGAAATCATCAATAGAGATTTCTTCCATGTTCTGTTGTTCAAGCTTCTGTTGAGCCTTTAAGAAAGCTTCCTTCTGTTTCTGTTCAATAACAGCAACCTTTTCCATAACTTCCTTTTCATTTAAACGAGCAAATAAGATTTCTGGCTTTTCAACAACCTTATTACCAGTTTCTAATAAGCCAAATTCTTTAGCATCTTCATAAGCTGTTCTTGTTGTGTTTAATTGACTCAGAATCTTATCTGATGTTTCTGGGAAGTATGGTCTTAATAAGATAGCACCAATTCTAATGCTTTCTAATAGATTATATAGCACGGTAGCTAAACGACCTGTCTTTTCCGTATCCTTAGCTAAAGCCCATGGCATTGTTTCATCGATGTACTTATTGCAACGAGAGAACATATCTAAAACATCTTGGATAGCGTCAGCTACGTGTAAGGTATCCATATGTGCATTAACCTTATTAATAGTTTCTAATACCGTATTCTTTAGATCAATATCAAATGTGTCTTCAACATTTGGATTAGAAATAATACCATTGAAATACTTATTCTGCATTGATAGTGTTCTATTAACTAAGTTACCTAAGTTATTAGCTAAATCAGAATTAATTCTTTCAATCATTAAATCATATGTAATATGACCATCCTGAGCAAATGGCATTTCATGTAGCATAATAAATCTAACCGCATCAACACCAAATAAATCAACTAAGTCATCAGCATAAATAACATTACCCTTTGACTTACTCATCTTATCACTACCCGTTAGTAACCAAGGATGACCAAAGATTTGCTTAGGAAGTGGTTCATTCAATGCCATCAACATAATTGGCCAATAAATAGTATGGAAACGAAGAATATCCTTACCAATTAAGTGTAAGTCAGCTGGCCAATACTTCTTATACAGTTCATTATGGTTACCATCTACATCATAACCAAGACCTGTAATATAGTTAGCTAAAGCATCAATCCAAACATATACGACATGATTTGGATCAAAGTCAACAGGAATACCCCACTTGAATGAAGTACGAGATACACATAAATCCTGTAGACCTGGCTTTAGGAAGTTATTAATCATTTCATTCTTACGAGATTCTGGTTGAATAAATTCTGGGTGTGTTTCAATATACTCAATTAACTTTGGCGCATACTTACTCATCTTAAAGAAGTAAGCTTCTTCCTTTTCTTCTCTTAAGTCGCCGCCACATACTGGACACTTTCCGTCTTCACCGATCTGACTTGGAGTATAGAAAGCTTCACATTCTTGGCAATATAAGCCATCATAGTGTCCCTTATAAATATCTCCTTGGTCATATAACTTCTTAAAGATCTTCTGTACTTGTCTTTCATGATATGTGTCCGTTGTACGAACAAAGTTATCATAGCTGATATTCATAACATCAAATTGTCCCTTGATGGTGTTAGATACTTCATCAACGAACTGCTTTGGTGTAATACCAGCTGCTGTAGCCTTCTGTTCTACTTTTTGACCATGTTCATCTGTACCTGTTTGGAAACGAACATCATAGCCTAACATACGCTTATAACGAGCAATAGAGTCAGCTAAGACAATTTCATATACATTACCAATATGAGGTTTACCAGATGTATATGCGATTGCGGTTGTAATATAATACTTTTCCATATATAACCTCCTATAAAATAAAAAGACATCCCTTATGAAAGGACGTCTTGCACGCGTTACCACCTTTATCTTCTTTCTTAAATAAGAAAGCTCTCTTGTTTTAACGGAGTCCTTCCGGAATATACTATTCGTATATTCAGCTCCAGGGCCATCTTCATCTAATCATCATTAGGTATTTTCACCAACCATACCTTCTCTACTAATTAGGATTAGGTTACTCTTCCTTTCATCGCATTTGCGAAATTATTATAAAAGAATAATTTTGATTTGAAAAGGGTTTATATATGAAAGTATTCATCATAAATGTTGATAATTTTACAAAATTTATATTATCAAACTAAGTTTACCTCGATATTTACTAAATTAATCCTTGTTTTTTGTGAACCGGTAAAGTAATATTTAAGTGTAATAAGAAGATTGACCCGTAAACAAGATTTTTATTACTAAATGAAGAGGAGATTCAAAAGTATTATGGCAACAGGCAAGGTTAAATGGTTTAACGCAGATAAGGGTTATGGCTTTATCACAACTGAAGAAGGTAAGGACGTTTTCGTTCACTATTCTGCAATCCAAGTAGATGGTTTTAAGACATTAGATGAAAACCAAGCAGTAACATTTGATGTTAACGAAAGCGATAGAGGCCCTCAGGCAGCTAACGTTGTTAAATTATAATAATATAAACTCTTAGAAGAACTACCATGTAGTTCTTCTTTTTTTATATAAAAAAGGACTCAATTACTTGAATCCTTCAATATCAACGATGAAATTCCCCCAAACATTAAATTCCATATTTGCATAATATTCTCTTCATCATATGTAAACTCACCACGAATAATTCTCACCGCAAATTCCATAGATAAGTCAATTACATATGTCCAAATAAAGCTCATATTAATATCCTGATTAAACTTTTCACCTAACCACTTTTCACGAGCTTCATATAAATAATCAGGTTTCCCCTGTTTTTCTTCATTCATCAAAGCTTCACGATAAGAAGATTCTCTAAACGCATGGGCAAAAATTGTGCGATAGTCTTCATCTACCATAAAACAGAAAGCCGCATACCATACTTCATAAAGGTTTTCCTTTAATGGCTTCATTGAATTTTTAGCTGATATTTCCCTATATAAATTTGCTACTTTATTCTGATAACTATAGTAGCAGCTCATTAACAAGTTATCTTTGGTTTCAAAGTCTCTATAAATTAACGCTTCATTAATGTGAGTCTTACGCGCAACCTGGATTACTGAGAATGTATCAAGACCTTTTTCCGCAATAACTCTCATTGTTCCGTCAATTATTTTCTGACGTCTTTCTTCACCTTTCATAATAACTCCTTGTATTAGCTTAAAAATAATAACATATTTTAAAAAAAAAGATAGAAAAAAGCAACTATTCAATGTGAAGTTTAAGTGAACAGTTGCTTTATTAAGGTTAATTATTTGTACATATCGAAGCTGAAATCTTCATAAACCTTTGAAACTGGTGTATGACCTTCAATAGCTTCAATAGCCTTCGCAATCATATCAGCGATTGTTAGAACAGTAATCTTTTCTGTCTTCTCAGCCTTTTCTGCTGGTAGAGGAATTGTATCAGAAATAACTAATTCCTTGATAACTGAATTGTTAATCTTTTCAATAGCATCACGAGAGAAGATACCATGTGTAATACCAACATATACTTCCTTAGCACCGTGATCCTTTAAGATTTGACAACCAGCACATAAAGTACCAGCTGTATCACAGATATCATCAACTACGATACAAATCTTACCATCAACATCACCAATAACGTTCTGGGCCTCAACCATATTTGGCTTTGGACGACGCTTATCAATAATAGCGATAGGAGCATCCAAAATATCAGCTAAACGTCTAGCACGAACGACTCCACCATGGTCTGGTGATACAACAACTACATCATCCTTCGCAAAATTCTTTTCCTTAAAGTAATTACCAAGCATTGGTACAGCTGTTAAATCATCAATAGGAATATCGAAATATCCCTGAATCTGCGCAGCGTGTAAATCAAATGTAATAACACGATTTGCACCAGCAATCTGTAATAAATTAGCTACTAACTTTGAAGTAATAGGCTGACGAGGCTTAGCCTTACGATCCTGACGAGCATAACCAAAATAAGGCATAATAACGTTAATCTCACCTGCACTAGCTCTCTTACAAGCATCAATACAAACAAGAACTTCCATTAAATGTTCAGTAACTGGAGTACAAGTTGACTGTACGATAAATACTGAACGACCTCTTACTGATTCCTGTGGTTCAACAAGAATTTCACCATCGGCGAAATGTTCAACCTTGATTTTTCCCAATGGCAATCCTAGCTTCTTACAGACAGCTGCTGCTAAGTCTGTACTAGATGTCAAAGCGAATACTACTGTTTCCTTAACCATGTTTTCCTCTTTTCCTTATCTTTCTTGAGAAATAATCTCTAAGCGATTTATATTATTTCATTAAATACGCAAATTATCAACCTTTTCTATTACTAAAAGGTAAGACATTTTCATTATCTTGTACAATTTCATCAATTAAGATACTACTAGGGCCAACTGTAACGTTATCACCTAGTTTTGTATGACCATATAAATATGTATTTGGATAAATAATAACATCATGTCCCATCTTAACATATGGTCCAACATATGTATTTCTTGGGTCTACAATCGTAACCCCATTCTTCATCCATTCATTATTAATCTTAGACTGAAGATATTGCGATGCTTCACTAAGAGCTACGTTATCATTAACACCTTCTACTTCATACGCATCATCACAACTAATAGCTACAACTTTCTTACCTAAACTTTGTAAGATTTCAACTAAATCAGTTAAATAATATTCTTGTTGAGCATTATCATTCTTTAATAGTTTTAGTCCTTCAAATAAAGACTTATTCTTAAAGGCATAGATACCTGTATTGATTTCTCTTACCTTTCTTTCTTCCTCATTGGCATCCTTGAACTCAACAATCTTTTCCACGGTTCCATCATTTCTTCTAATAACACGACCATATGCCCCATTATCTTCAGGAATGGCCGTTAAAACCAACATATCCGCATCACCAATCTCATCATACATTCTCTGATATGTTTGACTAGTAACA
>Ga0181612_180865_pt1 | contig 13093 bp, 7 predicted proteins | sample HoacroProtozoa21_FD_119630 | JGI IMG/M metagenome (GOLD analysis project Ga0181612, IMG submission 119630) | Hoatzin crop microbial communities from Cojedes, Venezuel. Combined Assembly of Gp0051906, Gp0051904, Gp0051908
AGGTTGTGGAGTCTCCTTCTCTGGAGATATTCAACACCCACCTGGACAAGGTCCTGTGCAGCCTGCTCTGGGTGACCCTGCTTCGGCAGGGGGGGTGGACTGGATGACCCACAGAGGGCCCTTCCAACCCCGACCAGTCTGTGATTCTGTGATTCTGGATCAAAGGTCACGGGACAAAGGCCAACCAACTTTTAAATTGATCGTAGTGAAAATATCGCACTAAATGCACCATCTTGCTTCAGCTTTCTTTTGACTCGCTCACTTCGTAGCATGTGTGTATCTCCTGGCTTGTAGATACTAAGCGTAAACGTGCTGACCTATAAATAAAGTCCGTGTAAGCTGGTAGTTCCTTCATATGAAGACGCTGCTGGATTGCAGAACTGAACGTGATTGCTCACCAGCGCTTGCCTGTGCCACTGAGCTGAGTGCTTTGCCCCTTGAGGAGAGAAGTAGCTAAAAGAGGATGAATAACTGATTTCCCTACCAGTGGAAAAGGCAGGATTAATTCTCCTATCTCTTCCACATTCCCTCAAAACAGAACAGAGTCTCAAAAGCCTTTCAGGACTGAAGAAATCCCTGCTACTTGGTGGTTCCTCACCTGAAACAAAAAAATGCATTGGTTTCCATTATCCCTCAAGAAGTGGGTCAGCATTTGTCCCTCTAAAAAAAAAAAAATTCATCAGCAACCATTCCTCGGTGGCAAGGCAGCTCTTCTCTGCATGTTGCAAAAGTGATTGTAAAGGGCAGGCTTTTTTACTGGAAGGGAAGAAACGAAGCAGAGCTGAATTAGCAGGGTGTTGCAACCCGGCTTGCTCAGATTTCATTTGCATGGCATTTGAGATTGTGGACGTTGTCGTTTGTATGCTAGGACTCCTCGCTGAGGTTTTAAAGCCTGAACTGAGGTAATAACTCGTGGAGTTTTATGGCACTTTGCATGTTGAAAACATCGCACAAACATTAACCCATTTATCTTTGCAGATCTCCTGGAAAGCAGGTCAGTAGCGATCATTTCCATTTTATAAATATAAAATCATTTGCCTTGGGCAGAGCGTTAGTGGCAGAGCTCAGGTTATCACTCAAGAGCTGTTTATCCTAAACATCGTATTTAAACCTCCTGCGATCATGCTGCTTCGAGAGAGTGTCCCTGGTGAAAAGGTGTCTGGTTTTACACACCCAGATTCTCTCTCTTCTCTTAACACTGTTTGTTTGTTTGTACGGCAGCACTTTGAAAGGACAAGACCAACACACACACACACAGAGGTGCCAGAATTAAACCTTAATTATAGCAAACTGCACAGTCAGTATTTCAACACGTGACCGTGGTGTTATCTCAGGAGAGTTCCTACACCTTCTTTGTTTTTTTTATGTCCAGGTTTTATCTGCCATCTCGGTCATCATGTTCAATGTTGCATTTTCCAGGGAAGCTTCACTTAACTGAGAACTTGTTTTAAACTCTGACAGGGATTTGCAGTGCCAGCTTATTCACTACTGAAAGCGGGCAACAAAAAAGTAAATACAAAAATAAAACCTGTGTGGCTGTAGTGGGTTAGCACCCAAAGATCCTATACCACCCAGTGCGCAGGAGAAAGTGCTAGCCAGCTGTTCTCTGCATTACAGCTCCTCTTTGAAAAGAACTCCAATTTTTGTCCAGTAAAAAGCAGAAAATGAAAAAATTAAATTGATCTGTGCATTTTGCATCTAAAATAATTACACAAAATAGAAAAAAAGGATATAGCAAATTCTTTCAGTATTCAAGATAAACATTACAATTCCTAGGATAAACTCAACAATGTTGTCAGGGTATCATGGGAATTGCTATACCATATTGATGAAAATATGCAGTTTTCACTCCCATATAGTTATTATATCCCATCTCCCCAAATCTCTACTGAACTGCTGAGGAATGGGGCATTTCCATTGCCATCTAATAGATCCTTTCCAAGGGTAGAATACATTGAATTCCAAGGGTAGAATACAACAGCATCCATCCCATTGGTGTTTGTAACATCATGTAGGGAATACTGTGGTTTTTCACATACTTCAGCAAATCCCTAAGACAGGCATTTCTTGCTATTTTCTTACATAAATAAGTTTTAAAATTTGTATGGGTAAGGACATAAGGACTGATACTGTGATGGAACGAGGTATGTCACCTCCAAAATCTTTGTTAGTAAACAGTGCAGTAGCTTCCTTCAGAGAAACAAGCTTCTGCCTTGTTTCTGTACTTTGTTAGGGTGACTTACACTGATTTTACATACGCTTTTTCGCTCAACCAGAAATCATGTATCTCGGTATGATTGCAGCAAATGCAATCTGAACATGCTGTGCATAAATTGGATGTTGGTAGAAGTAGAGCTAACATCACCAGACCACACCATATAGTTCTCCAAGATGGGTGACTAGTAATGGTGGGTGGCTAGTAACGGTAGGTGCCTAGTTCTGAACACCAGTACTAATTGCTTTACTCTCACTGTCCGTTCTGCAGAAGCAAAGAAGCAGCTTGCTCCCCTAATTCCTGACCCACTGCATAGGCTGCCATAGCCCACATGTGTCCACAGTGACAAAGAGAGAGGGACAACAAGGCACGAGCCTGTGCCCCAGACTTTGCCTTTGGAAGAGTAAAAGTGCCATGAAGCCGAGCTCAGGTGTGATGGTTGGTGGGGGCTGGTTGTGCTCATCCTGCCCCTTCCCTTCCCTTCCCTGTCCTTTGATTTACCCCTGGTCAGATCCCACCCAAAGTTCAACACCATGTGCAAATACAGCAAGAGGCTGCCCAAAATACTGTCTCCTCAGGTGTTTGTAGTGCTGCGAAATCTGTGGTGAAGAGAGAGCGAGGAAAGCTGATAGCCCTGACTCAACACACAAAGAATGTGAGTTGCATCAAGGGTGCGGCTAACGGGGGTTTCTTCAGATTCAGCCATCTCCTGCTGCTTGTATCCAAAGTGGACACAGATAGGAACGATAAGAGATTGCAACACTGTGATTCTCCTAAGCAACTGCAGCTACAAGTCCTTATTTGGTTTAGTGAATATAAAATTAGCCAGCCTTCCCTTATTTTGTGTTTATGGAGGTGTCTCCGCCTTAACTCACTTGCCTACATCACTTCCTAAATATTACTCAAATTAAAACAAAGACACACAGAGGCTGACTATACCTGTCAATTCAAAATTTTCAGGACCATTCTCCAGCACGTAAATGAATTGCCACAGAGCAGCTTGGGTCCGCCAAAATGTTAAACTCAGTCTCCGGACCGGTGTGGTTGCATCCAGACTACCTACCTGGAGCAATCCTTAGCCTCTGCAAACACTCAGACTGTGTTTGGGAGAACACTAGCCAGCCTAGCCTAGGACTGTTCGTAGGAATGAATAGAGCAGATGATCTAGCACAATGTACAGGGAACACTCCCTGCATGATTGACCAATATGGATGTGGTCATACCTACTCCCCAATATTGCAAAGTCAGCAGTTCTGCTTCTTACTCATCTCAGCATGCACATACTCAATAACTAGAGTATCTCAGTAGGCAAATTTTCCTTTGTAGCCAAAAAAAAAAGCAAAGATCATCATTAGTTCTTTTCTCCCAGCCCTTTAAGACAGCAAGTACCTTAATGATTCTGGACACTTCATTGCTTGTTGCTCCTCTGTGACTCCAGGGATACGCCATTGAAATCATTACCTTGCATTTTCCACATGAAAACTTGGCGCAGTAGCAAAGCTGTCACTGAAGAGAACGCGAAAAGGATTTTTCTGTCATCTACACTGAGGTTGTGTCTCCAAAGCGTTTTAACCACGGAGTAGTGGCCATTTTCTGTGGAGTTTTCATTTAAAGCAAAATAAGTCATAGTGCTTAAAAAAAATTCTATCATGTTTTACTCAGCACTGCATAGCTAAATAATAAAGAGACATGCAGCAAAGGCTGGGCAATTCAACGTGATTAATCCAACCTATATCCCAGAGATATTGCAACTGCGCTGAAATAAATCCTAGAGGATATGGCCAGGCAGCCAGTTGCCTTTTTCCTTTAATCACATCTTCAACTTCTGAAGTCCTTCTCAAGCAGATGTTTTCTGCAGCGTGTTGGAGACTATCACCAAATACGACTGAGAAGAAGGGCAGGTTCTGGAAACTAGAGAGGTCATGCAGTACCTGACTTCCCAACAACGGCATCTTTGTTTTCTATCAAGGAGGAGCCAATGTAAATGCCCCTGAGGATGGCCTTGTGGCAATTTGGTCAGTGTAGTAATCTGCAATATTTAAAACAGATCTGGGCAAGTAATGTGGTTCTGGAGGCTTGGATCTGTAGAGCAGAACAGCTGGTACGAAGGAGCCAAACAGCTGGTACAGAGGTCCTGACATCCTCACTGCAGGCACTTCTGAGTGGTTTAGTTCAGACTGCCTGTCGTGTGATCCTATGGACTCCGTGTCCATTTCTGGTTGGAGCATGCTACCATGCCCCTGGAGCGCATCTTTCAGTTTAGCTTCACCTGGAAGAAAGGCAGCTTGTGCGCCCCAAGACCGTGTCACAAAGGGAATCACCTTCAAAACACACTCCTGGTCCATACCAAAAGGCGTCTACAAAGGGGGTTGGTTTACACTCTTCCTTATTTCCCTTTCACTTCTTTTCTTTTTGCCAGTACCCTTGACTGCAATCTGCTATTTCTAGAAAAAAGAAACAACAATAAAGTGTTTCACTTCCCACAGAAGTTTTGATCTTTAGAAGGCAAGACGGGACCCGGATCCCAACTTCAATCTTAGAAGTTTCCAGACTGGGCTGACCCCAAACCCAGAATATAAACAAACCCAGTCTTCCACAGGTTTCCTAGAAAACTGCTTGATATGAAAATGGGATGAAAATGCCGAGCACTCCCTATTACCCAGTGATCCTGCGAGATCAGCGAGATGGAATAAACCCCTAGAGAATACAAAACGTACAACAGATCCGTAATGAAAATAATGGGCTGAAAACATCTGCCTCAGAAACAAAGCGGCAGCTCTGCAGAGCCGGTCCACCGGTCCGCATCAGCAGGCAGGGCAGGAGCCAGGGCTGGCCATGGCATCCTCAGGAATCGGGAACTGCTGCTGGATCGAGGGAAAGTTTGTTAAGCCACGAACCAGAAAATCAAGGGCTGACATCATGTTGTAGCTGCTGTCAAAATACGACTACAAAGAGGGGTTGAGGGAGGTCATCTGAGTGCCCTGAGCGTTTTCTTCCTTCCTATTTAAAACACGGTCCCCAGCACACCTCAGGATATCTGTTTGATCTCAGCTCCCTGGTATTTACTTCTGGAGCTCCCAGCAGCTTTGATGGCAGTACTCCCTTTCTCTTCAGATGGATGAGCAATTCTTTGAGCATTTCAGTAAACTTTCCAGAGGTAATTAAGATACAGCTGTCTCCGAAGCTTCCTCCTCCAGACTCATGTTCAGGCCTTAAAATCCCCATGTGACTTGCCACCGAGAGGATGCGAACCTCTAATCAATTCCATGTGCTCACTCCAACCTCCGTCAGACCCCCCCAGCTACCAGCGTGTGATATCCTGCACCTCTGGTAAGAACACAATATCCTGGTGCAACAGAAAGCATACCACGAACCAGCCCAGGGGTAGATGAGAAGAAAGCGACCTGTCTCCTGCCATTTTTTTTCCTGAAATGGGTCAGGCTGGGTAGGCTACTTCACATTCTCCGTCACCCTGTCTTCATAAGCAGCTCCCCGACTACAAGCTCCTCGTCATTTGATTTGATGCATGACTTCCTTTCCCAGCCACTTCTGCAGAACCAGAGACCCAATTCATTTTAAAAATGAGACCCAGCACAAGAGCATTCACTTCTCCAGACCTGCTTCCTTCCTGACCTTGCTGCTTATTTGACTGTAAAAGAACTGATGGTGCAGTTTTCAGAGGGGCGAGGACCACAATTTCTATTCCCAGTCTGTGGGAGTGGGAAAGTGACTTCAGCATGAATACATGCAATTCGATACTTTAAATATATTTTAAACCAGCTCCTTTTCCTTTGAAACTAATTTCCTCTGAAGACAGAAATTTATCATCAATGACTCAAGCTTCCTCAAGGTTTTATCAATTTAATCCTCAATCATCTTCTTCCTTCGGGTATTCGTGCTACGTTGCCTACCCCTCGCTTACCCAGCCAGTGCTTGCTCATGCAGACCGACGCATTGGCTTTGCTGGCTTATTTGGGTGAGCGAGTGCGTTTTCACTCTGCGCCTTGCCTAATCTGTTCATTTGAGACGATGGGCTTGTGGGAATTGCAGTCGAGTCTGCAAATGGATGAGTAGTTTAAAATCTTGCCTGTTTTCTGTATGGTCAGAGCAGAAGGAAAAACAAACGTCGGGGCTTCTCAGCAGAGGAACTACCGGAGACCGGTTTCCTACAAATGATTTTGCTTTTTCCCCGTCGTAGCTTGTCATCTGCAATACCCTCTTGTTCCCTCCAACGCCAGCTGGATGAGAGGCAGCCGGCGTGGAGATATATGCATGTCAACTGGCCATGTGGGCCGATGGTGACAGAACAGATCACTGCTGAGGCTGCAGCCTCGCATCTCTACCTACCACCGAGTTTCATGAGGCTCGCGAGGTCTGTGGAATTGGGTTAAAATTAGTTAACAGGGACGGCGACCAATAAACGGAGTGACTGCATGAATCTTGCTTCCAGGTTAAAGAATCGGGAGCTGGCACGAAGTAGTAATTGCCTGACTTGAAGGGGTTGAAATGTGCCCTTGATATCCTCGCTAGTGCCTCAGGAATAACGACAGGTTTAGAGAGTGCAATTCCGTGACCTTATTTGAATTGGAGCACACTGCAGCATGTCTGAGCGCTCTCTCAAGGCTTTTTTTAAAAAAGTTTAAAGAGAATATATCAGGACATCAGTGTGGTCCAAGGTTGCCAAAGTTGTTATGGCTAACGGGAGAGGCGTACGCGCTGCACGATCCTGATGTTTGTCATTCACAGATCTGCTCCTGACCTTTGTTTTTATCAATGCATCTCACCTCTGAAGCTAACACAAAGTGCAACAGAAGCCAGACCTACTTGAGCAAGCCCACACAGAAGTCAGAGGGCTTCCCTGCAGAGTCGGCCGCCGGCTCACACAGAATGTCCTCAGGAAAGGAAACCAAGGAGGTCGCGTTTCATTTGCAGTTTCTCAAGAACCAGAAGATTCACCACATGTGAATGCCAGCCTTATCCGAATAGATGGCAAGGGGAAGATAAGAATTACAATGAAAAAGTCTCAAAAACACAAGCGAGAGCTCGTCACTGCCTTTCTGGGAGACCTGCGCTTCTCACAAGCACAAAAAGCAAAAAAGTCTTTCCCGAAGGAGGTAAATTTCTCTGTGCAGCCTGAAAAATTAGATACTGCAGTAGGAGCCAGGGCTCCGTCTGAGCCCAACCTCGCCTTTATAAAATGGGGATAACAAGTAGCACAAATAGCTAAACAATTTTTAAGAACAACAACTTAATAACTACATGGTGGTTTACAGCCCAGGCAGGCTTTAGGAATGCTAAATATTGTCAAAAACTTGACCTTTCTCCACTATTTTGGTTTGGTATATCCGAGAGGGTCTTTGCTTTTTGAGGGACCAGCTGTACTCTCGCTTCCTAAGGGAAGCTTCATCCCTGAAATAGAAAGATGCCAAAGTTGATGAGATACAGCATTGGCATTGCTGCTCTGTCCACTCTTCGTTACTGGTGTGGTGATGAGCACTGTATAAATCAAGCCAGTCCAGTAAAGAGATCTTACCACAGGCTTGTTAACCACTACGTTAATACAGACGTCTGACACTTCATTTTCTAGGAGGCATTCAAACCGGGGTAGAAGCTTGGCGGAGGCCATTCCTTTGCATGCATTGGGGGGGTGGAACAGGCTGCCCAGGAAGGCTGTGGAGTCTCCTTCTCTGGAGCTATCCAAGACCCCCCTGGACAAGGTCCTGTGCAGCCTGCTGTAGGTGAGCCTGCTTCGGCAGGGGGGTTGGACTGGATGACCCACAGAGGTCCCTTCCAACCCCTAACATTGTGTGATTCTGTGGGTGGAGGGAACAGAGGCTGTGAGCAATGGACTCCATGGTTTCAGGTGGTATAGACGCTTCCACCCTCCCGTTTAGCCCATGCTGTGGAGCCCACTTGTGCTTACGCAGAGCCCAGGGTGAAAGGGGGCAATGAACTCGGATGGGTTTTGCTGCATAATGGTTGCATATGTGCCTATAGGTGGGTCCGAAGCAGACAAAGAATTCACTGCCGTTGGTAATCAGAGTGGAACGATGTATTTGCTTTCTTTCCACCTTAAAAAAAAAAATCCAGCCTGAGCATTTTTAATAGCAGCTTTTTTCTAGGAAAGGCATTTGTTTACTTTAGTGCCTGTAAAATTTGTCAGAACGACAGTCTGGGAAATAGAAAGCCGTGTTTTATTCACAGAACAAGTATAACAAGTCCTGCAAGTTTTATCCCAACGTTTCACCAATCTGCCTCTACTCAAAGACAGCAGATTAAACTTCACACTCAACACAGCACAGACCTTTTCTTTAAGTTTAAGAATTAAATGCTTCAATGTCTTCAAAAATCTGGGTCTAATGCAGATGGCTACCTTCCACTCAAATAGCAATGGCGTTGCTACAGGCACAAGTTTTGCTGGGGACAGGGCCAGGACATTGGGAAATTTGTCCTGCCAACACTTGCCCGAAAAGAGCAGAGGTCACTGGCCATCTCCTGCAGGCCCCATAGCCCACACTTGGCAGCAATGTTATTTTACCAAAGCTGCGCTTTTCCTTTCAGTGCCCAGCTTCGCTGCGGAGCTCATCGCCACAGGACGTTGTGATGTACACGAGGAATTCATTAAAGAATTCAAGTTCATTGAGGGCTGTTAAATATGGGGGCAGAAGTGCAATCGCTGTTTCGGGAAAGCTCTAACACCGCGGTAGCCATTGGGGTCGGGTAGGGTGGGGAAGAGGAGGTGTCATGGAAGGGTCAATTTTAGTTTGGTGCAGTAGAGCTGCTCTCCTGTTGCACTGAATTGATATTGGCAAGCAAAAGTGAAAGTCCTTAGGTGCTGTCCCCCAGCTCTTCAGGTGTTAACGTACACAGAACAGCTCTTCCCCTTCCACTGGGGAGGGAATGGCCCTCATCCACCACCTCTGGAAACAGTTTTGAACTGAGGAGAGGGTTTTTCCCCAGTGTCAGCTCAGGAGCTACTCTCTCTCTGAGCTCATGGTGTGGGACACATGCTCTATCCAGCTACAAAAAATACTTGTGGAGTGACGGGGGTCTATGGACTGCCAGATCTCCAAGATATCCGTTAGAAGTGGGCGATAATTTGGGTTGAGTTCTCCTGATTCAGCTCCGATACCAGGCTGCCGCCCACGTGTTTCTGGCTATTGGCTGTGTAAACTGCTCCCACGTGGCACAAATCCACCCAGGATCTGGATGTGTGGGATCATCTCAATGCAGACGTACAGGAGGGGAAGAGACAATATTTGTCCCTAATGTTATGGGGAAGTGCTCTAAGTCTTGACCCCGTGTTAAGTAACGCTTCATTTCACTAGGAGCTTCCTGGATCTCCAAGGCATTACTCATGGAGGAGGGACCTGCTCACCATGAGTAAAGGCTTTGTAATCTGGCCTTTAATGTGGAGCACTATCTTAGCCATACTAAATATGTAAATCTTGGCTTCGTACAATGTATGCATGATATTAGGAAAACACTGCATGACAAAGAGCAAAATAAGGAAAGCCCTGCCGAGCACTTCAGTTCATATTCAAGCTTGCCCAAGTTAACACAGCCCTGTCGATTTACACGGCTGTAGGACAAGCTCTTTATCCTATTTTCCAATAAATTGCAGGAACAAGATGCTGACAAGTTATTTAAGGAATGTGCTCCTCCAAGAGCTTATGGAACCTGTCCGTATGTCCATTCACGTGCAGAGGCACTGCAATTTTGAACAGGACTAGGAAAAGAGACCAGCCTCCATAGGCACACATATGGCTTCCACAGGTCCTAGCAGAGTCTCACAAAAGACAAGGACACGCAGGACCATCAACACTTGTTGCCTGACCTTCCTTCACCCCAAGCAGCGGATTCCCCAAAATAACTTACCTCGACAGAGAAAAGAAGAGGACAGCATTTTGTCTGTGAAGACTTCTGAACACGTACTTTTCCCCTGTAGAAAAGCAGAGCATAGAGCAAGACAGAAGGCACGTTTTCCGCTCTGCGCTGTTGGGTATGCCCAGTGGTCCAATCCGTCTGCTGGTATCACTACAAAAGAAGACATCAAACTCATCAGGTTATAACCTCCTGAGTTACGTTTGTAACTGATTTGTGGGGGGAGGCAGAGAGGGAAGGAGAGAGAATGGAGTTTGTTTCAAGCTTGTCTGTCCTCTTCACGTAAAAAAAAAGAAAAAGTGTATGTGTGTGGGAAATCCTCTTTCTTAGTCATTTTTGCTGTAACAGAACGGTGTTAAAAGTCTACACAGCCTAAAGGTAGGTAGGTGAGCGTTGAAATTAACTCATATGATATAACATAACACAAAAATACACTTATGTTCTTTGCTTTAATTTCATATATTGCTTGCAGTTCATAATCTACAGTGAGAATGTGATTAAGAGAGCTGAGAAATTAATTTTAAAAAATCATGTTATTTTAGTGAGCAAATTCTGCAGTCTGCACGGTATGATCTCACTAACTCCACTTGAAATGAAATAAAATCCAGCCGGAATGTCTGCTTAGTTCCTGTCCTACGCAGGGATGTCAACAAGAGGGCACAAGCTGATTTTTATGATGTGAATCAAGCCTGGTAGAAACTATTACTTCTGAAGTTTCAGCAGTGGGTTGGCCCACTAGCTGATATAAAATACAGACTATCCCTGCCCTAAGGGGCTTGCAGTCTAAAAAAAGACCAAAGGGAAGTATTTGTGTCTTGCAAAGTGATTTCTTTGGTTGGTTCTCTGAGTTTATAGCCTGCTTTGGAGGTGGGCACATTTGTCATGTAAATTTTAGCTTTCTGGGAGAAGTGCAGAACAGGCAGTGCTGATAATGCACGCTGCTTCAATTTTTCTAGAAATTCGGTTTCACTAAAAAAAAAATCCAAAATATTCTTTACAGTCTGTTCAGACATTCTGAAGTTGAAATGCTTTAATTTATTTGTTAAGAATGATTTTTATTTCTAGACTTCCTTTGATATTTTTCCTAAAGAAAACAGCTTATGGACAAAATGTCAGTCCCAGAAGTTACTCTTTCTACATTTTTGTTTTATTGAAGAATTCTGGGGAAAAAACTATCCTGAAGGAAAAAATTGAACACCTGGAAGCTGCCAAACAACCAAAGAACCCACTCTTCAGTAAGCTCTGCCATACCAACCAAAACTCATCACTTCAAGAGAAAGCGAGTGTTGCAAACAAACCCGCAGGAAAGCAGAGGGCTGGGCTAATTGTCAGACCCAGTTGTCTGCAGGACTCTGATTTAGCATTCCAGGTCGTAATTGGGTCCGTGACCACCTGCTTTGGTCATTGGAAATGAATGCGGCTGGACTTGGCAGGTCGCTCTGCCAAACATTTTCTAAAGGATGCACGGAGCTCTCGTTAGCTGTTCTTTGCCGTCCGGGCTTTAGTCAATGGAAATTGTTTCCAAGCTAAAGTCTTGCCGTCAGTAGTAGCAGCAGTGGCAAAGGTCCTTAGGTAAAGAAATACAATTTCCTCTCTCCATTGCCACGGGGCTTTCTGCAGCACAACAGCATGAATGCACGTTAGATAATCTACAATTCATAATGCTTCCCACACAGAAGAGGCTAAAAAGTAACGTGGCTTAGTGGAGACTGCAGGCTTCAGGTCAGAAACCCGGTGTCCCGGTCACGTCTCTGCCAATGCTTTGCTCTGCATCCTTCAGGGAAGGGCATAACCTCTGACCCTGCGCTTCACTTTCCTTTAGATAACTACATCTACCCTTGCTTCATAAAACATTTTATAAAAATATACATGCAAGATAGGTTGGATCATTACAGGGCAAGCACACAGACAAATACACACACACCCAGACGAGCCCCAGCGATACGTAAAACGCAGACACTCCCATGCAGAGAAAGGTGCCGAGGACCTTAGGCTAATGACCGACGTCTGGGCGGTGCCGCCGGTATCCGCAGAGCACCCATGCGACTAGCTGCGCAGGCAGCCAGCGAGCCCTTTGGCACGGCGTTGGCCGGCATGCATGGGAGGGCTTATAGTCACAGGGGAGAAAAAGGGAAAACAGCTCCCGCTTTCTAGAAAGCCGGGGTTTTTATTTCCTTATTTATCATAGCTCATATCTCCTTTAAAGCTCTTACGTCGTTAGCAGGAGCCTTGCTAGACTAAATGCAGCGCAGTTGGTGGCCGGGTTCCAGGAGCGTGGCTTGTTCAACACTTTCCACGGCAGTGAACAGCCTGGCTTCTCCCATCTAGTTTTAAATTGCCGTGTTTGGATACACGGAAACAAAAAGCCTTGGGAGGAGAAAGGAGGCAAAAGAAAAACCGGTTGTGGAGAATATCGATTTCCCCAATTTTAAGCGCAATTTTAGAAGCAATCTGAAAATAGTTCCTTCCAGATGGGCCCACGCTTTGTCATTTTCGCACTTCCAGAGTCCTCCCACAGGATATCAGGTTGTTAATATTATTTTATCAGAAAGAAATCTCACAGGCATATCATATCCTGAGTACAGGGCACTACAGCTAGCTCTGCTGACAGCTTTGCCCAAGCAATAACTCCTTTACTATCTGACAGACACCTCACAGCAGCTCATGCATGGTACACAACTGAGTCTTGTTTCACCTATTGCTTGCTATAAACTTGTGAAGTTCAACCGTTCTTTAAAAGCAGTAGCTCTAGTTGCACTCCTGCTCTCCATGAACTGAACCCTTCCTCCTGACTTCATGCCGGGTTCCTCCCCGGTCTGATGCAGGTGGTTTCAAATCATCCTCGCCAAGCCAGCGAGCACAGACTGAACATCACGGGTCAAACCACTGCATCTGCAGTGTTCTGGTTAAAGTCATAAGCTGAATGTTGTTCCATCCCAGAATCACAGAATGGTCAGGGTTGGAAGAGAACTCTGTGGGTCATCTAGTCCAACC
>Ga0181612_106251_pt1 | contig 13092 bp, 8 predicted proteins | sample HoacroProtozoa21_FD_119630 | JGI IMG/M metagenome (GOLD analysis project Ga0181612, IMG submission 119630) | Hoatzin crop microbial communities from Cojedes, Venezuel. Combined Assembly of Gp0051906, Gp0051904, Gp0051908
AACCCAAACCAGAATAATTCAGAAATTGATTTTGTTATCTACTTCATTGATCAAAGCCTACAAAGAAATGGGGCACTGGATCATTAAGGTCCTTATCAATTGATAGAGTTATTACAAGAAAGATTTACTGTTATGATTGCAAATTGACATACATAGAAATAATCAAGACCCATTTTAAAATCAGAAACTATAGAAACATCCTCTAGTAAGTTAAGCTAAAAGTAAGAGCCGGAAGAGCTTCAGCAGAAAAACACAACAAAATGCAGCCTACGAATACTCATGCAATTTTAACTAAGGGATGCCTCTTTTGCTACATAGCTCTGTTGGAAATCCAATTTATCTCACTCTTGTCACTTCACTAGTATGCACAAAACAGTGTAAGTTGGCAGCAATCTCTAGAGCTTGTCTGGTCCAAGCACCCATCTCAAAGCAAGTCCAGCCAAGTTCTGTGTAACTCCAGTGATGGAGATTCCCACAGCCTCTAGGGACATTCGTTCCAGTGATTTTACCCCTGGTAATTTCTGCCCAAACCTACTACTTAGTCAGAATTTCCTGTGTTTCATTTTGCCTGTGGCTTCTGGTCCTCTCACTATACACCTCTGAAAAAGGTCCGCCCCTGTTTCCTCTGTACGCCCCAGGCAGCTGAAGACAGCAATAAGACCTCCCATCAGTCATCTCTTTTTAACACTGAACAAACCCAGTTCTCTCAGCCTCACCTTGCACAACCTCAGATGCACTCCAGCCCCACGGCCATCTTTGTAGCTCTCTGCTGGACTCAACCCAAAATGTCAATGTATTTCTTTTACTGGGGACCCCCAAACTGGTCATAGTTCTGCTAATGTGATTTGAAAGTGCCAAATAGAGCGAAGGACTTGCTGATTATGCTTGCTAATATTACCTGGGACATGATTGCCTGTCTTTGCTGCAAGGGCACTGCAGACTCATGCACAACTTGTTGTCCTTGAACACCTCCAGCAGCCACAAAGCTGTTTTCTAGCCAGATGTCCTCCCAGTTTGTGCTGTTGCACGGGGTTATCCCAGCCCAGACACAGGACTCTGCATTTGCTTCTGCAATAAAACAAGAGGCAGCATTTACAGTCTTTGAGTGGGTTATTTCAGCCTTCTCCAGACTACTCAGTTTTGAAGGAACATCCTTACATGCTGCCATCTATTATTTTACAGCATAGGGAAGAAAAATGACCAGAGAAAACAAGGAACTTTTACTGCAATCACTAATGCAAAATTTAGAAGAAAGGGTCAAAGTTCCAAACATATACTATAAAACAAAGCTATAAAATGAAAGTAAAATAATATAAAAGAAAATGTATGCATTACTTCTAAAATATTCCACTGTGTTGTATTTATGTTTCAAACCTTAAAAAAGACAGCTTACGTAATACTTAGCAGCAGTACCTTCCACAAAGAATATATTGAATTTTTAAAACGTTCAGGAAGAAAACATTTAAATTTATTTTCATGAGTAAAAAAGCAACAGACGTCAAGAGTGGTTTCAGAGCACTTTTACAGTCTCATATTTTCTACTTTTCTCCCTTCACATTTCCAGTCCCCAAATAATATCATATCACTGCTCACTTCTGAATCAGAAAAAAATGGGAGAATCCATCTCAAGACTCATAAGATTCCTTGCATTTTGGCTGAGGTTTATCAGCCACATCTTGCAGCCATTATCTGCAAAATGTGAAGAAAATGCACAATATCAACATATTAGGGCCTAAATATGCCATTATCCCACAGCATCCACAACCCTGAATAATCTGATGATCAAGGAAAGAGGAATGACAAATAAGAATCCGCTGCTGCACCACCATCTTTCATTGTAAAGAATCAATCTTTCCCAGTGCTTGAACCACCTAGACTAGAACTATTTATGCGAGATCAGGAGTTACCAAAGAAATGGGAAGAGGTGACGTTATAGTGAATTACTAGAAACAACAACAGTCCAATATTCAGGAGGTACTTAAGGAAATTTATGAGACAACTGACCACAAGATACTAACATCTCCAGAAGAGAACTGAACATGATGTGCCCCCCTTTCTCTCCCACGTATCTCTTTAACCATTTCAAATGCTGTGGTGTAGCAGTAGTGTTTGCAGAGTCACTATACATCACTGAAACACTGTTTTTCCACATACCACCGATAAAATGCTGCCTTCCCGCTCCTCCTTGCAAGGGAACTGTGGCTACAGAATAACAATTTACTTCTCCATTTTTCTCTTCCCTTTCCTTTCTTTTTCCTTCCACCCTCCAATCTGGTTATTTTTGGACTGCCAGTTGGGATTATTGCTCTTTTTCCTGCTAAAATAAAAACAAACAACAGTTATACTTCAGATTCTGGGCTTAAGCATGAGATCTGTCTCCAACATTAAACAGTCACATTTTCTTGCCCGAGGTGCAATTCTCTCTCCTACGATGCTGACTAAAGCAAGCCTTGCAACTAAAGGCAAATACTGCTTCTGGATTCACATGTGCAATTTGCTGACTTCTCCGGTAACTGCCTATCCACAGTCCTGAGCAGAATCATGCCCCGAGAATTCAGCACTGACTGAAATTTGCCTAGTATTAGAGGATGAAAGATTAGCCTTTCTGAGCCGAACTACAACGACAATTTAGAATACACAAAGATAAATTAGAATACTTCTAACCTAAAACACCCTTTCTGTTTGACACTTCTTTATTTCAGATGACCTTTTATTACATTTTGCTTTTTTCCAAGCACCTTGAAGCTTACTACTTGCAGATGGTACATTTGTAAGCAACTTAGCATCTATGAAATAATGTCATAGTGTCAATTTCTCATCTCTAAATGAAGGTCTAAAGTAGAGAAAACATGATGCTTTTCGAGGAAGCAAAGACAAAGATTCCCCCCACACCAATCTCATAATTTCACATATGAAGTCCCAGCTGAAATCAGTCTCTAGGCTTTTTAATATGTGCAATACCAGATATTCCCCAAATTAAACCAAAATACCACCAAGTGTTATTCAAATGCTCATTTCCCTTCTTTTTTCCTGCATCAAAATACTTTCAACTGTAAGAAGAGTTTTCCAATAACTGAAAAAAATCCATTTTATTGTGTAAAATTCAATATGGCAAACAGCTGACAGGAATTGAAAGAAGAAGAGACTAAGCACTTCAGTGAAAATCACTGCTTTCTCACTCTGGACAAGAGGCCATTGTGTGTACACCTCAATTTTCTTGCTTTTCCATGTGTTGGTTATCAAAGGGATAAATTGGGTGGTGTTCTGACTTGTCCAAGATGCAAAAGGTGTATGCTGGCTTCCCTTCTGCAGGGCAGAGCCACACTGTCCTTCAAGAAATGTTATGGGCTACTACCTGACAAAAAATACTTTATTAATTTCAGGATAGTAGGCAAAATGAAACCAACATACAACAGATTTTCAACACTGTGAGGCTCAAGGGAATCATGGGAATGAGAACTGCATAAGAGAAAGGTGGAAAAGACAAACATGCTGACAATTCACTGGGAGAGGAAGAGAAAATCTAACAAACTTTATGAAGTACAGGAATGACCGCTCACCTTTCTGAAAGGGATTCTGGTAATAAAGCACCTGACTCAGCAACTTAGAAAAGACAACCTCTTTCAAGAAAGAGGAGTCCAAAACTTTTGCACAAAAATTACCCAGTCAGAGTAGGGTCTCTTCACAGTCCAGATGTGAGGACTTTCAGTTAGAACATAACAACAAAGCAAGAGGCTCAAAGCAGAAAACTTTAAGAATGCCAGCTATTAACTTGAAAAATCTCTACAGTGTTACTGGAAGCACTTTTTAAACTACCATTACCATCTAACATGAATGAATAGCAGGATGTGGCCTATACTCTTTGATTGACTTCTGGAAAATAAATGCTATTACATATGCAGAGCGGTTAGTAATCACTCAGTGAACAGATTGACTAGGAAGGAATTTTCTCTATTTTAATGACTTCGAGGACCAGATTCAACGCAGTCACCCTTAGGAACACATGTAATTCCTTTTCACAGGCATTTCGCAGGCCTTCAAAGTACTGTCATATCCCCTTGGAAGTAACATAACCTTTCCCAATGTATATATACATCATTACAGCAACTACAGCCTGACCTATAACTTTATATAAATGAATGTCTGCAGATTTTGACATGTTCTAAAACATTTTGCTTGCTTAGTTTATTTATTCCTGCCATATGAATATTAACCGCTTACCTAGTGACACTCCCTCCTGTCCTTTGATGGCAATTATGTTACAATGAGGTCTGCAGCCTTGTTACACTGAAGAATTCAGCTCAAGTATCTAGCTAAGTGTCTGGTACAGTATTCCATCTTGGTGTAAATGTAAATATCAACTCTGTGTTCTCCAGCTGTGCTTTAAAAGGGTCAGTTAAAGAAAAGGTCACACAGCCTTTACCACATTTAAATTTTATGAAAACGTTGTATCTTCATTTGAACTAACACAAGAATCTTCATTCCTAGGTTTACAATACTGGTATCCACATTTGGATATTCTCAACATGTCTTAAGCTCACCGAAAATGATTCCTTTCATCTTAACCACTACTATCAGAAAATTAAGTTGATATTTATAACTAGAACTGAAGGTGTCTGTAGCAGACAATGGGGCAGTTGTCTGTAACCTGAGCCACAAATCCATGTGGCATAGTTCAGTGTTGCTGCACGTGTAGTGGCTGAAGTCTCTTGAAGCAGCATGGCTGTCTTGGTAGGACCTGTTAGCTCAGGCACCAACTTGCACAAAAGAAGTCAAGTCTCACCAGTTCTGTTTCCAGTCATGAGAGTGTAAACATCTGCTCAGCCAGTGTTTGTAACTATACTCCAGAAAGTTTCATCAGTTAGTCTCTCCTTTTTTCCTACTTAGGGCTAATCAAAAGAGAGGATTGATTTAGCTTCAGATACCACAGTATTTTTTAAGTAGATAATAGCAAGACAAAGATCTCTGAATCATTGCCAACTAGTTCCTCAAGCAGGCACCTACGACACACAAGTGAACCGGCAATATCGTCGTGAACAAAAAGGCAATGTATATATCCATCACTGCTACACTGACATAAAGTGCCCAAATTTAGAGATCAGAAATAAATTAAAAGCAATCATGGAGCTTATTGAGACTAATAAATCATTAGAACTCCCCAAAATAACTTCAGACAGGTTAGTAAAACAAGGTCTGAAAAGTTACAGGACACCAGACTGTTGCTTCTCTAAGCTTACTGTGCCCTCTGTTGATCACTACAATTCTCTGTACAACTACATGATGACACGTATTTTCCCAATGACCCTGTCTTGTTCGGGACAGTCTGTGGCTGCCATGTCAATGAAACTTAACTGCACAGGCAAAGAGCATGCTGTCTGCAGTACACTTTCGCTATTTTATGCAGAACATGGAAAAATGCAGAGTGAACAGGGTGAGAGATTACAGAAAGAAAAGGACTGTTTAATGGTTAAAGCTGCCAAACACTCCCCCCCCAAAAAGTGCATTGTTTCTAACTACAGAATTCCCATGTGATATCAAATTAGAGCAAATAAAATGAACCAAACTTTCCATAGTTGGTTACTACATTAGTGTTCCTCATCTCAAGGGTGTCTTGAACAAGACTTTTCGTATAATTTGTCAAAGTGCTCAGAACTGAGGACACCATGGAACCAATGGCAGCATTGCTTTGACTATGCAATGCTGAATAATTTGAAACATAATGGACCTACCAATCATTAACACATGCACTCCAGTATTGTTACAGACTTACAAACACAACAGGAATATAACCCCTATGCCTCAGATCCAGAAGCCTAAATACTATGTTCACTTATCCGCATTGCAATGGCCCTACATGATATTATATGTTTTTCTTCCTAAAAGTACTTTGGAAGGGAAAGAGGGGTCTGAACAGCTTCTGAAAGTGTATCCTCATCACTGTTTAGTTTCCCCGGGGAAGTAAAGGAGGTGAGAATTTTACTTCCAGCTACCAGACCATCAGGCACACATTTTTCTCCTGGATGTCCTGAAAAGTAATAAAGATTGAAGCATATCACTTTCGAAAAGTATTTATAGAATTTCAGTTGTTACCTAATGGTTTCTGCCAGTTTTTCCAACAGTTCAAAGTATCAACAGCAACCTTTTGTTTAGCTTTTTTCACTTTCAGTTGGGTAACCCTCTCTGTTCAGGCTTAACAGCTACTACAAATGCAAGAGTCCTTATTCACCTTCCCATTAGAAGCTCCGCTGGTTGTAGTCCAGGCACAAACCATGGTGACCGATAAGCTGTAGAAGAGTCCACTGATACAACTGAAAAAGTTGCTTCAAAATCTCTACTTCTTTTCTCAAACTTCTGTCCGGTGGAAGGGTTGATCAGACCATTATTACTAACACGCTGACATTTTAAGTTTCGTGAAAATGTTTCAGAACTTAGCTGTGTACAAAGACATTTTGTATGCAGTTGAATACGTATTTTTTTGCTGTCACCCAGTGCTAACTTTCCCTTTTTGATCTGTGTTGCAAAATATCTTTCCATGAATGTCTTACACAAGTCTTACCTTCTGCTGGAAGTTTCTGCGCTTCGTGGCTTGGTGTTTTGCTTCATCTTTCAGTTTCCAGTTGTGAACTTTACATCTCGCTGTAAGGTATATTTGCTCCAACTGCTTTTTCATGAATGTATCTCTGGGACCATCTTCTGTCTAATGCTGTCATCCTGTATATAAATGTCTATTTAATATATAAATGTCTATTTAATATATAAATGTCATCCTGCAAATAAATGTCTATTTATTTGCAGCTGTGTGAATCTTCAACTTTGCTACTGTATCTGCTGTGTCTAAATTACTCTGTGCTGATGACAAAATGGTGCTTTTTCTGCCAATGCCTGTTCTTAGTCCGCTATTCGTGTTTAACAGTCAGATGTCAATTCATATCCTTTCACAATACTACAAACACTTAAACAAGATCCGTTTTCCTACAATGCTGTTCCTTCCAGGTATATTGTTCTTTTTTTCCCTATGAACATGCATTAAAGTGTTTCTCTGATTTTGTTGAGGAGGCTTTTTTCATATTGTAGTTAGTGAGCTCCTTTCTCTACAAATTCCCATTTAGCCTTTCTCATTACTGCAAAACCAGACACCCTATCGTCACTTCAAAGCAAGAACCTACAAGATGACAGAAACACCTTAACTATCTCAAAAGCCTTGTACATTGCTACCATGCATGCACGAATAAAGTTTGTTGAAGTGCTATCAATTATAGAAAAGACTTACTCTTCCTCAAAACTTTTCCTCAAGCAGCAGTTCATTGAACTAGATCCACTCAAAAGACTGAAGGGACAATAATACACACATCAACTGCATTCCCAGAGTACAATTATGGTGAATGTATTCAGAAGGATATCGAAATGAGGCAGCAGAGATCTGAACACATAAAATGTCTCTGATAAAATGCAGAGGCCTAAAATATCCACTTTTGGAATTAAGTATTTTAAATCAAATGTTGTATAGGATTTGGAATATATGCCATACTATTATGGAGGCTAAACTGCAGTTCTTGATTCTCCATCTGAATACTACCACAATGAAATGTAATTATCAAGAAAATTTCTGATGAAATGTATTTAGTTCAACCATATGCTTCTGAGAACTAATAACTAACTTCTAATTTTTAAAGGTGCCCATTCACATTTTACATTTAAATAGGAATTTGCACACAATGACTACATGACCGGTGCATTTATATGGCCACATGCAGATTCCAAAAGATCAGAACTATTTTCACAATCTCCTCCCAGTACAAAGAGATTTGAGAACAAACCGACCCAAATTCCATCTAAATAATGCTAAACACATATTAAAAAATAAATCATAATTTGGAAACTTGAAGAGCGTACAAAATCACAGCTGCAACCCTCACAGTGAAAATTAACATATTACTCCCAAGTCTGCAGTTGATAGCTTAGTTTTACAGTATCTTCTGTAAAACCGTCTCTGCATTGGGCTGGCAGTTCGATCAATGTGTATTCCAAACTACATTATGTCACTTTAACCTGGAGAGAAATACCGGCCCTTTGGACACTGAATTTGAGCACACTGCTGTCCTAATACTGTGATTAATGCTGTGAGCTACACTCTGCCTAGCCTTCCTTATCTCTGGGCTTTCTAATTTATAGCAGAGATGGATAGGCTATCAGTGGGGAATTATGAGGATTACTAGCTGTTTATCTCTCCTTTACGGAGACACTCTGCTGCTTATGGAATTACCATAAACCCTCCAGCTACAGTGCCACTACTACACTTACCCAGAAGTCTAGCTACCTATTGGGCACAACATGTTTTGGTAGCCAAAATATTAGAAAACATTGGAGTCGATGGATGCATTTTTTTCTGTAAATGATTTGAACATACTGTCAAGACCTGACATGTTACTTCAGTGGTAATTTGTCTGCAGGTTATCTTGCATTCCCTTGAAATCCAGTGCTGTGATCTTGTCTACACTAATTAGAGTTCAGCATTATGGCTTGGAGGTTGACCTCAAGCATCACCACAGGTGAAACCATTAAACATGTATGCCAAGCCATTTCTGCACTCACAGCAAGTTATGTAACCCATTTCAAAAGATTTCATTTTTATGGCCACCAGGAACATTGCTGACTTTCATACCATCCAAAAATTAAGTGTTTCCTCAATGCTTCTACAGAAAGTCCTTATGATGTGGAGCACATGTTTTGTTCTGTGGTGAAACCAGTCAAAGAGTTTGAGGGGAAACAGGTATACTATTTGTTTTAGTTCCCTGAAGAAGGAAAAAAGAAAGGGTTCCTATAACATTTATTATTCTACTGACTTTCAAAACTCTGAATCTGTACAGAACAACTTGGCTCATTTCAAAAGACATTTAAGAATGAGAACCATCAGTAAGATAAATGTTAGCCCTTGCATAGCGTATTTTTAATTACTGCAAGTGTCCTCCAACAACACCTTTTAAATACAGACTACATTTATAGCCAACATCTTTTAAATACAGACTGCATTTATAGCCAGAGTGTTTACAGTCAGGGTATCTCTATAACGACAATTTAATAATGTGACCATTTGAGAACTAACATTCAGCGAATTTGTATGTATTTGATATTGGTTAGATACAAATTTTAGCCTACCTTAGCTAAGCGCATTCTTACTCTACTCCTCATTGTGTGCCATTGAGCTAAAACTTTGTCTTTACTACTTAACCAGCCTGCTAAATAGGAGATATTAAGAACAGTTAATTTTAAAGTTCTGAGTCTCTAATTCTACTCATCAGAATAGGTGCATGCATATTTATAAACATAATAAAAAGATGTACTACACAAAGACACTTCCACACTGAAAGTCACAACATACTGTCTTTGATTGTCATTGTACAGTCTTTTGTATTTGTCCATGCTTATTTTATATTCAAAAACTGTAACAAGAGAAAATTGTAAAAACTTAATCACTGGTTAAAAATAAAAACTCTTTTATTCTCTATGTTATCTTCATTCACTTGTTTCTTATACCTACACACATCTTTCAAAACACTTGACTTTTATTTAAGACTTAAAAAAAAAACCAACCAAAACCAAACCACTTCATTCCTGAATTCCTTTCAGAACATTGTAAAATGTCTCAGCACACAAAACACACAGGTGTAGTTATCCAAGTTTCTTTCTACAAGGTATCACGTCTTGTAATAAGAAACAGAAATACAATTACCAAAGGGGAGAACTGCCATCTAGGAAGCAGATAGTCTCCCAGCCCAGTCTTAGCTCGCATTTGTGCAACCCAGTCATGACAACTTCTGTGGTTTTACCTCATCATCTAATCTCTGCTCAGCTCCTTGGTGAGTATAAACCAGCAGAGATTCAGTTCTACTTTCTCATTTTTCAGTACTTCCTCAGCCACCTTCTGCAGCACAGGACCTCAAGTGCCTGCTAGGACCATCTAGGCTTGTCTTAGATAATTAATTTCCTACTGTGGCAGTGGCTTTGCGCACTGAAGATGCGTTGATCTTTCCTCTTCTCTGAACCGCAAGTTTAGTCTCTGAGGAAGGAAATTATTTGGTCTGAATAAAGTCATTTGGCCTAAGAGAAAATTATCTATGTGCAACCTAACAATGTGGAGAGGAGACCATACTAATTACCTAGTCACACCCTGTGAAAGTCTGCTAACAAAAGTGGTACCATGAATGAGCCTATCCTCTGTTTCATTTGGCATGTTAAGTCCATGCCTTAGTGTGCTGTCTTATCCTATTAACAGGATGAAATGACCTTATTTTCTTCTGTCCCAGGTTCGTTTGCTTTTCGGGCAGGGCATGCTGAAAACATACCAGGTTGTTTGGATTTCTCAAGGCAGATTTGGCTAGATACAGAAAGGCAGAATTGAGAACATTTCCAACAGGTTCCTGAAACCTACTGGCACATTTACATAAGATGTGAGGCTTTTACTTTAAAAATGGATCATCTAAGTAAGTATGTGTTAATGGATGAAACATGGATAAGTCACGCTATCAATACAATTTGCACATTTCTCAAGTGTCCATCACTCTGGTCCCACTAAAACTGTTCTTGTCAGTTCTGATGTATGTATCCCAGCACTTATTTCTCATATTCCCCTGCTGGCTGCTCCACAGCAGATTATTCCAGGGACACAGTCTGTATTAGCAAGGGAAAACAGCATTGCTTCAACACTCAGAAATGAGCTACAATTCCTTTGAGCACAAGGAAGACTGAAATTTGCTGCTGACAGCTGCAGCAAAACAGTTTCCAGCCTTGCTAGCTCTCCTGCCCTGGTGAGGACATGGGCCAGAGTGAAGCCATTCATGTCCCTTCCAGATCACCTCTCTGCTGTGGATGAGTGAGAACTGCAAGCTGAATGATGATGCACAAGGACGTAATGAGTGGGTAGTGAGAAGACTGGTGTAAAGCTGGCTACTCTAGTTTTTATGTCCACATTATTTGTTTGGTTTTGCTTTTTTTATCTTTGCTGTATGTATTTTTTAAATTGCAAATGGTGGGGGTTTCTTATCTCTTCTTAAATGAAAAAATATGTTAAATCACACAGACATTTAAGATATATGGATTCTAAAAACATAAGATGGATACTATACTGTATTGCAGTGAAACACCCTATGCAGCATATTTAATTTTAGAGGAAATATTAGGTACGCTTTCTGTCACTGCACTGCAACGCAGGGTGAATTTTACACCAGTGCTATTCATTCATTTTATTCACATGTGGAATAGTAACACAGATTAAGATTTCACTGCAGTTGGGCATGTCAGTATTCTTTGCACTCTATGTAGCTTGTTTTTCATCTGTGAGAACTTTGCAGCATAAGTTCCTGCTAGGATATGGCTGTAAGGAGTAAATTCTAGTTACAGATAGACAAATGATCAGGAGGAGGCCTATGAACCACCTAATTCATTTATTCATATATTTCTGTATTTAGGACATGAGAGTTAAACTCTGCTGATAGACAGTCCTGCTACCAACCTATGTATCAGTCAATAGAGTGTTTCTTTGTTATGGTGTTGTTTTATGGAATTCGTTGAAGCAAAATGCACTGAAGAGGGATGAACTCGCACTCCTGACCAGGCAAGACAGCTCCTGTGTACAATGTAAATATGTGGTCTCTGACAGTATTGAGAAGGCTTGTGCAGTTTAAGGGGATGTAGTACACTGCTAACCTACAACAGTGGCGCTACCTTTAAGTCAAAAGAGTTTCAAACCTACTGCAAATAAGACGGTCTGTGATGCTTTCAAAAGGGTAAACTATTTCCCCGACTCCTTAGAAAGTACTAGAAATGACTTATTCTTCTGCCTTAGAGAATTAAAGAATATTAGAAAATATTTGATTTTTACACTTTTCTATCTAATAATTTGCACTGTTAACTACTATTGCTCTAAATACAAGCAGATTACTTCAAGTCCATGCTGCTCATCGAAACTGGTTTTCTGTTTCCATCTTCACTGCAATCAGCTAGTCACTGCAAAGTAATTTCCTCTCTACTTTCAAAACCCTGTAACAGCAAACCAAATATCCTTGAAAAACAAAGAGCTAAGCATGACTGGGTGACAAAATCTGGGAGCCTGTCTTGGCAGGAATACAAGTGTCTAAGGTTCTCTAATACACTTACAAGCTCCATTCCATTATGAAAAATGACTGTCATTCTAATTTTTTCTTATTATTTGCACAAGATTGGAAATGGGGCATTGTCAATATGAAAGGAATTCAAAGAGACACCTTCTTATTATCCTGCTAGCCTATGTCACAACACTGTCTGTTTTATTTATTACTTCACTGAGCTGGGCTTCCCAAAACAAGCAGGCTGATAGAATTACCACCAAGCAGTTGCCAAAATGATGATAAATATTATTACCAACTAGTGTTTCTCATAAAACAGAGACATAAAACAGATTGCCTTTGACATGAACTGCAAAAATCCCTCCTTGGCTCAGATGCTAGCCACTGCTTGAAGAACATTACCTGGCTCTGAAGGTAAAGTCCATGCACCGATCGTTCCCAGCTGAGGCCATCAGGTAGCTATTCTTACCTTCAGACTACCAACAAATGTTGGCAGCATTGAGGTCTTTCTAGAAATAGCTGCACTCTGCTAAAACACACTCAAACACATCTTCATGACTTCTTTCAACTCCTCTTCTTTCCCTCCTTTAACACCCACAGTTACTCCTCCTCCCCTAATTCCTGAAGTTAAATACTTATAGACAGAAAACAGGCAAAGTAAAGTTTTATACTCAAAATGAAAGATCCACTGGTGTACTGGTATGGAGTATCACAGACTTATGATAGGAAGGACAGGAGTTGCATTTCTTCACCTCCCTGGGATCCAGTGACAAGATGAGTGGGAATGGTTCAAAGCTGCACCAGGGGAGGTTCAGACTGGACATAAGGAAGAATTTCTTTACCAAGCAGGTGGTCAAACCTTGGAATTGGCTTCCTAGAGAGGTGATCAATGACCCAATCCTGTCAGTGTCTGAGAGTCATTTGGACAATGCCCTTAACAACACGCTTCAACTTTTGGTCAGCCCTGAAGTGGTCAGGCAGTTGGACTGGA
>Ga0181612_175374_pt1 | contig 13092 bp, 4 predicted proteins | sample HoacroProtozoa21_FD_119630 | JGI IMG/M metagenome (GOLD analysis project Ga0181612, IMG submission 119630) | Hoatzin crop microbial communities from Cojedes, Venezuel. Combined Assembly of Gp0051906, Gp0051904, Gp0051908
ATTCAGTTTCATTATGTAGGGCCTTCACATTGACAGCTATCTCCGTGGCAGTGTTTCTGGTAAGGCTCTGGGGAACAAGAAGCATAAAAGTTATTTGAAGTGATGCAAGTCAGACTGAGAATAAGTACTGTGGGCTTGCAGCACAGATCTCAAGCATCTTCTAGGAGAAATACATCAATTTAGCTCTGCATTGACAACTTCTTCAGCACTGAGAATAGAAAACAAAAATGTAGTATCTATTTACTGTCTTTTCCCCAACTTCATTTAATATGACCATATATGATCCTGAAGATCATCATGTGACCAGCCACCTGTGAGATGAATCCATGATTTTTATGGATGACAAAAGCCAGCAGAAAAGTTGCGGGCGTATTCACCATATGTAAATTTAGGTTAGATACGGACAGCCACTACTTAATTAATCTTTTTTGGGTCCAATTCCTGAAAACACCCAGATTGTCTGGTGTGAACAGAGAAACCAGGAGACTCCTTTCCCCTCACCCTCTTTGCATTCTCTGGAATGCACTTGGATAACAATTAAGCATGAACATTTCTATGGATGCATCCACAAGAATTGACCTGTACGTACTAACAGCATCTTTGTCACGCCTCCACTCTGTGTCCGGGGACATGTCTACACAGTTGTCTGCAAGCAGAAGTGAGCTTACTATCCCCCTTTCAACTGCTCACTGCCCCCTGCAACAAAACCTAGTAAGTCTGCACTTTAAGTGTCATTAATGTCGCTTTCTAACGTCCAGCGTTCACAGAAGAGACTAGCAGCTGGGGAGGACACCGATGAATGCAGAAACTGTATCTTCTGCTTCCTCAGATACCATATCGATCCAGTACCAGAAGGGGACTCTGCTCTTTCATACTCTTCTGTAAAAAGGCTGTTCTCCTAACTCCCATTCCCAGCATTATTAACAAATTTCAGAATCACTGAGCATGATCTCTACCGAATTCATCAGCTATGCAGTGTCACCCTACACGTGTGAAGGGCTGAGACGCCTCGCTGCTGTACAGAGCAGCCCCTTCAGAAGCAGAAGTGACTTTCCCTTTACTTTCATCTTTAAAAAGTGGCAAAAAAAGGGAGAAGATACAGCATACACTCACCTGTTAAGCATTTTCATTTAAATTTGAGCATGTGTACAGTTTTTGAGGAGACTTGTTTACCAAAAACTTCAAGAATTACCATCCAACTTGTTTTAATATGGGGATAGGGAGTACAACACGGCTCCTGCGTCACAAGCTTATGCACATAGATATTACAGCTTATTTACTTATACATAAATCTCTGTTCTTCCTTTACCTCAGGAAACCTTGGGTTGGCTTTATTTAATGCATGTGAACATGCATTAACAGCATGAGCAAGCTCCTGCTCCAAGAGGCCATGTATTTTTGCTGCTTCACAGATTCTACAAAAATATATAAAAAAAAGAGAAAAGTACTTCTTAGTTCCTTTAAAGAATAATTCTTCAGAGCACATAACTTTATCAGATGAGAAAATACACAAAGATACCTTTCACAACACACTTTTAAAAAAATATAGTCCTTTATAACCAAAGTTGAAATACAAGCAACACAGAACCTCATATAAATGATATCCGTAACACAGATTATGTGTTCTGCTACGAAATACTGAGACACATTTGTTTGTCTTGGAACACAAATGCTAAGCAAAAATCATACCAAAAATTGTTGGGGCTATTAATTCAAATAAACTACAGAGGAAAACCCTAGCACATTAGGATAAGTTACTTGAAGTTATGTTAAAAAACATTACACCTTTTTTACAAGGCATATCCTTCAGATGTGACATTAAAATTGGCTGCGCCATTTGAGATTATGGGAGTTCCAGCTGTAATTACCTTAGCACCATCTTTAGAACAGTAAAGTTTTTAAGCTGTCTTGGCTAAACTTCACTTTTGGTAATTTATAACCAGAATTATCCTTCTGTGTCTACTTAAGTCATTAGTACAGTATATAAAAAAAAAAACTGTAGTCCTTTAATTCCTTTCTTATCACTGCAACTCAACACATACTCCAACAATTGATTTTGATGCTTCAGATAATTTGTTATCATGATGAATTGAACAGCAGTTTTACAAAAAAATGCTTTTCTTAGAAAAAAAATTAGGGTTTTTTCCTGTGAAAACTGAAGTGTCTTCTTTATTAAAATACTTGCATCTCAGGAATAAAGTAGTTCTTGCAAATAAGCAAGGCTGTGGGATCAGTTTTATACCATCAGCTCACAACCTTCTCAACCCATACAAATTACTGAAGCGTCCAGGGGCACAGAGATGAGGATTTTGAGCATTACGAATGAAACAGAAAGCTGCAATAACAATGAATGAGATAAATGGATAAATTCAAAAAGGTATGGAGATTTTATCTGGCAATTTGAGTTCCTTGAATGTTAGTGTGTTAACTGTTTACTTGTACAATATTTTAAGAAAACTTCCAGGTTTATTGAAAAGTGCTCATCTTTTAGAAACCGTTGAGTAACAAGGCTTTAAGGAGAAATAAGGTCAGGAGAAGTTAATGTCAGGTGGATGCACCCACACTGTTGGCTTCTAAGGTTGAATTCTAAGGGTTTGGTTTTTTTTCAAAGAAATGTATTTTTGCTTTTGCATAAAACAAGAAGTTTCAATTAAAAGGCTCTCTGCAAAGAAGCTTTCCAGTTTTCCATTTCCACTGCTCCTTCTGAAAACTGGTTTTCACAAGAAAAAAAATACACAAACACACAAAATTACAGGAATACCCCAGAAAAGCATACATAAACAAGTTGAGCCTTGAAAATAAGATATAAAATAAAATGAAACAAAATAAAATAACTGATGTGGCAACTAAACGTTCATCAAAAAATAGGGAAAATATATGCTTCTAAGTCTATGTATGCATTTGCGTGAATAATTCAGTCTTGGTGTCTAGGTTGCCAAACCAAACTTACTAATTTTATTGTACCTGGTAATAAGTTCTTCCGCAGCTTGTGAGCACAGCTGGATCTGTGCAACTTCGTCTTCTGTAGCCAATTCAACCGCCTGCTGAGGGTACAAGGGAGATCGAATGACAGGTTTACAGGAATCATACTTCTGTTTGTCTTCCCAAGACTTCAGGGTGTTTTCAAAGGCCTAATCAAAATGAATTATACATTCAGTTCACAGCACTTGGAGTATTCTTACTTACCTAAAAATTTTAAATTAATATTTTATATCAACTTTAACTGTTAATTTAATAAAAATTTTAAAATTTAATAAAACTTTTGTTAAAATAAATTTTAAAATAAACTTTTAAATTTAAATTTTATATAAATAATACAAGCTGTATAAATAATAAAATGACATTGAATTTTTTTAAACTTAGTATAGCGAATAAGTCACTGCTGAAAGCTCACTCTCTCTGTCTCTTGCCTCCCTGTTATCCTCAAAAAGTGTCTTCCAAAGTAAGAACACAAAGACAGTAATAATACAAGCACATTTTGTGCGGATAGCAAGATCCAAATCAGAAACTAATACAGGATTCAAACCTAAAAAATGTTGAGAAAAAAGTAACAGATTTGCTAAAACAGAGTTCAAATGCCATTAACTCCATCCAGTTAGCAGACGGAGTGCTGAGGGGCAGTTACGCCTTTCACACAATAATCCCAGACAAGCACGAACTCCCCAGTGGCTTTCTGACAAGGTTCTGCTTGCGTCTCCTCTGTCTGAGTCTGGGTCATGGGGAGAGGGAGGATCAGGAGGACGGAGAGAGACAGGAGAGAAATCTGTGGAAAGTTATTCTGAACAATGGACGTTACAGAACTTTGCTATTTTGTCAACTGTGCTAAAACTTCCAGTACATGATTGTGCACACTACAATTCGAGAAGCATGAGAAGAAGGAGAAGAAAAGAAAAGGAAGAGAGAGAATTAGAGAAATAAAGAAACAGAGAAATAAAGAAATAGAGAAATAAAGACAGAAAGAAAGCATATAAAATATTTTGACCATCCTCCTTCTTACAATATATTAATAAGAATACAAGAATAGCCCCAATAAAACTGATAAAGCTAACAAAGCTGTGTCACTTATACAAAAAAACAATTTTCTATCCAGCTTATTACAGAAATTATATCACTGTAAGTAGTTATATAAGTTTATTAATAGGTATAAAACATTTTTGTAAGCACTGTTTTGTTCATGTTAAAGCTGAACCGATTTATTACAGAGACCAATGTTAGTAACTGTATCTCATAACACACTTTCTGCAACATACTCTGTCTCGTGTTAGCATCTGAGCTCTGTTTTTGTGTATGATCTTAATAACTCCCGGGGGCTGGATCCATGCCTCTCCATCGACTTGCACTGGAACCCCTTCATCACCAAGTATGGTGATCTTTACTGACCGACACTGGAAAAAAACAAATACGTTATTTTACAGAGCAATAAATACTCATGAAACTGAGGGGCCACCTGAAACACATTGATGACTAGGAGCTGGGGCTTCTCTCCAGGACTGTCTCAAAAATGAAGCACTTTTATACTCCATTCATCATTGAAGACGATTTGTTACCCGTTAAAATTCAAACAATGTCAGTGCTTTATTAATGTATAGGGTGGTGGTCACCAAGAGTCCTGCTACTTGCCAGCATCCCAAACTGCTGCCAACTGTGTCGCGTGCTTTCAAGTAAGAAACAAACCTGAGCTATCCTGTGGTGCTGCAGTTTGATGACTCTTGAAACTGCCATCTGCATGCTGCCAAATACCGCAACGACTTCCAAGATTTTATCGTCGAACGATGGAGCCCCAAATATCTGAAAGGTAAAGAAAATATTCCATTTTCGATGGTTGATGTAGTGCTTAGATTGCATGTTCAGTGAAACACAGATTCACTTACAGATTCATTTTCAACATTTAAATGCTCTAACTTATTTACTGTAGAATAACTACGCTGTCTCCCAAAAGTCATAGGAGACACCACAGACAGGAGGCAAATACTGCTTTAAAACAGCAACGCTAATAGCATTTCAGATATCTGAATGACGAAGCATATCCTTATATAGGAAGGATGACATGTTTCAGCATACAGACTAAGAAATGTTTTTCAAGGCAAGATGAAAGGCCAATTCAAATCTCCGCTTGGTTAATGTACTTCATATCTGAGAGGTTCTTGAAGTTAAGAGGAGTAATGGTGGGGTTTTTTTCTCAGAAGTGCTTATCTTCTTATATTCTGAATTCTCTGGAAACGAACGTCTGAGTCCATGCTTGGCTTTGTAAAACGCAGCTTTCATACTGAAGAGGATCTTGGTTGTGTTGTATGCAATTATCCACTGCAAATATGAAAACCGCTTCTGCATGGAACAAACATCCCAATATCCAGCCAAGATGTTGAATTTCCATGAGCTTACAAAAAGCACAGGAAGTCTCGTGTCTGCCACTGCCACCTGGTGTCCTGCAGGGAAAGTCAGCCATGCCACAGGACAAGTCTTAGGCTGGAATTCAGCTGGGTCTGGCAGGAGACACCATACTAAGGTCACTTGCAGCTTGACCATTTCATCTTGATATGCAATAGGGAGCAACGAGGGAGAAAAATCAGCAAGAGAAATCACTCCAGTAAGAGTTTAATGGGTAGAAAGATCTCCTCTCTGAGCAGTACTCGGACTACCTCAGTTGGCACCGCAGGCAGAGTGAACTGTATCAGAGACACCCGAGACCAGACTGGAGAAAATCCCTGAAAGCAGCTCACAAGACACAACCAGACAGGCCCTGCCCCCAAACAGAGGATTTCCTGGAGGTGAAGAACAAAAAGGTGCAGATCCAGGGCTGTGTAATCCAGATAGCATCTGCAGCAACGGCTCAGGGAGGGAGAAGATGGGGAACAGGGTGAGGGACTTTGGTCCCTGCTGCCCAGCAAGCCAGCGGGAGCCTTTACACCAGTACGGTGAGCGGTGGCTTTGGCCAGGAGGCTGAGGAGAGCTTCTCAGGGAAAGGGCTGCACAGCACGACACAGCTGCCATTGTTTAGTGCCACATCCAGGTGGCACTTCCCTTCGGAGCGTCCCAGGATTGCAGAGATAGGTCTTGAGTAGATGAGTGGCAAAGAACAGAAGTGCAGTTTTACTTGGTCTGAAGTGTTTTGAAGCAAAAGGTTTCTCCATCTGAATTTTTCCTATTTCCATAGAAATTTTCCCATTTTTCACACAGGGATGTGAATGTCTTGAAAAGAGAAAAGACGGTAATTCTGTTATTCCAAGGTAAAAAGTATGAAGAGTCCTTGATCCGGCTTTGACAAGTATAACTGACACCTACAGGGCTAGTTCTGCATGGGTTAAGAAAAAGTAGTTGTAAAATGGCATTTATTTTGTGCTTCCATTTTAGCAAAAGGATGGGCAAGCCACAACTCCGTCTGCTGTGGCGCTCTACCAGTACGACATAGCTGTACTGAAAACCAACTTTTTTTTTTTTTTTTTTTTTTTTAAATAAAGGCAACCAAATCTCTACGGGGCAACATCCAACAAACAATTCCCTCCTTTCCTGTTGCAGGTCATGTTTCCAGCCTGTCTTCTGGACACCAAAAAAGCATGCCTAAACAAGCCCCGCTCAAGTCGGTCGGCGTGCGGCTGCCATGCTTGGCTCCTGATAATGTTTCAGGAATAGCTGCAGCTGTCAAGGCAATGTCTCTCTTTCGTCCAGATAAGCAGACCCAGCAGCACTTCAGACCACCACCATCTCCTCTGATGATCGGTCAACAAACAGGTCACTTCGCTGGCACATCTGATCACCACAAGACCAAGAATATCAGTAAAACTGCTCCAAGACACACGCGCTTGCTGTATACCAGTAGGACAGCTAGGACGGATCTTCTCTCTCAGTGAGGGAGGCCAGGGAGAAGAATAAACTCCTGAAGAGGAGCTGAGCAGATGTCAGAGATGCTTTCAAGTTATCAATATGAACATGGAGTATATCAAAACTTTAGATATCCATAGCCAAATACAAACAAAACTGCCATCCTGTGACATATACCAAAAAGAATAAAAGGACATTGAAACATGTTTAAATATTTTTGTTATTTTTATATGTATGTGTATACATATATGTAAAAGCAAAGGATAATGACTCACAAGAAACCAAAAGCATTTTGGCAAAAAAATCCTGGATTGTCTACACTAAAATCAAAAGCTAATTTGCAGCTACAGTTTTAGGTGATTCAGACCTCACACACACTAAATCAGGACATGCAGAATTAGGATAATCTGCTATGAATTACAATTGTTGCACTGTGCGTGAAGTGGATGGCAGCAGTAAAACTGCTCCAGGTTGTAAGACATTTAGGTATCTGTGTAGTGTAATGTTTTTTAGGAGATGTGAGGAAGAAAGGAAAAAAGATATCTTGAAATATTTTAGAAGTTCGTTGAAAATAATATTTAAAAAACAGATTGCTACCCCTGCTAAATTATCAGTCATTAAATGCATCAGTCCTCCTTTTCTGAATCACCATCCCTTAGTGCAAAGCCGTTCAAAGAACAGGAGGAAAATTCAGGTATAAACCATGAGTGATTATCCTTGTTCACCTTGCTTATTGTTAGAATATCAAACAGGAACTGAGAAAACTTATCTACAGGATTCTGTAAAACAATATAGAGAGAAACTATTTGTGTGTCTGTTTATAAAATTAGTTTCTAAAAATACCCATAGAGCCATTTAAAAATAAAAAATCATTAAGACTTATTATGAACATTTTGCTGGAATGGACACAACATAAGGCAACAGAGAGTGAAAAATCATGGGACATATTTTCAGTAAAATAATCAAAAAGACAATACAGCTTAAACTGAAACAGCCTCCCTGAATAAGAGCTGCTATCCAAAATATATGCTGCTTCTACTAAAACTAATGAGAAGAGCAGTTCATGGTACTTATTGCTGGTTTTGCCCAGAAGGTTACTTCTTTTTAACGTTACTCACATCATCTTCTTTGGTTCCACCCCAGAAATTAGTCCCACCAGCATAGCTGGGAATGTTGAGCACAGCTATGCCCTGCAGACTTGGAAGGGGGATGTACTGTCCGTCACACTGTAATGGATAAAAGCTCCTTCAGTATATAAATAATGTGATAAAAGCAATCAGCCATTTTTAACACATGAAGCTTCAACAGAGCAGGGGAGGGCAGAGTCATTACTAGGTTTGACATGAGACGATTCCCTCCATGGTGTGAAGCACTTCTAATATAATCCTCTTCTCCTCAATCTTAGCATCAATTTTTGCAGAGCTGAAAAACATGTAGATACTACATGCTGTAGTACCTACTGCAGAGGTGTTCCATGACTCTTCAAAGAAACATTTGCACATTCTTTATTGTGAAATTCCTCATGCACTTAGACTGTGCTCTATCAAGGATTAAAAATCTTTTTGCAAAAAAAACTATCTCCCTGAGTAAGATCGCTACAGACATGACAAAAAGCCTAATTTACCCATTCAGTAACTAGTCTTCAATCCTATATCGGCATTCTCAAAATTGCAATACACTTGTTATTTAGGCAAATCCATTAAAAGAGGGAGGGAAAAAAAAATATCTAAGAATATTTCTGGCATAGCCACAAACATGTAGTTAAATGTAAGCATTGTTAGCATTGGATGCTTGGCTTCCTGTAAAAATAACTCACTTTCCTCTCAAAAGTGCAAAGGCAAATCTAGGAATGACCACACAGTTGTGGACCCTGGCCGTGGGCAGCAGTTGTTGATTTTGCAGGTAAGAGGTCACTCCTATGACCGACCATTCAGGCCTTCTTTATTAGCACTTCATCCTCCAAAACCCATAAGCAACTCCAAGTCCTACTCAACACAATCATGGGACGACGTAGCTCACTCTCACCCTGCTGAAGTCCAAGAGTAAATTTACAGACATCAGCGAGATCACTCCTGACTTAGAGCAGTACAACAGCCTGCAGAGGTGAGCCAAATGATCTCCAACCATTCAGCCGGGAGTCAAAACTGCAGTCCCACAGCAGTGCCATGAGCGTAGATTTGAAGCAAGTTGGAAATACGAGGTCATAAATGCTGGCTTCAGGTGTCACTTTGGGGATCATACACTTGCAGGTAATGTTGCCTTTAAAAAAAGATTGCTAGATGACCACAAGTTACCGGTTCTACAGAAGGATCTTACAATTATGCAAATGAAATAGAAATCCTCAGGAAATAAGGACAAAATCTGTAGCAATGTTATCAGGAGGAGAAAAATATGCAGAATTATTTCCTGAATGTGCTTAGTGCTCTCTTTTTATGATTTAATCTCAGCAGCAAGACCGAATTTAACATTTTAATCAAAATATGACAGTATCCAAAATATGCTGTGATATTAATAGGTGCTGCCCAGACATTTATATCATAGTAGAGGTCTGCCTCGAATTCCCGAAATCGGTATTTTTAATTTTTCAATGCCATGCACTTCATCACACATTTTAGCATAAGGCTAATATTAATGCAAGGCAATACTAAACATGAAATTTCTACTTTCTGGTTTACTTCCAGAAATATTCAAAAATAATTATGGAAAGGTCAGGTTTGAATGCTTCATTGAATTTTATTTGAATCTTATTCCAAAGATCCTTAAATCAGAATTCTATCTGCAGCACACATAATCTTATTTCATTATATTCCCTAGCTACCGCATAATTGCTTGATAATTACTCAATCTTTAGATAACAGCAATCTCCTGCTACCAGACAAAATCTTCCTTAATCTCAGAGGAGAAAGAGTTCTAGTAACTTAAAATTATTCTTTCAACTTAACAAGTTATCTTTATATAAACATCATGAACTTCCACATGAAATGGTTAACATGAAGTAAAAAGAGAAATTGCGTATGTTCTTGGTCAAAAATCCAGATATTCTTTGGGTGAAAACAACTGTAACCATTCCATAGTCCTTTTCTGCATTTGGTAATCATTTCTATCTCCTTTAAGTTCCCAGTATCGTGAAGAAGACTTAGATTTGACATTAGAATTTAAAAGAAAAAAACCACCATCTTTAGATAATTTACACTGCATTTGTTGCTGCTGTGATAATATGTTGCTTCTTTTGTGTGACTGTGCCCAACATCTATTAGCGAAAGTCTCTGCTGGTGTAGATGGAGTCCTGTGATGCACACTCAGAATCTCCCCTCTTCTGTCAGGAATTTTTGACTATGATATCTGTGTGCTCTCCCTGTATGCATAACCAAGCTTTCAGATAGTTTAAAACGAACCTGAAGGATTAAGACTCCTTACCTCTTTCCTTCTGTTTAGTGTATGTTGCTTTCTATTACTGTCCTTAAAACCTAGTCTCCCCCTTTGATGCAGTGAACATTAAGAAATATATCCTACCTATGCAATAATAAATTTTTTTTTCAAAAACCCAGTAATTACAAGAAGCATTATACTGGGTATTGTGTGATATTTAAGTACTGACATTTTACTCATAAAAACCACCTGGGGAATCACCATTTACATAGCACATTTTTACACAGTGCCTCTGAGGTCAGCTTGGGTTGACACAAGAACTCTAAAAGGTTTCAAGAGACAGCCCAAATTCTCCACTACACATGGCAGAAGCAAAAATATTCCCCCTGCCCATAAAAAAAAAATTTACCTCAAGTTGAACTTTTTGCTCTAAGTTCTTGTAAGTTCTCTGCAGTAGCTCTTTTGTGCCAAGAACTCCATACCACATCATGTTTTTCGTCCGACTTCTGAAAACAGGTAAAACAAGATTCACATATTGAAATACACACATTCTTATATCTATTTGTAGGATGAGAAAAAGTTGAAAAATTCACATAAAGGGATAAGGAAAAGAAAGTAACTGAAACATCTTGGCTCTGTTGCTGACAATTACATTACCTGCACTTTTCAGGGTGCTCTTCTCGCTTGTTATTAAATTCTAGTGAAATTTTTGCATCTAACCCAATTCCAAAGTAGTTGTTCATTACACATTTTTCTGAATATCCTTCCCTGTTAGGAAAGAACAGATAAATAGGTGTTCATTTGTACAGTACCTGAACACACAGAGCTTGGACCAAGATTGTGGTTGGTCTCAGAACAGATACATCAACCAAGAGACATCAAGAGATGTTTCCTCTGAATATCCCTGAGGAAACCCAACGGCAGTCAAAGAGACAGACTGGCTGCTATCTCCTTTGCAAGTTGTTTCCCAAAAGGCAAAGAAGAAACTGTACCACACCCCCATCCTAGCACTATCTCCACCATACCCAAAATAACAGTGGGATATGAGGAAAGAGCTGCCCTGGGCATGGTGCTGAGACAGCAGCAGCATGCTGGGCCAAGCACCCAGGCTGCGTTTAGGCAAACTGGTGCTAGAGATTTGACTGATGTTGCCAGCACAGCAGTGCTTTGCTTCAGGGGAGCCCCAGCCCACAACCCAGAAACCATCCCTAAGTGTCTGCTGATGCTACACCCAGTTCTGGGAAGCAGAGATAGCTTTGGAGACAAAATTTCCACCTCACTGCTCTGGTCCTTAGGGGAATGTTCTTCTTCCTCCACTACAAAGTGCCCAGACCTGCTTCAACACCTTGCTGGTGGCTGAGCTTGTGTTCAGACCAGCGGTTTGGGCAGGAAAAGCCAGCTCTGAAGGACTGCTGGCCTCCTCCTCCTCCCAGCACAAGTGAGCAAGAGTTAAGTCAGCAAATGTCTCCTCTAATTTCTGCCGCTGCAAGGCGATTCTGCAGTACTCACAACCAAAATAGCGCAATCTAACCTGTTTTCAGACCTGGAAGTCTAATGCCAGATGACAGCAAACAAGAACTTTACAATGGAAAAAAAAAAAAAAAAGATTGCAAAAAAAATATTAAGAAGAGCAAACTAAAGCAAAACAATAAAATTGGAAAAATATAATATTTCTTACAGAGAATCTGGATCCGGGTCAATAAACGGTGTAGCACCAAATGGATCGATGTTTGCTAGCAACATTTTGCTAATAATTGAACTTCCTGCAATAGAGGCAGCTAGGCCAGCCCTCAAACCTGATTAAACAAAAACAGAAAAAAAAAATCAAAACAACAATTTGTATTTGATTAACAGAGAAACAGATATTGTCACAACATAAGCCACATACTGAGAGACAAAATTCATTAAATTCACATAGGGAATGATTGTGTTTCTATCTCCTTTTTTACCAATATTGGTTATCTTTCCAGGTCTCTGGCTCTCTTGAGCAGAAAGGCAGCTATGCTGCGGTGCAGTGGCTGACTCTCAGGTACCGCCATTGAGAAAGAAAACAAAAAAGAAAACTCAGGATTTCAGTCCAGGACTCACTGGCTGGCACAGTAACCAAATGGATGACCTAACATCCAAAGAGACTACTTGAGCTTTAGTTTAATCTTCACCTCCAAACTGTCCATGATTTTCCTTTGGTCCTTTCCTTTGAAAATATTCCTAAGGAATACCCTTACCATTTTCACAACTGGTAGAGTCATAGCTGAAGTTAAGCTAATTTGTGGAAAGGTCACAGCCTCACCATGCCTACCTTGACTAATATCGATGTCACTCTACTAAACACTGTGTAATGCACATAAACAAAGAAAAGTACTTGCTAAAAGCTTTCATTTAAATTGACCTAAAGAAAAATGTACGCTTAGTTCCATTATGTTTTAACTATACTAATCAAGTTAATTAGAACAGTTTTACTGCTGCCCCCTAGTATTAATTGCATTTGGATAAGAACAGGTGTTTTTTTTTCAACTGTTAATGGCATTTGGATAAGAACAGCTTTTTTTAACTTATTTACTGCACAACAGCTTTGTATAGTTTCAGTTACCTGCTTCCACAGGAGTATCTACAGAACCTTCTTTTTCAGAGGGTTGAACTTTACACAGCTCTGTACCTCAGCCCCTTCACAGCCTCCATTGACAGGATGAATGACAGAACTTGAGGATACTGGTGGATGTAAAGCTGGACATGACCCGGCAGTGTGCACTCACAGTCCAGAAGGCCAACTGCATCCTGGGCTGCACCAAAAGCAGTGTGGCCAGCAGGTCAAGGGAGGGGATTCTGCCCCTCTGCTCCACTCTGGCGAGACCCCACCTGGAGTCCTGCGTCCAGCTCTGGAGCCCTCAGCACAGGAAAGACATG
>Ga0181612_109183_pt1 | contig 13091 bp, 8 predicted proteins | sample HoacroProtozoa21_FD_119630 | JGI IMG/M metagenome (GOLD analysis project Ga0181612, IMG submission 119630) | Hoatzin crop microbial communities from Cojedes, Venezuel. Combined Assembly of Gp0051906, Gp0051904, Gp0051908
CCCCATCCCTGGAGGGGTTCAAACACCGTGTGGATGTGACACTTGGGGACATGGTTTAGCAGGCGTGGTGGTGATGGAGTGACGGTTGGACTTGATGATCTTAGAGGTCTTTGCCAACCTTAATGATTCTACGATTTTTGCACTTCTATAATAGCTTTCTTTCAGTATAGAAACCACAACAAAAAATATTGACAGTGTTTTGGTCACGGTCCCAAGCTTTTGCTTATCCAGAACAGCAGAGCAAGACTGAATCCACACCCGGCCTTTCCACACCCTCGCTCCAGTCTTGTTAACCACACGTGCCTTAACCAGTCCCTGAAATCCAGACTGCCACAAACTCCCTCCTGCCCGTGACCCCGGCTGCCCCGGCCAAAAGTCTGCTCCCCTACAGCTGATGGTGAAACGCCGCGGGAGTGACGTCCGTGAGAGATGGCCATCTCCTCCGAGCGCGGAGCTGGAGCAGCCGCTCCGCTGAGGCTCACCAAAGCCACGATGAGACCCTGTACCCCTGCTACGGCAAGACATGATGGATCACAGGGTCACGGTCTCCACAGCAGGGCACGGACCCAAACTGGCCGACATGAATTCCAGTGGGAATTAAAATATCCCTTACAGCAGCCCTTTTTCTCCTTCTCTGGATGCTGCACGCTTTCCCCATCAATCTAAGTCCAGGTCCATCAAATCTGTCGCTCTCTGTGCTGGCGTTACAGAAATGCCATCTGCAGCGCGTGGTGTTACGGACCTTTCAGCACCCACCTTTCATTTCACGGCTGTGCTCGTCCAAACGAATTGGACACTTCTCTCCTTTGCAAGGCCACCACTTGGCTTGCTTCCAGAACTTTGACAAATTTTGCCAGAGACTTCCAATATAAGATGAACTTCTTTTTTTATTACGAAAACTCTCAAATCTTTGAATTGCTACTCTGCATCCTGTAATTTTTCATTTCCTCTAATCTATACCAATCACTAAGCTTGCAATACTGCTGTCCTATTCATTTTTTCCTGCATAACAACAACTTTATCCTATAACAACTTCACTTCGTAATGGAATAATTAAAAAAAAAAAAATTCCAGTAATACACATTTCTCATTACTTACAAATAAGCAACTTGCCAAAATGGTCTCAAATAGACACTCCAGTGATTTCAATTCACTGGCTAAATATAATTAGTAACCTCACATCTTTTTCAAAAAACATTGGCATCACTTTACAATTCATTATGGGAACCAAAGACAAACTGTCTTATCAATCCAATATCAGTAAATGAATCAGAAGAGCAGTAATTACCAGCAATTGGTGCAGGTTAGCAGAGCATCTCAGGCTGCTGAAGCACCATATTAACGGGTTAGGGCTTGCCACACCTCTGTAGCGACAGAAAGGTTATTCCTCTAAGAAGCGTCTTCCTTCAGGTGCTTTGTGTTCAGATGATAAACCAAATCTGTCTCTGTTTTAAGGAATGGAAATGGAGGACCACATGGTTTGGCTGCAGATAAATGCCAAATCTAGTGACTGTCAGACCCGCGTTTCTTCTTGCCACGAACCGGCACAACCCCTACTGTGCACAGAGGCGGACCAAGGAAGAGCACGACCCTCTAGCAGCAGAATTTGCAACACAAATTAAGAGCTTTCTGAAACTCAAAGGAGAAAAGCTTTAACTTTCCCCATTTCCATAGAAACAGATTTTTTTTCATAGCGTTCACACAAACTGACTGCAGAAATCCTTTTCGCGTCGTTTCTGCACAAACAATATCCTTCAGCCTCTCCGTCTCTTTTGAATCCACCGGCCCATGTGCATCAAATCCAACGGAAGGATGGGAGGTTCAACAGAGAAGACCTCCATCGAAAAGAGGCCCTATCAATGCTTCCACGCTGTGCAAGGCAGGAGCAGCTCCACCTTCGCCACCTCCTCCAGACAGCCAGCAGCTACCTGCGAACGTGGTCAGGCTTTCCGAAAACTCAACACAGGCAGGCAGCGCCAGGCTGGTCCCAGCACCTCCTGACCCAGCATCTCCTCCCAGCGGGCGAGTCTCGCGGGAAAGGGGGCGAGGATGGTCGTAGGGGAGGAACTGAGAATGTTTCAACGGGTGGGGAAAAGAGGGGCAGAGGACACAGGACCCCACTTTGCAAGAAACCAGCCTTGCTTGGTGAAATGTTATCTCTGAAATAGGTAAGAAGGGTGAAAGTATCCCATTTGCCATCCACTGTGAATTTAATATCAGAAAATCAGCGCTCTCACACATTCGCTGTTAGCTCGGATCCAGCAACGTGCGATCACAACAGAAATGCAATGCTGCAAAAGGGAAGGCTGCCCGTATGTTGAAAGGATGAGTCTCTAAGCTTCTAAGACCACTAGCAAAAACTCCTGAAATAATCAGAGGCTGCAGGTAGCTTATTTAAACCACCAGCCAACTACCATGGCTCCTGCAATGCTCTGCACCTGTTTGGGTTTTTTTAAAATGCCATGAAAATTGGCAGCAGTGTAAAGCGATAGTACTGACATTGTTCCTTAACAGAAGTGCAGTGACAATTAGAACAAAAATAAAACACAGACTGTGTTTGCAGATGAGAGAACAAACAAAGTGCACACTTTTCTAAGTTGATGCTTGAATGTTCCTATTTTTCCAGTGGCAGTTTAACACCTATACCGAAAAAAGGCAACAATAGAACACAGTTTTCAGAGCTAGGGTGACCTTGGATGTAATCCACAGTCAAGATACAAAAATCAAAAACAATGTACAAAGGCAGTGTATCAATCATTTTTTATTACAAATCGAACTACGAAAAGCCATGGGAGGTGGATCAAAACTGGCTGAAGAATTTGCAAGACGCTGATATGCATAGAGCACCGTGACACTGGCCAGGAGGATGGGGTGTAATTATTGTTCACAGTCCCAGGTTCAAGTAATATTGCAGTAGAAGATAAATCAAAGCCTGACATTCAGAGCAAACCACCAGTGACCTTGACAGGGACAGTCTCTTTGCTGGCCCGAGTTGCAGCCACGGCAATTAGACTCCGCACTTTGCTGGAGAGAGGGTCCCAGCAGCGGCACTTGTCTTTTATACCCAAGAATGTCCTTTTGTCCATCTCTTATGCTGATCTGATCCCTTATTTCCATCCTGTGCTTCTTCAAACTTCTTATACTACCCTTACCACTATGAGTCATAACACTTACACTATTCTTACTGCTTTCTTTCTTTCAAAAGCCTATACTTGCTGATAAAAAGCTTAGAAGTGAATTGAAAATTTCAAAGAAAAAATTACAGTTGCCAAGGTTAATGGCGTCTAACCAAAGGCAATCATGGGACAATCTATTTTTAGCTATGCCTGCAACCCCTTCTTAACTTTTCTATCAGATTTCACATAAAAATTTAGCATTTGGGATAAGATTTGCCTCTGTCCGTAACCTAACATCACACAAAAATGTATTACAACAAATAGTAAAATCAGAAGTCATTTTTCTTTTTGACTTCATTAATACATAGGCCCTCCTCCAATACCACAGCTGTTAGCAACACTTGCTCGCTACCTCGCGCTCCTTTCTTCCAGCCTGCAGCCTGTGTTAAAAGCCAAAAGCAGGGCGAGCAGAGGAGGCAGCCCCATGGCCTGTCCCCGCGGCAGCGCGCCGACCGTGCTGCGAGCACCTTCCCGACCGCCTGGAGGAGAACGCGAAGGTACGCACACACGGAAAAGGATTTTCACATGTGTTAAGCATAAGGGTAGAAAATATCAGCTTCTCACAACTATATTAGCTTCCGTGAAGGGATGACACACAGACATTCCTCCTCCAAAAGACTGTTGTCTCACAACATCTTGTGTTGTCCCTACTTTGGTCAGTGCGTGGAGTGGGAGATACTGGAGGAACGCAGTGCAAGATCCGGGCTCACGCCCTCTCCGTAGCATCATTACAGGATGCTGTTCTCTAACGGTCTCTACAAAACACGATGCTCTTAAGCAGGGTAACCTAAGGTTAAATTTATCTCAAGCACTTCTCTCACCACCATAGGCTACTTTTAAAATGAATTTTCTTGTTTTTCTGTCATACGTATTTGTAAAATAATTCTTATCCCTGGGATAGCACCTTCAGCACTGGATCACCGTTTGTCTCCTGATTGCTACCATTGTCAGCTATAAACAAAGTCGAGTGTGTTCGTCAGAAAATATCCAGAACAGGTTAGCTCAGCTCAGGTAATTTTTGATGACGGCTGGAGAGGACCGCAAGGAACAGCCAGCTAGGCGTATGGCATTTCAGCAAAACCGACAGCCTTCCAAACCGTTACTTGCATGTGTCTTTGTTGGTAACTGTTTTATCCGGAATTGTTTGGTATTTTGAAAAAAATCTTGAGAAAAATGGAGAATGAATAAACCACCAACATTCACTATTAAAAAAATCCCTTGTTCAATAGTTAATTAGTTCCAAATATTAAAATGTTTATCCAGGCCTATGACTGAATATCAGGTATTTTGAAGGGTATTTCGCAGCCTCATACAGCTATACAAAAACCCCAGATGGGTAAGTCTATAGGCTAAAATCAGTATCTAAATAATAATGTAAAGCTATAGAGACATACTGCACAAGCTACAGAAGAAACAGATAAGATACAAGTATCTTCACTTTGACTGTCATCTCACTTGGTTTGTGTTTATTCCTCCATTTTTTTGTCTTCTGATTCACTGCCCTTCCCTTGCTCTAGCTTTCTGAATCACACCCATCAAACTGACCCCTCTTTCCCCATCCCACCCTGCCAGGCTACGCAGGAAAGGAGTGGGTACATGTTGACACAGACCCCAAAATTATGTGAAGTAAGTGTGGGAGCACCAAGAAGACAAGTCTGGAAGATGCTCCTGGTTTCCCCTTGTAAACCCAAGTGCGGTTTGGTTTGAGTGTCATTTCTACTGCCTACAAACAAAAGTCCAGCCTAGTTTTGCTGTTATTTTGTTGTGAATGCGAGGGAAGGCTCCTATCGATTCCTTGTTATACAGATATTACAGTACGTATCATAAGAGAAGTCAAAGAATAGATGACAGTCCGAGTCCTCCTTATAAAAAATCCCAGCATGTTTCAACAATTCGGTTATTCCGGAGCCAAGCCATTCATTTCGGACCAGGCAGGCTACAGGCAGGCTACAGGCAGACGTGCTGGAAACCACCCGCCCGCTCCAGCATCACCGCGCTTCCAGGAGAGAGAACGAGAAAGAACCTAGAGGAGAGCAAAAATGAGGAGCAACCTGACCAGCGAGAAACAATGAAAGCATAGGTTGTTTTGTCAGAGGGAATGCTATTTCGATGCTTGTTTTTCAATCTTCATTCATGACACAGAGAAAGGAGACTAAGAGAAAAATGAATATTCACAGAACAGAAAGTTCTGGAGCACCCCCTTGCACAGAAAAGTGATTTAATTCCCTGTACTTTCTCCAAACCGGTGGACTGACGTTTACAGCAAAACCTGCTGCGTACACACCTCCCAGTACCCCAGATCCACTTCAGAAAAAAGGTAGGGTGGAAATACAATTTCTGTATATATTTACGCATAAGTATGTACACACATATATGTATGCACACACAAATTCCATAACCTATTGCTGAAAGTTTATAATCAAATCCTTTGATGAAAATCGTAAGAGAAAATACTTAATTTCCATTGACTCTCGTTACAGACTTCCTTTCCAACTCTTCTCATCATTGGCTCCTAACATTGAACTCACTTGCCTTCAACGATTGATTTGTCCAAAGACCTTTAAGAAACTGACATTTTATCAAATATATCATCTTTTTTTTGTCTCCTGTAAGAGTAATTGTTTTAACATTTTAGGTAAAGTCTTTCGTTGTGGACTAGGCTTTTGCTAGACATTTTCTGAAGATGGGATAAGCTTTGGCATTTGAGTTAGTTCTTTGTTCAGTAGCCTACATTCTTCTTCCAGCACTAAGCAGATATTTCCCCAATTTATACATTTAATTAACACTTTTCAAACCATTATTATTCAATGGTTGCCAGTAAAAATCTGTTTGCTTTCAGGTTTCACGAGGATTCAAATCAGTCATGAAACTTTCTGTTTCTCTCTCCTGTGGCCAAATGTACATAGCCCTTCAGATTTATTGACTTGTTTGGATGCCGTAGGAGCTGTTGAGGACTCCCAGGCTACTTTGCAGTATGGTGATTCATGTTCCTTTGCACACAAATAACGAGGAAAAGAAGTAAATGACTTGATAGGACATGCCAGGAGAAGTTATCTGAAAGACTTCACAACTCGACCTCATGTTGTAAAGGCTGTGACTGTCTTCAACAATGCTTTGAACAGTGAAGTAGCTGAGAGAGGAAGAGTCCCCATGACATTGCAGTTATGCAAAGGTGACATATAAATACAACCCCTACGCAAAAAGAGCTGCCTTTTCATATTAAGATTGAAATAATTCTCAGATCAGGACTAAATTTTTGTGAGAACTGTCATATCAATTAGAGGTTTTAAGAAAACTGAAGTCATAGATAATATATTGAGTATAATAAACTGACATTTTGATATGCAACCAGCAGACATTTAACAAATGACAACTGACTCCAAAAAGTCCAGAAAGATATTTAAATCAGTAATGCTGAAATGAATAAATTAAATAAGCAATTACTAGTATGCTTGACAAAGCATGCTATAACAATGCATTAAGCATACATTAGCTCAGCCTTTACTCACTGATCTTTATCTTCTTTTAATTAACGAATTTCATTGACTGGAAGGGAGATTTAAGAATGGCTTTTTACAAGTCAAGTAGGAAAACCGTTTTGTGTTTGTGAGAGGGGAAGCAAAGAGAGTATGCAATGGCTTGTAAAAACAACGGGGTGGAGCTACCATCGGTCTGTATCTGATGCCAAAAACTGAGAAATTATTGGAGAGTCATTAACAATTGTGATTTTCACAAAGAAAAATTTATCAACATTAAAACCACTAAGACATGCAAAATAAGGGGAGTTCTAGTAAAACTGGACAGATTCATAATTTTCCAAGTCTTGGAAACCGTTCTTCAGAGAAGAAGAGCACCTTTATACATCTGCCAAGGTCCTGAACATCCCTGAGGCTGCTCAGCCTCTGGAAACTTGTGGTGACTTGGTGATCTCCAGAGACACTGAGCTCTGAAAGGACCTTCTTGGTCTTTAGGTTGTTTTTCCAGAATCCCTGGGAAGTGAAGTTACTACTCTTTTCTGGGTCTGGATACAATCAGTTGCCTTAATATCACCAGCAGACATCAGCCTTCTCAGAGCCTGCCCAGAGATACCTATTTTCATCGAATCCTGTGAGTTCAGTCTGCCTGCCGTAGGAGATGCGATGCGCTGCAGAGCAGGTCCCATGTCTGGAGAGCATGCGAGCTTGGGGACAGGAATCAACCCCGTCACCGCTGCATGGACAACAGAGTCAGCCTGTGCTGAGCTCTGCGCCCAGCAGCTGGGCTACCTCGGCTTCAGCGCAGGGAATACAGGTGCTGTACTCCTCCTGAAGACATCCTGCACGCAGCTATGTTGGAAAACATTCCTTCCTGCTTAAACAGGCTCAGACTATTTATTTTTAAATAATGTGTCTTATATAAATTCATAACTACATGTGTGTTTATACATACTATCTATGTACATATTTGTGTGTGCATGTATATATTATTCCAAGAAAGTATCAATAATATTTTAAGATGCTATGATTCTATTAAATTGTAAAGGAAGAGCAAACTACCTAAAAAGGAAGATTTATTTTGCTACTATGCATATATTCTTTACAAAGAACGAACAGTAACTATTACCTTGTTCTTTTTTTCTTTAGCTTTGTTTTCAATTGTATTTTAAATAGCAACTGTTTGCAGTTTTCTCTCTTTTCCGTACCTGAGGAATAAAATACATGCTCAAACTATATGAAATGAGTTAAACATAAAAATGGCAGATGGAGATCCATCCTGGAGCTTCTCATAGTAAATTACATCCAAATGGTTTATGACTTTGCTAATACTAGGCTGGAGGCAGTGTAAGGACCAACACCACGTGAAAGAATGAATTCGCCTAGCTATAAATTAATGGGAAAAAGTAATACTTATTAGAAAGTCTATGAAATATCAAAGATGATCTGGCATAGGAGAAAAATGCATCTTTTATGAACTGCAACAGGCCTGAAGACTTTTATATCACATTTTTTTCAAATATTGTTCTCTATCACAGTAAAAAGCAGAAGCGTGCCCAGGCACTCAAATTCCGTTTCAGCAAGCAGTGAGGCAAACACCCCCAACGTGAAGCTTTCCCTGGGCAACTCTTCCGGAGGCTCTGTGATGGGACGCGCTGTGATGGGTACTCGCAAAGTGTCCCCACACACGCTTCTGTCATCTCTGCTCACGCTGGCTCCTGCGTCTCTTGTGTTTCCACCACGTATGAAAGCATAGGGCCAAGAAAACGTACTCTAAATCCTGAAGGTGAAATTTATAGACAGTGCATCTCGGAAGGGTTGAGCACTCGCTCCTCCGTGCAGCTCTGCAAACAAACCAGGAAAAGGGGGATGGGGGAGTCAGCGGAGCCCCCGGGACAGAAAGTCCTGAAGCTCCTCTGGGGAAGAGGGACAGAAAGACCCTGGAGTGGGCGGAGGGGGAAGCCCGAGGGCCCTCCTGGCACCCCGCACCTCGCTGAGCCTGCTTCTGCCCACGGCGGGAGGGATGTCCCCCGTTTTGCTCGGCTCATAGCGTGGGTGGCAGAAGAGCGGAGAATATGGATGCTGAAATCTATTTCCTGCCAGCACGCACTGTCCTGCAACCGTACAGCTGAAGAAACACTCAAATCTGCAACAAAATTAAAATGTGAGAATGTCTGTGGAATGCATAGATCCTTCGCAAAATCTGGGTTGAGTTTCTTTATCTGGTTTTGAGGTTTTTTTCTCACTGTGCCTGCACCGACTTACAAACCGCCATGGCACTAGGACGGGGAGAAGGAATCAGTAGGAGGGTGAATTCCCGGCTTGCAAAAAGCTCCTCAAAATCCACAAACCAAGTCTATCAGTGTGAACACAACCGGATAGGAAATGTTGCATAGACAAAGCTGAGAAGATTCTGATTAAACTCCCTTTCTTGGCTGCATGCTTACTTTCGTCCACAAAATTTCCCACCACAGTAAGCCAGCAGCTGGAGATCTGCTTCTCCTAAGCTGAGCGTAGTTTGGTACCACAGAGCTGGATTTCATGGCTCCAGCAAATACCCAGAGGAACATGGCCATGACACCACCAATAACTCATTTATTCTTGTCGCATAAATTTGGTTCCTGGGGATGGTGGCTTGGAGTTTTTTTGTAAGAAGGAAAAGATGATGAAACTACATAGGCAAGCCTGAGTTTTGCACAGGAAGAAACACAGCTCAGAAAATATTTGGAAGAACAAGTCCTCATCGTTTTACAGGCAGACAACATCCACATGTAGTTACAGTTTTCACAGGGGAACTGGAAGCATATTTCATCGTTGGCCTTTGATGAGCGAGAAAATAACATCACCTATGTAGCACTACCAGCTAAACGACTCTTGTCAAAAGCCCAAGATTTTTAAATGGCGCCTGACCAAGGAACTTTGCGAAGCGAGAGCAGACACCTGGCTGTGTCTGACCTGCTTTGTTCTCAGACAGGTGTGTTACTGACTGGCCGAACAACAACATATCAAGCATTTTAATAATCCCATTAGCTGGGCAGCTCCTTAGCATCACACCAGAGGGTCTAGAATAACAAGCTTATATAAAAGCTCTAGTTCTATTAAATATTAAAATACTGTTAAATATTAAAACAAAACTTCTAAAAGACAAAAGCAAAGCAAAAGTCACAACCCATTCTATTATTGTATTTAATTCTGTCTTCAAGCTTTTTGTAGCAGGAACGGCCTAGACACTTAAGAAAAACCAAAGGATAACAGCCGCCACTTAATTACAGCATTAACCATCGGCTTCCTGTTGACTGAGCAGGAGACAGGACCCAACAATTTCTACTTGCTTGACAAAATCATCTTCCTTTTCTCTTTTCCGCTGACTATGACATGCTCGGGACAAATGAGCAGGGGCACTGAAGAGAGAAACTCCTTTGAAATTCCACCACTAACCTGCTCCTATGCAGGGACATTTTCTTCCCCTTTCAGGGAATAAAGCATCCTTTCATTTCTGTATGTTGAGTGAGACTGATCAAACCCCGGTCTGCTAAATGAGGGTGCAAGACCAAGAAGGCTAAAGTCTACGGACCTGTCACCCAAAATGCAGGCTGTACGTTCAATGACAAGAAGTACGTGGGTCGCACAGGCGAGCTTTTACGGGATGATGGCATTCCCGCCGGCCTTCACGGCAGCCGTGAGCGCCCAGAAGCCGACAGACCGCTCCTCACGAGAAGCGACACGGCAGGTCTCCGCAGGTTTCAGTGGCACAGGGAACGGAAAGGGGAAGGGAGGGAGAACGGGGAGCGGGAGGCAGACAAACGGCAGGCGGAACACCGGGTGCCGGTTAGCACCAAGCCATCGGAACACCAGGCTGCCGGTTAGCACCAAGCCATGGGGACACCGGGTGCCGGTTAGCACCAAGCCATGGGAACACCGGGTGCCGGTTAGCACCAAGCCATGGGAACACCGGGCTGCCGGTTAGCACCAAGCCATCAGAACACCGGGTGCCGGTTAGCACCAAGCCATTAGCGTGAGGAACAGAAACGCCGCTCTTCGCAGCCGCAGACGGCAAGCCTCCACGTGGAAGGGCTGGACATGAAAAGGGAGACCTGAAAACAGGCAAGAACCGATGGTGCAGGTCTCTCAACCTCAGAAAGATTTGAGAAACTGTCCAAGCAAAAATACATCTTCTCTTCATTTACTAACAGCAATTCAGAATTCAATCATTATGCCTTTCTTTGTTTTGGTATTAAGGTGTTATGCTGAGTTGCCTCCCTAGCAGCTGATATCTGTCACTGCACGCTCTTGGCCAAGCACCCCAGTGGTTCCTCCGCCACTGAAACACTGCGTTTCGGGGGAACCAACGTGTGGAAACTGGTGAAAGAGCGAAGACTGCGACAGCAGATCAGAACCTGTGTCCCTCTCCGTTCAGCAGAATGTACGGGCTCAGACCAGAAGAGTTTTCAGCAGACCTGGAGCCGGGGAGAAGGTGGCTCTCCCGTGCAACGCCATGCCGGCCACAGATGTCACCTCCCACCCCACCCTCGCCGAGCCCCGGGCCAGCAGCACACTTTTCAATTAAAAATGCTCCAAAATTGGATAAATACACCTAATTGTTCTTTTGCTTGTTTGTACAAAGATTGGGGAAAAGCACATCTGAAAGAGGGCAAGAATAAAAAGTAAACAGGATCTCCAGTACCTCTCAGAATAATTGCACCTTTCTTCCTCTCCGGGGTAACCATGGTAAATAACTGCTCTGTGCTCAGCGCAGCCATTTGCCCGCATTAGTCATTCCTGATGCTGAATTACCTCTTCACAAACAACCAGTTTGCGAACAATTAAACTATCATAAAAATGAGATTATTCTCCTCAGAAAGCTTTGGGATATGGCATGTTGATGGCATTTTTCACATTTTCGCAGGAATCCTTTCTTTGCTTGTGTAGCAAACACCAGTGGTCACCACTACCCACACAAAATTATATTTTATTAAAATTGCATCCAGTAAGAGAAGAAAAAACCATGCCAGATACAAGGTGGGCTGGCCCCTGCAGTGAGGGTGTGGGGGAGCGGGGGCAGCAGGTCGGGTCCATGGACACCAGAAGATGCTCTGCACCCACACAGTCCTCCACAACACTGCTCCCCTGGGCTTAAAAATGACCTCCCCCAGACATGGGACTTTCCTCCTTTATTGCAAAAAGAGGAAAGGAAGCTGGTGATACCAGATCCCGAGGAACTTATTTAACACAGAGGCGCAGGACCCTGCTCCTAACTGCGCTTTTTGCTATAGAAGCAAAAAATAGCCAGAAAATCCTCACCCCCTGGATATTTTTTTAAAAATGCTTCCAACAGATCAGAGAGAAATCAGACAGTTTTGGAGCAAGGCGGGTAAGGTCCTGCCGCTCCCAGGGTGCCCGGTGCTGCCCTGCGGCTGCGGTGCACGAGCGCGCGGGAGGCACAGGCATTGCGCCGTCGCCGAGTGCATCGGGAACACAGCCTTGCTTTTGCTTCCTTCCTTGCAGCAGGACTTCAAACATACACGTGTGTGTGTGTATATATATATCACCCCCCCCGATCCCCCCGATTTTATTATCACGGCCGCATGCACGCAGGGAGACTGTTTGTAGACCCACAGCAACAAACTGTGCCATAACCAAGCTCTGTGTTTGTGCAGACCCCCTGTCACCGCCCGGGCATACTGTTTATATCCAGAATATACTGCTTTTGTGCAAGGAGAGCTTTGGCTTCTGCGGCAGCAACAGATACAATAAACTTCTCTGGCTTTGCTGTTGCTGGGTTTCATTGCTCAATCTCGTTTCCTTCCTAATTTGTTCGATGCGGGAGAAAACCGCATCTCGCGTCACCCAAAGCGAGTCACAGCCCAGGAGCTCCCGAGCCTCGGATGCCGGTGCAGTTTCATTTTTTGCACCTCACAGATGACTCCCATGAACACATCTAGGCTTGGAAATCAGCAATGCTGCCCGCACCCTTCAGCAGCACACGTCTGCATCTGCGCGGTGCGATGCGGAAACCGAAACGCGCGCCGCAATCAGGACGGAGTCACCAGACTGCGGTCGCAGAGGACTCCAACCACCTGTGAAGTCGAGGCACACTGAGCGCCCTGCATTTGCTGCTTTTACCTTTGAAAAATGAACCTGAACTACAAAAGGCTCATAAACACAATGGCTACATCTTTTAATGCATACAGCTGAATCCTATATAATGGATGCAGAGATATTTGAGAACTGAAAACAGGAAAAAACTACTTCGGTAATTCACTGAAAAATAATTGTAAAATGGAAAATCACAGAATCACAGAATAGTAGGGGTTGGAAGGGACCTCTGTGGGTCATCTAGTCCAACCCTCCTGCCCAAGCAGGGTCACCTACAGCAGGCTGCACAGGACCTTGTCCAGGCGGGTCTTGAATATCTCCAGAGAAGGAGACTCCACAACCTCCC
>Ga0181612_165428_pt1 | contig 13091 bp, 10 predicted proteins | sample HoacroProtozoa21_FD_119630 | JGI IMG/M metagenome (GOLD analysis project Ga0181612, IMG submission 119630) | Hoatzin crop microbial communities from Cojedes, Venezuel. Combined Assembly of Gp0051906, Gp0051904, Gp0051908
AGAGCCGCAAGCCATCATCGACGACATGCTGGCCGGCCTGGACAAGCAGCAGATAAAGAAGGTTGTGGCCATAGCCGACCGTCGCGAGGCCATCCGTGCCGCCTGCATGATGGCCGAGAAGGGCGACGTGATTCTCGTGGCCGGCAAGGGACACGAAGACTATCAGGAGATAAAGGGCGTGAAGCACCACTTCGACGACAAGGAGGAGCTGCTGGCCGCATTCTAAGCAAACAACATAAAAGCAAGAGCCTATGCTTTACTATCTGTTCCGCTTCTTAGAGCAATTCGACATACCAGGCTCGCGCCTGTGGCTCTACATCTCGTTCCGCGCTCTGCTGGCGCTGATTGCCGCGCTGGTCATCTCGGCATGGTTTGGCGAGCATTTCATCAAATGGATGAAGCGACGCAACATATCCGAAGTTCAGCGCGACGCGTCGATAGACCCCTTCGGCGTGGAGAAGAAAGGCGTGCCGACAATGGGCGGCATCATCATCATCGTCTCAATACTCGTGCCGGTGCTGCTGCTCGGACGTATGCGCAACATCTATCTGCTCTTGATGATATTCACCACCGTGTGGCTCGGCTTTCTCGGATTTCTTGACGACTACATCAAGATTTTCCGCCACAACAAGGAGGGACTGAAGGGCAAATACAAGATTGTAGGGCAAGTGAGCATCGGACTGATAGTGGGCCTCGTGCTGTGGCTCAGTCCCGACGCTGTGATGCGCGAGAACGTCTCGGCGGAGCGTGGCGCACAGCAGGAACTGGTGGTTACCCACAAGAGCAAAGCCGAAAAGTCGCTGAAGACCACCATTCCATTTGTGAAGAACCACAATCTGGACTATTCAGAGGCCATGTCGTTCTTGGGCAAATACAAGACGGCGGCCGGTTGGGTGCTGTTTGTGCTGGTGGCCATCTTCATCGTAACGGCAGTGTCAAACGGTGCCAATCTGAACGACGGCATGGACGGCATGTGCGCCGGCAACTCGGCCATCATGGGCGTCGGCTTGGTCATTCTGGCCTACGTGTCGAGCCACATAGGCTATGCTTCATACTTCAACATAATGTACATACCTGGCACTGAGGAGCTGGTGGTATTTCTGAGTGCGTTCATCGGCGCCATGATTGGTTTCCTCTGGTACAACGCCTATCCGGCGCAGGTGTTCATGGGCGACACCGGTTCGCTGACCATCGGCGGCATCATCGGCGTCTGCGCCCTGATTATCCACAAGGAACTGCTCGTACCGCTCATCTGCTTCATCTTCTTGTTTGAGAGCGTGAGCGTAATCATCCAGACGCAGTGGTTCAAAATTCAGAAGAAGAAGGGGCGCAGAGTGCGCGTGTTCCGTGCAACGCCCATCCACGACGCATTCCGCAAGCTGGACAGCCAGCTCGACTCCACAAGCACCTATCTGCTGAAGGGGTGGCCTCATCGCCCGTTCCACGAGTCGAAAATCACGGTGAGATTTTGGATTATCTCCATCATCACAACCGCCCTCGCCATCATTACGCTGAAGATTAGATGATGAATGGGGAGTGAGGAGAGAGAATAGATTTATTAAAAAGAAAAAAGAAGTTTAACGTGAAAAGAATTGTGGTATTAGGAGCCGGCGAGAGCGGCGCAGGAGCAGCGGTGCTGGCTAAGAAGGAAGGCTTCGACGTGTTTGTTTCCGACATGTCGGCCGTAAAGCCGCGCTATAAGGAGATGCTCGACACTCGCGGCATAGAATGGGAGGAAGGCCGGCACACAGAAGACAAAATTCTGAATGCAGCAGAGATAATAAAGAGTCCCGGCATACCCGACAACGCCCCGATGATACAGAAGGCGAAGGCAGCCGGCATACCCATCATCAGCGAGATAGAGTTTGCCGGACGCTACACTCACTCGAAGATGATCTGCATAACGGGCTCCAACGGCAAGACCACAACCACATCGCTCATCTACCACATCTTCAAGGAAGCAGGCTACGACGCCGGGCTGGCTGGCAACATAGGCAACTCGCTCGCCCTTCAGGTGGCCGAAGAACCACACGAATACTACATCATCGAACTGAGCTCGTTTCAGCTCGACAACATGTACGACTTCCGCGCAAACATCGCTATTCTGCTCAACATCACGCCCGACCATCTGGACCGCTACGACTACAAGATGCAGAACTATGTTGACGCGAAGATGCGCATCATACAGAACCAGACTCCCGACGACGCCTTCATCTACTGGAACGACGACCCCGTAATCCGCCGCGAACTGGAGAAGTATGACATCAAGGCCGTGCAGTGCCCCTTCTCCGAACTTAAGGAGCGCGGCAGCATAGGATACATAGAGGAAGGACAATACAAGATAGAGTATCCCGAACCGTTCAACATGGAGCAGGAGCAACTCTCGCTCACCGGACGCCACAACATATACAACTCGCTGGCTGCGGGCATTGCCTCCAACATTGCCGGCATAAAGAAAGAGGTGATACGCCAGTCGCTGAGCGACTTCCCCGGCGTGGAGCACCGTCTGGAGTATGTCGCAACGGTGAGGGGCGTGCGCTACGTCAACGACTCAAAGGCCACCAACGTGGACGCCTGCTGGTATGCCCTCGACAGCCAGCGCACAAAGGTGGTGCTGATTATCGGCGGCAAGGACAAGGGCAACGACTACAACGAGATAAAAGAGTTGATCAAGGAGAAGTGCGCCGCGCTGGTGTATCTTGGAGCCGACAACACGAAGCTGCACCAATTCTTCGACCCGCTGGGGCTGCCCGTGCGCGACACCCACTCAATGCAAGAGTGCGTGAAGGCATGCTACTCGCTGGCCGAGCCAGGCATGACGGTTCTGCTGAGCCCATGCTGCGCCAGCTTCGACCTGTTCAAGAACATGGAAGACCGCGGCGAGCAATTCAAAGAAGCAGTGAAGAATCTTTAAAACAGCAAGGGGGAAAGAGAACATGAACAAAAAGTTGGGCAATATCTTCAAGGGCGACAAGGTCATCTGGATGGTCTTTCTGTTCCTCTGCATCATCAGCGTGGTCGAAGTGTTCAGCGCTTCGAGCAATCTGACCTACAAGAGCAACAGCTTCATCATGCCCATGCTGAAGCACACCGGAATGTTGCTCGTGGGAGTGGTGGTGGCAGTGGTTACGCTCAACATTCCATGCAAATACTTCAAACTGCTCACGCCTGCCCTGCTCATCATCTCCTACCTCACGCTGATATGGGTGCTTGTGGCAGGAGAATCAATCAACGGCGCCAACCGCGTGATTGCCGTAGCCGGACAGACGTTCCAGCCGTCGGAGATAGCCAAAGGCACAGTGATTCTGACGCAGGCGCAAATCATGAGCGCAATGCAGTATGAAGACGGAGCCGACAAATATGCCTTCCGCTACATACTCTACATCGCCCTGCCCATAGCCTTCCTGATAGGACTGGAGAACCTATCTACGGCGGCACTGCTCATAGCGGTGGTCGTGATGATGATGTTCATCGGCCGAATACCTCTGTCGCAGATAGGCAAGCTCATAGGCGTGTTTGCCATTCTTGGCGTGATAGTGGTTACGGCTGTAATGGTGGTGGGCGACGACTCTAAACTGGAGAAAGAAGAAAAGAACCTCGCAATGACCGAGACGGTGGACGCCCCGAAGAAGAAGAGCAAGATGGAAAAAATCTTCCACCGCGCCGACACGTGGAAGGGGCGCATCCACAAGTTCATGAGTTCGAAGGAGATTGCGCCCGAAGACTACGACCTCGACAAGGACGCCCAAGTGGCCCACGCCAACATCGCCATCGTGTCGAGCAACATCATCGGCGTAGGTCCAGGCAACTCCACCGAGCGCGACTTTCTGGCGCAAGCCTACTCCGACTTCATCTTCGCCATCATCATCGAGGAACTCGGACTGCTTGGCGCGGCCTTCGTGGTGTTCCTCTATGTGGTGCTGCTCTTCCGTACAGCCCGCATTTGCAACCGCTGCGAAAACAACTTCCCCGCCTTTCTGGCTATGGGACTGGCACTGCTGCTCGTAACCCAAGCCATGTTCAACATGATGGTGGCCGTAGGACTTGCGCCCGTAACCGGCCAGCCGCTGCCGCTGATAAGCAAGGGCGGAACATCCACGCTGCTCAACTGTGCCTACATCGGCGCAATCCTGAGCGTCAGTCTGTCGGCAAAAAAGAAAAAAACAGCAAAGAAAATTGCAGATATAGAATAAAATACCTAATTTTGCACCTCTAATAGATATGGATAAAGAATTGAGAGTCATCATCAGTGGCGGCGGCACCGGAGGCCACATCTTTCCGGCCGTCTCGATAGCCAATGCCGTCCGCGAGAAGCGTCCCGACGCAAAGATTCTCTTCGTCGGCGCACAAGACCGCATGGAGATGCAGCGGGTGCCGGCGGCAGGCTACGAGATAGTGGGGCTGCCGGTGCGCGGACTCATTCGGCCGCTATGGTCGCCGAAGAACATCGGCGTGGTGGTTGACTATCTGAAAAGCAAGCGCAAGGTGCGAAAGACCATAAAGGAGTTTCGCCCGATGGTGGCCGTCGGAGTAGGCGGCTACGCAAGCGGAGCCACGCTCGACGCAGCCCACGCCATGAACATTCCCTGCCTGATACAAGAGCAGAACAGCTACGCCGGCGTAACCAACAAGATGCTTGCCCCGAAAGTGCAGAAGATTTGCGTGGCCTACGACGGCATGGAGCGCTTCTTCCCTCAAGAGAAGATTATCAAGACAGGCAACCCTGTCCGCCAAAACCTTCTGTCGGCAACTATGAGCCGCGAAGAGGCAGTGAAGAGTTTCGGCCTCGACCCCGACAAGCGCACGGTGCTGATTGTGGGAGGCAGTCTCGGCGCAAGAACCATCAACGAGAGCGTGCTGCAGCACATCGACCAGATAGAGCAGAGCGGCCTGCAGTTTATTCTCCAGACCGGAAAATACTATTACGACAACTGCCGCAAACAGGTGGAGGCTCACGGCGACCTGCCCATGCTGAAAGTGACCGACTTCATTGCCGACATGGGAGCAGCCTACCGCGCCGCCGACCTCGTGATCAGCCGCGCCGGCGCAAGCAGCATCTCGGAGTTCTGCCTCATCGGAAAGCCCGTCATTCTCGTGCCAAGCCCCAACGTGGCAGAAGACCATCAGACGAAGAACGCCATGGCTCTCGTTAACCGCGACGCAGCACTCTACGTGAAAGACAGCGAGGCACGCGAAGCACTGCTGCCCCTCGCCATAAAGACGGCAACCGACGAGGCACGCCTGCAATCGCTCAGCGAGAACGTGAAGAAACTGGCGCTGCCCGACTCGGCCAATATCATTGCCGACGAAGTGATTAAGCTGGCCGAAGCTGTACGCTGACCCGGCAGGCACTCTCTATACAAAAAAAGGAATATGGAACTGAAAGATATAAAAGCTGTATATTTCGTGGGAGCCGGTGGCATCGGCATGAGCGCCATCGCCCGCTACTTCATTCATAAAGGTGCGGTGGTGGCCGGCTACGACAAGACGCCGAGCAACCTGACGCGCCAGCTGGAGCGCGAAGGGGCTCTGATTCACTATGAGGAAAACCTCGAAGAGATTCCCCAAGCCTGCCGCAACCCAAAGTCGTGCCTCGTGGTCTATACGCCGGCCATTCCCGAAAGCCACAAAGAGCTGCAATACTTCCGCAACGGCGGATTCGAGGTGGAGAAGCGCGCCCAAGTGCTAGGCACGCTCACCCGCAGCCACAAGGCACTCTGCGTGGCAGGCACTCACGGCAAGACCACCACGTCGGCCATGTGCGCCCACATCATGCACCAAAGCCATCTCGACTGCAACGCCTTTCTCGGCGGCATCGCCAAGAACTATCAGACCAACTACATTCTCAGCGAAAGCGACTACGTGGTCATCGAGGCCGACGAGTTCGACCGCTCGTTCCACTGGCTTCGCCCATACATGAGCGTCATCACCTCTACCGACCCCGACCATCTTGACATCTACGGCACCAAAGAGGCCTATCTTGAAAGCTTCCGCCACTATACATCGCTCATACAGCCGGGCGGCGCACTCATCCTGCACACCGGACTTGAGATGCAGCCCGACCTGCAAGAGGGCGTCAGACTGTTCACCTACAGCCGCGACAAGGGCGACTTCCACGCCGAGAACATCCGCATCGGCGGAGGCGAGATATGCTTCGACTTCATCTCGCCCATAGAATGTGTGGAAAACGTGCAGCTCGGACAGCCCATTCCCATCAACATTGAGAACGGCGTGGCAGCAATGGCAATGGCCCAGCTCGCCGGATGCACTGCCGAAGAACTGAAGTATGGCATGGCCGGATTCGGAGGCGTTGACCGACGGTTCGACTTCCAAATCAAGACCGACCGACTCGTCTTCCTCAGCGACTACGCCCACCATCCGAAGGAAATACTGCAAAGCGCGCGAAGCCTGCGCGAACTCTACAGCGACCGCAAGATTACCGCCATCTTCCAGCCACACCTCTACACCCGCACCCGCGACTTCTACCGCGACTTCGCCGACGCGCTTAGCCTGCTCGACCGCGTGGTGCTCACCGAAATCTATCCGGCACGCGAGGAGCCGATAGAGGGCGTAACGTCGAAACTGATCTACGACAATCTGAAAGAGGGAGTAGAGAAGGAGATGATAAGCAAAGACAGCGTGATAGACTACGTGAAGAGCCACGAGTTCGACGTGCTGGTAGTGCTCGGCGCCGGCGACCTCGACAACCAAGTGCCCGACATAAAGAAAGAACTTGCCAAGAGAATATGAACTGGAAGAAAGCCCTGCTGATTGCGCTCGATGTGGTGCTAGCCGTCTATCTCGTGCTGGCCATGACTGCCTTCAACAATCCGAAGGAGGTGGTCAGCGTATGCACAAAGGTGAACATCGACATCGACGGCAGCCAGGAGGGAGGCTTTCTCAATGCGGGCGACGTGAAGCAGATGCTGGAGAACAACCGCATCTACCCGCTGGCACAGCCGCTGCGCTACATCTCGTCGCGAAAGATTGAAGAGACGCTGCAAAGCAATCCCTACGTTGACCGCGCCGAATGCTACAAGACTCAGGACGGACATCTCTGCATCTCGCTCGCACAGCGCACACCGGTGATGCACGTGCTGGCAGTCAACGGCAACGACTACTACGTTGACTCGCAAGGCGGACTGCTGCCGCCATCGAAATACACCTGCGACCTCGTGATAGCCACCGGCCACATCAGCCCGCAATACGCCAAGACCACGCTGAGCAAAGTGGGCAACGAGCTGATGGCCGACAAATTCTGGCAGCAACAGGTGCAACAGCTCAACGTGCTGGCCGACGGAAGCATCGAGATGGTGCCGCGAGTGGGCGACCACATCGTATATCTCGGCCATCCCGTCAAGCTGGGGGAGAAACTGGAACGGCTGAGAAAGTTCTACAAGTACGGCCTCAACAAGGCAGGCTGGAACAACTACTCGCGCATCAACGTGGAGTTTGACAATCAGATAATCTGCAAGAAAAGAGCAAAAAGAAAATAACAAATAAAAACAAAGGATATGGCAGCAAAGGACTTTATCGTAGCTATCGAGCTGGGCTCATCAAAGGTTACCGGCATAGCTGGAAAGAAAAATCTCGACGGAAGCATCTCTGTGCTGGCAGTGGTAAAGGAAGAGTCGTCGTCGTTCATAAAGAAAGGCGTGGTTTACAACATCGACAAGACGGCACAATGCCTTACAAGCATTGTGCAGAGACTGACCAGCATACTCAAGACCCAGATTGTTCAGGTATATGTAGGCGTGGGCGGACAGAGCATACGCTCGGTGCGCAACGAGATTATCAAAGAGCTGCCTGCCGACGCCATCGTTACACAAGAGATGGTGAACGAACTGATGGACACCAACCGCAACATGAGGTATCCCGAACAAGAGGTGATCGACGCCGCTGTGCAGGAGTACAAGGTTGACTCGCAATACCAGACCGACCCCGTAGGCATACAGTGCAACAAACTGGTGGGCAACTTCCTGAACATACTTCAGCGCAACACTTTCTACAAAAACCTCAACAAGTGCTTCGAGACAGGAGGCATAAGAGTGGCCGAAATGTATCTCGCACCGCTCGCACTGGCCGACAGCGTGCTGACCGAGCAAGAGCGCCGATCAGGATGTGCTCTCGTTGACATCGGTGCCGACACCACCACCGTTTCCGTATTCACCAAAAACATTCTGCGCCACCTGGCAGTAATCCCACTCGGCTCGGCAAACATCACAAAAGACATTGCCTCGCTGCAAATGGAGGAGAGCGACGCCGAGAAGATGAAGCTGAAATACGGATGCGCCTTCACCGAAAACAACGACATCGACAACACGCTCAGCCTGCCCATCGACCAAGAGCGGCAGGTGGACAGCCGAAAGTTCATCGAAATAGTGGAGGGACGCACGCAGGAAATCATCGAAAACGTCTGGTATCAGATACAGGCAAGCGACTACTACGACAAGTTGCTCGGAGGAATAATCCTCACCGGCGGAGGCTCCAACATGAAGAACATCGACAAAGCCTTCACCCACGTAACAAACATCGAGAAGATTCGCATCGCCAAATTCGTCAACCACACCATTTCGTCGAACAACAGCGAAATCAACGCCAAGAACGGAACGATGAACACCGTGCTTGGACTGCTAGCCAAAGGCGACATGAACTGCGCCGGCGGCGAAGTGAACCCCAACGGCGACCTGTTCGGCGCCAACAAGCCCGCCAGCACGCCCGTCGTAGAGCGCCAGCCACGCCAGCCGAGCGAAGTGCAGCAGGGCGTAATCCTCACCGAAGCCGAAAAGCGCGAGGCCGACGAAGAGCGCCGCCGCAAGCAGGAGGCCGAAGAGGAAGAGGCACGCCTGAAAGCCGAGAAAGAAGCCCGCGAGCGCGAGAAAGAGCGAAGGGAAAACAGCTTTGCCAACAAATTTCTGAAGAAAATGAAAAACTTCGGAAAGAAAATCATGGAAGAAGAAGAATAAGAAAGAAACAATTAAGAAAGGAACAAGACAATGGAGCAGAACCAAGATACGATTATCGATTTCGGAGGCCTTGAAAGCGAACACAGCATAATAAAGGTCATCGGAGTGGGAGGCGGAGGAGGCAACGCCGTCAACCACATGTACCGCGAAGGCATACACGACGTAACATTCGTGCTGTGCAACACCGACAATCAGGCACTCAACGATTCGCCCGTGCCTTACCACCTGCAACTCGGCAAAGAGGGACTCGGCGCCGGCAACAAACCTGAAAAGGCAAGGCAGGCCGCCGAAGAGAGCATCGACGACATACGCAACATGCTCAACGACGGCACACGAATGGCATTCATCACCGCCGGAATGGGCGGAGGCACCGGAACAGGAGCAGCACCCGTGATTGCCCGAGTGTCGAAAGAACTGGGCATTCTGACCGTCGGAATCGTAACCATACCTTTCCGATTCGAGGGAGACAGAAAAATCGACCAGGCTCTCGACGGAGTGGAGCAAATGGCGCAACACGTGGATGCCCTGCTCGTGATCAACAACGAGCGTCTGCGCGAGATATATCCCGAACTCTCGGTGCTAGATGCCTTCGGAAAAGCCGACGACACACTGAGCGTCGCAGCAAAGTCGATAGCCGAAATAATCACCGTTCACGGACTCATCAACCTCGACTTCAACGACGTGAAGACAGTATTGAAAGACGGAGGCGTGGCAATAATGTCAACAGGCTACGGCGAAGGCGAGGGACGAGTGAAAAAGGCCATCGACGACGCGCTCAACTCGCCGCTGCTCAACGACAACGACATCTTCAACTCCAAGAAAATACTGCTCTCCATATCCTTTGCAGGCTCAAAAGAGGGACAGACGTCGCTGATGATGGAAGAGATGAACGACGTGAACGACTTTATGGCAAAGTTCGGAAGCGACTTCGAGATAAAATGGGGACTGGCCACCGACCCCGAACTGGGCAAGAAGGTGAAAGTGACCATTCTGGCCACAGGCTTCGGCATACGCGACGTCGATGGCATGAACAGCCACCTCAAGAAACATTCGCAGGAAGAGGCCGACCGACTGGCTGCCATTGAGGAGGCAGCAGCCGCAGCAGCCAGCCGCCGCGACCGCTACTACGGAGGCGACAGCAGCAACCGTCGCTACAAGCGTCGCCCGCACATCTATCTCTTCCGCCCCGAAGACCTCGACAACGACGACGTAATCTCGGCCGTAGAGACCACGCCAACCTACAAGCGCACACGCGACGTGCTGGACAGCATCCACAGTCAGGGCGTCAACAACAACGAGCAGGAGCAAAAGCCTGAAGAGCCGCAGCAAGGCACCATCAAGTTTTCATAAATGAATCAAGATGGAGTTATAAAGTGGAGTTATAAAGTTTAAAGCACAAAGGTCTTGGACATTTCTGAACTATACTCGCTGTTCTGCCAGCATCCCATAACAACCACCGACAGCCGCGACTGCCCCGAAGGCTCCATATTCTTCGCGCTGAAGGGCGACAACTTCGACGGCAATCGCTTTGCGGCACAAGCGCTGCACGACGGATGCTCCTACGCCGTGGTCGATAATCCGGAATATGCCACCGACCAGCGGTGCATTCTCGTGGACAACGTGCTGAAGACATTCCAACAACTGGCACGCCACCACCGCCGACAGCTGGCAACACCCATTGTGGGCATAACCGGCACCAACGGAAAGACAACCACTAAAGAGTTGACGGCCGCAGTGCTTTCCGAGAAATACAAAGTGCTGGCCACACAGGGCAACTTCAACAACGACATCGGAGTGCCAAAGACTCTGCTGCGCCTCACCAGCGACCACGAGGTGGCTGTGGTGGAGATGGGAGCCAGCCATCCGGGCGACATCAAGACTCTCGTGGAGATAGTGGAGCCCGACTGCGGACTGATTACCAATGTCGGCATGGCTCATCTGCAAGGATTCGGCTCGCTCGAAGGAGTGATCAAGACAAAAGGCGAACTCTACGACTATCTGCGCACACGCAGCGACAGCACCGTATTCATCGACTGCGGCAACGAACATCTGAAGCAAATTGCCGGCGGACTGCGCCTGACAACCTACGGACTGAGCGACGAGGCGGAAGTGCAAGGCCGCGTGGTGGCCTGCGACCCTCTGCTGAGAATGCAGTGGAAAGAGAGCGGAAAAGAGTGGCACAGCATAGCGACCCACCTCATAGGAGCCTACAACGCGCTGAACATGCTGGCCGCCGCAACCGTAGGCCGCCACTTCGGAGTAGAGCCAGAGAAGATAGACCATGCCCTCTCCCACTACATTCCGTCGAACAACCGCTCACAACTCGAAAAGACCGCCAGCAACAGTCTGATAGTAGATGCCTACAACGCCAACCCTACGAGCATGGCCGCCGCCATCGACAATTTCAGGCTTATGGAGTGTTCGCCCAAGATGGCAATTCTCGGCGACATGCGCGAGCTTGGCGATGCCTCGCCGACGGAGCACCAGCGCGTGGCCGACCTGCTCAAGGCCTGCCATTTCGACGAGGTGTGGCTTGTCGGCGACTCATTCGCACAGACCGACTCTCCCTTCCGCAAGTTCAAGGATGTGGATGAAGTGAAAGCCCACATTGCCGCCCACCAGCCAAGGGGCTTTCACATCTTGATAAAAGGATCAAACGGCACCAAGCTCTTCCAGCTGCCGCCGTTGCTCTGAAATTCAATCACGACTCATGCAGGGCGAGTCTGCCCTTCTCCATCTATGAGCCACTTGTAGGTGGTGATTTCCTCCAACCCCATAGGGCCGCGCGGCCCAAGTTTCTGAGTGCTGATGCCAATCTCGGCACCAAGTCCAAACTGCGCGCCGTCGGTGAAGCTCGTCGGAGCGTTCCAATAGACACAGGCAGCGTCGGCCTCCTGCTGAAAGCGGCGGGCGGCGGCGCTGTCTTGCGTTATGATGGCCTCGCTGTGGCCCGACCCGTAGCGGCGTATGTGGGCAAGAGCCTCGTCTGTCGAACCAACCGTCTTTACAGACATCTTGTAGTCCATCCACTCGGTGGAATAGACGTCGTCGGCATCGCTTTCGGATATAAGCGCAGAACCGTCCATCACATCGTGCGCCTCCTTGTCGGCGAAAATCTGCACGCCCCGCTCCACCGTCGGAGCGAGAAGGGCAGGCAGGTCGGCAAGGCGCGAGCGATGGACAATCAGGCAGTCGAGAGCATTGCAGACGCTGACGCGCCGCGTCTTGGCATTGCATACGATGCGTTGCCCCATAGCGAGGTCGCCGTCGGCATCGAAGTAGGCATGGACCACGCCCGCGCCCGTCTCGATGACCGGCACTCGGGCGTTTTGGCGAACAAAGTCGATGAGCTTTCGTCCGCCTCTCGGAATACAGACGTCCACCAAGCCTACGGCACCGAGCAGCCGCGCAGTGGCCTCATGAGTGGCGGGCATCAGACCGACGGCCTCAGCGCACGCCTGCTCACGGCGAAGCACCTCGTGGATAAGTCTGACAGCGGCGCGGTTCGACTCGTCGGCGTCTTTTCCCCCTTTCAGCACGCAAGCGTTGCCGCTTTTGAAGCAGAGCGAAAAGACATCGAAGGTAACGTTTGGCCGCGCTTCATAGACAATGCCTATTACTCCAAACGGCACGCTGACGCGCCTGAGCCGCAGGCCGTTGTCGAGCGTGCGTTCCTTGCTGACCATGCCGAGCGGCGACGGCAGCTGTGCCACGTGGCGCATGTCGCTGGCTATGGCGTCGAGCCGCGAGTCGGTCAGTTGCAGACGGTCGTAGAGCGGATTGCCCTTGTCCATCCGGCTCAGGTCGATAGCATTGGCGCCGAGCAGCGTCTGGTGATTGCTATCGATGGCATCAGCAACGCTATTCAGTATGTGGTTGCGACGGTCGTCGCTCATTGCCGCCAACTCGCGGCTGGCAATCTTTGCTTGTTGAAGAATGGTTTCCATTTTTTTCTTTTTTAAAAGGGAGTTATCGCTTCGCTATTGGAGTTAAGCGCTCTGCGCTGGGAGTTAGCGGGAGTTATCGGGAGTTATCGGGAGGGGCGAAACATTCCGTTAACTCCCAGCTCGAAAAGCTTAACTCCCGCTATCTCCTGCTATCTCCAGTTATCTCCAGTTATCTCCT